>Ga0160505_100513_pt1 | contig 21855 bp, 9 predicted proteins | sample DIDeMG_FD_108225 | JGI IMG/M metagenome (GOLD analysis project Ga0160505, IMG submission 108225) | Enriched chicken feces microbial communities from UW Madison campus, WI, USA - DID2874_E49_Stillage MG | ecosystem: Host-associated > Birds > Digestive system > Large intestine > Fecal ... | reverse complement strand
TTTATTCGTACAATGGCTCGTTATACTAATATGTTAAGGTTTTGGTATTATTTTTTTATTTTAAAAAAATCTAAGTATCAGCCAGAGTAAGTTTTTACGGTGTTTTAAAAAAAAAAAAAAAAACTAAGCTCATGAGTGGTTGAAAAAAAGAGCAAGTAAAATAAGCATACCTTAACTTGTTGAAACATAGATATATTGTCTATTATTCCAATGTCAAGTAATCCCATTTTAGCTAAGAAAGTCATCTCCATAGCTTTCCATGTAGATTTGATGGGTTGAAGTTCTATAAACTGTTGGGTTAATTGTAAGGACACAGTACAATCTTGAATGAAAAAGAACAATAAAAAGTAGCTTGTATTTGTCTTATTACTATTAGACCTCGCTTTGTCTTTTTAAAACTAACGCACAGATCGAAACGGCATTCCCCATGTTTGATTCTTGAGTACTTCCAATGTATCCTCTGCGTTAGTTAAAATTATCTTGAGTTTTGATTAATAAATGTCAGAGTTTTGCTATTTTTTTCTTTAGCAGTTGTAATTTCAAACGTTCAGTGTAACAGCGATAAATGTTCAAAAATATTTCTGTTACATTGCCCAATAATATACCAAACGCGGTACATATAATCGAATTTACGTTTTTGAGTGTTTTTAACAGGCATTAGCTTCATCTAAAATCAAAGCAATATCACATAGCCTATCAGGCCACATAATTAATTATCAATGCATGCATGTCAGATCTTACTTTTGTAACTCGGTCGTATACTGCATTCAGCTCTATTCAGAAAACCCATCTATTAAGATTATCTGGCACAAAATGTGGTCTCTAACTACCCTAATAAGTATAGAGAATAAATAGAAATTGTTGTTCACATCTGCCTTCAAAGGTTTTGAATGAGAATCATTGTATAGTAGTCGCGAGTGTGCTTCATTCGTTTTAATTACTACGATATTGAAACGATTATTGTTTAAAGCCGATACTTCAAAAGTTAGTTTTTTTTGTAAATCTTAATTTCAAAAACAGTTTCTGTTTTGCAAAAAAACCTTCGAAGAAATTTTTTAAATAAAAAACACAGTACAAAACAAAAATTAATATAATAATGTAAATTATTACGATATATCTACTGTTTTTTTCATGTATATATCTGGCATTTCATTGTCATGAGCCTTATATACTTTTATAACAAATGCTCACAGGTTCAAGAAACTTTCTTTGTCACATGGATTCTATTTTCAATGTAAACCCAAGAAATTGTAACAAAACATGAAATGAAATAATAAAACAATCGAGATAATTTTTTTATAGTGAAAATCTATTATAGACCCACTAACGTCAAATAGAAACAAAAAATAAATGAAAATAAAAAAGAAATAAAAAAGAAATAAAAAAGTAGAAACAAAAGTTTGTTAGGCAATGAAGCTTTATCTTAAAGGCCTGGTGAATCCTTTAAGTAAAAATAAGTTATAATATGCTAGAAATTCATACATTAATTGGTTTTAGGATATTAATTATATAGTAATACCAGAAATGAAATTTATAATTTTTTAGAGAGAAGCTATGCCACAAGGAAGCAAAAAGCAGCGATGGAATTGTGCGAAATCTCTTATTGTTGTCGAACTTAAGATTCCATAATGTAGATATGGGGTTTCTCTGTAAAAGTTATACCAGATAACAATACTGTAGAGTACTTACAAGCTTATAGGATTAATCCTTAGAATAAAATACGGGAAAGCTTAAGTCTAGATGATAAGGAGTTATAAAAGTCACATTAGACTTAGAAATAATTTATCACCATTATGATCACCTAAGCCTTTATTATTTGCAACATATATTCTTAAATATATTGAGGATTTCAGATACTTAAATTATTGGACTTAACAACTGTCTCATCATCTATGATAATAGTATAAATGTACACAAAAACATGGGGATGTCAAAAGATAATTATCGTAAAAGATCATCTGGTCTTCACAGAGTTCAATTATAAGAATAGATTAAAAAATCTAAACCTACAAAATGATCTGTACGCATCCGTTTCATCATGCAGTCTTCCGCTGATTGACAATTTTCTGTGGAATCTACATAAATGAGTAAGGAGCCATGTAATGATTTACAGTTGGGATTTTCAAAGAGTTCAACTAGCTACTGTTACTATTTCAAGACCGTTCAATTAGCCCTAGTTTTTTTTTCACTCAGTATATATATTATAAGTAGCTTTTCTCTGTTGCAACTCCTGAACATAAAAGTTTGCTACTAGTCCTGAAGTTTTTATTAGAAGTAAAAATTTAGATTGACAGTACAGTTTGTAAACTAGTTTATTAGTATATAATATGCCAGGAGGTAAAGTGCTTAATATTTATAGAGACGGTAATTGAAGTGAATTTCTCAAACTATTTCGGTACACATCTTCCCCTGTCTCCAAAAATTAGATTTATGGAAGCCGAAAATTCAAACATGCTTTATTTATTTTAGCCTCCTAATATTGAGTGGTACTATGAATGCGTGAGCATTACCTGATATGGAAATAAGCAAGGGTGGACAACATAGTCAAACTAAACCACTGATATAGAAACATTAACTTTACGCACCGCGATTTAAACTACCCCGGTGCCGGTAAACCCCCATCAAAGATAGCTTACTGTCATGACCAAATTAGATTTTCATAGAAAATTATACAAATCCCCGATATTCATAACATATAAAACTTGTTTCTTATACTTATCTTCCCCATACAAAATGACTTGTAGAGATTGATAAAAATTCAAACCTTTTGGCTAAAGCCGCTGTAAATTATGACCATAAAAATTAACTGGCACTATCAAGTAAATTCCCCATGAGTAGTAACGTGTTCTCCGCTGACATCTTTATCTTGCCAGTCTTATAGAAACAACTTTTTTGAAATTCGTATTTTCTTTGTATGTCATTTTGTTTTATAATGTTTTTTGTGACTATTGGATGTAAGGACAATACACTGATTGTCTACCTAACTATTTATCTAATAATGTGCTACAAGTGATAAAAGAAGCCGGTCTGAATCGATTGCTTATAGCGCAGTTTCATTGCACCAGTATTGGATAGTGATAGTAATCATGTTTATTGTCCCAAGATTTAAGAGTTTTAAACTAAATAAATAAATAAAATTAAATAAATAACAGAAATATAAATGTTCATTTGGCTTTAGGGCATCTGCCTCAACAATATTTATCAAACTATTAACCCTATAAGTATGGGGTTAATATTTAATGGCGCCGAATTCTCCACGTGCTCAGTTCGTGTGCAAAGATCCTCAAACTCATAGCTGTAGCCTGCCTATATGTGTGAGAAAACAAAATAGTAACACATTAACAAACTATGTTGTTAAGCTATTTATCCTGTGGTATAGTACTGAATACCTTTGATTATTGTTTTGCTTGATATTTACTAGTCGGTAATCAAACTATTAAAAAAAGTACATTATATAGTCTAATAGAATTTGTAAGTTTCCAAGCAACTAAGGGCATATAGTAAAATGCTTAGGTTCTTAATTGCCAAATAAATCATCTTTTTCTGACATATTAAACTAAAGTTTTTCTTCTCAATACAAATCAACGTTCTTTTACTGTATCTCAAAATATTTCCAGTGGAATTTTGAATAATATAGACATTTCAACAAGTCACACCAAAACTAACAGCAATTTACACAATCTATAGTATTTGGTTAAAATGACCCTATATAAAGCAATTGCTGGGATTTGAGTCTACGACTTTAAAAATCTAATACCTCAAATTATTAGAAATGCACTTGAATTTGCTGCAACGTTTAAAGTGTCAAAGCTGGGACAAATATTATACCATCCCATTGAAACCCTATATGTAACATGCTCATTCTTTTCTATAATAGTTACACAATTAGGCCTAAATAAACTTTAGCTACCAAACCAACATGCTACTTTGTCAGTCCTGTTGAGATAAATATAAAATCAAATCTTCTTTTGATGGTTTCTGTCAGCAGCGTTTTGGTGATGTAGCGTTAAGACATTATCACACTAAACAAAGGAACTCTTGATTTTTCTAACTCTGTAGTTAACGTTTAAAAGATCAACTGGTCAGTTAAAATTGTTTCAATTGTTTTTCTATCTGGAATTTGTATTTTTTTGATTCAAAAATAACAAAAGATTATACGGGGAAAAGGTTTCAACAAAACTACAATAGCTAAGCTTTTCAATATAATTCTCAATATTTGGTAGTGCCAAATTATTTATGAAATAATTCTAGGGTTGGACATAGTATCGGATGTTCAGATTGTGATAGTAAAATACTGTAGAATACCAAACAATGAATTTTCAAGTTATTTTGATTATCAAAACTATCGTCATAATAGAATTCTATGAACAATTGAAACCTTGTACACAGTATAAATATTGTTTGGAAATATTAAAGAAAAAGCTATTGTCAAAACTAGAAAAGATTCTTTGGTTTATTCCAATGTATAGTGATGCTTTGGTCACTTCTTCAAAATATGTTTAATGGCTGAACCAGTTACATCTAAAATGGAAATTTTATTTGATATTTAATCTGTCGTTAAATTATTTTTAGTAATGTACTTTAGTTTTTACATGGTGAATCGTTTTTATTGTGAATTTGTGGAATTTATACTGCTGTTAAACGACACATTTAACATTTCTTACTACCATAGATAGATATTTAACCTTTTTACGTTTTTTTTCAATATTATTCTACAACATTTAACGTTTTTTAAACGTGAAAGATGCTCAAAACATGTCATAACTTAAACTAAAAACGTCATATCTCAAATTTTATTCGTGAATATCTCTTTGACTATGCGTTGCTTATTGTCTGGATGTATCAGACTCTTCTACAAATAAACCTTGCGTTCTATGTCTTAGATGGGCTCAATAATATTTAAACTACGGGTGTGACACCGATTCTATCCTAATAAATACACATGTATATTCAAAGCAAGGATAGCTAAATTAATGGTTCATGGAAAAGTTCTAATTCTATCTAGCTAATTTTCAGCACATTGCCATAGATAGTTAGAGTATTCTGTAGTCTAATTATGTGAAATACATGGTATTTCAGGATGTTTGAAAGGTTCATATTCATGTCTGGTACAGTCTTCAAATGTACTCCTTATGTGTCTTTCGGAGCTTATTTGATGTAAATGATACAAAAAGATTTATGAAACTATACTGTGCGGATGTTTTAGTTTTTTCGAAGTGCTAATTATTTAACTGAGTAATTGGTAAGCAATTTTGTGGACAATATATTATGACTGCAAAACTATACTTTAGCAGTGATGGGTGAGTTACAACGATACCTAATGTTTTTTGAAATATCCACAAGAGAATTTTTCAAAATAGTTTTGATTGAGCTTCAGGATTTTTCAAGTGCCACAGGCTTATAAGGACTTCTAAAGATTAATTTTTTGTTTCCAACTCTGTAGTGATTTCGAATGCACAATGCTTTGATCTAAAAGCTTTGTGACTATATTTTAGAATTGTGACTGTGTTATGAAATGTGTTTTTTTATTTTTGCTCATTTATCTAAATCCACTATAAATCGTCTTGCAGAAATCACATATTTAATCTATTTATGTTTCGCTATAGCTTTCGTTGATTTTTTAGGGTGTATCGCCACAATACTTACTACCATAGCAAAAAGCTTAAGTCCTTAATTTATTTAACTTGTAGGCTAAAGTTTAGGTGGTAAGTCTCACTTGATCTCGGCAACTAATAACACGGTTTTTAATGCACACCCTGAAATCTTCAGATGCTAGTTAAGTTCTATTGAACTTTTGCCAATTTGCAGCTCTAGACGTAGTTTATAGTGAACTTGAAATACCCGGTACCAATTATGGTATTAGTTAAAATGTTAGCAACAGTACTTTGGATGTTCTTAATAATGCTATTACTACAGAGAAAGGAGCCAGAAAATTTTGGTCGCGTTAAAATACGTCATAATCCAGAAAACACAAGAAAAGAAGAAGCAGTATTTTAACGCGGCCGAAATCTTCTAGCTCCTTTCTCTGTACTATATACAGAATAAGATTACAGTTCAGCGTTTTCTATACCACAGAAAGCCTAAAGTCTTAAAAATGAGAGAAATGTATAAAAGCCACTATGAAGTCAAGTTTACAGTGTGCATATATAGTAATAGCTATTACTAATAGTCAGTAACCACTATTTTGATGATTTCAAACTTTTCAAACAGTCATAACTTTTATAATTATTGGGATTTCATATATAGCACGCAGCTTTACCCTCTCGATTAAGGCTATCAATATTATTTGCACCCAAGATAAATCACATTGGTTACACATTTTTAGTGGAATATCAAAGCTCTTGCCTCTAAAGTCTTTCTGGGGAGCATCTGCGACACTCTTCGGATTGTAAAACGCAGTATGAGGGGTAAGTTGAGCAACATTCTTGTCTGAATCATAGCATTTAAGCTCTAAAACATTATTCTTGTTCAGATGAAAAACGTAGTACCATTTCTCACTAGAGCTATATTCTGTTTTATAGGCATCACTTTGAAGTCGTTTTAGATAAGGTGAAAAAACCATAAGGTCTTTTTCATAATCTATAGTGTTTTTCATTCACCACAACCAATGGATAATTAGCGTTATTCTATTGTAAACGAGAGGTATTCAGACATTAATCAACTGGACATTATCCTTCAAAATTTCAGTCTTTTCTTCAAGTTTTCTGTTTGCATGATTAATGATAACCAGACCATTTTGATAAATATGAGCCACTATGATCATCTTTCTGTTGACTACTTACTCGGAAACATTGTTTTTTTTGTAAGTAGTATGGTCAAAAATGAAAACTCTTGTGACGCCACTAGCTTCATTCACAATATCTACGGGTGGTATTCTTTTCTAATGCGTTCATCATTACAACGTTATAGTTAGGAACGTGCTTGCTATCGTTAAATACTTAGAATCCAGTCTTACAAGTAGTGTATTTGTCAGAAAACCTTTCAAGTGAAAATATTAAGTCAAAGCAATTCTTTCATCCTACTCAGAGCTCCCAGCAGGCTTGCCAGGATCTGGTTTAGCGTAAGAATAAAATTTCCCGCTTTTTGGGATTTCGTATATTATAATAGTCTCGAAATTCTTTGCAGTTTTAGTGGTAATTGACGGAATGAGGAGGTTGCGTCTGAAACTTGTGAATTTGCTGAAAAGCAGGTGTTGGGAGAAATTATTGCAGTTGTTTTTGTTATTGCTTATTTGGTGATCTAGGAGAAATTTAGTGTTTTAAAGGTTCCCATGGTTTATTTAAAAGAAGAGTAAACCCTTAATTGCTATCATAATATTTAATGGTTTTTAGTTTAATACTATTATATATTGCTCGATTGTTAAATCATCAGATCTTCAGGGTGTATTAAAATCAAACCAATTAAGCTTTTTAGCTAGATCTCTAATTTATTTCAAGCTTTTCTCATTTGATTTGCATTTTCAATGATGATAGTAACCAGTAAGTGACCAACATCATACTGTTTAGAAATAAAGGGTTAAAAATCATTATCCTATTTACCACCACCTCCCATGCAACTTCCTATGATAAGAATCTGTCTGTATAAACTATACTTTTTTTTTAAAAAAAAAAAGCCAGCTAATCTTTTCAAGTTATAAATAAGCGATCTTCTTAGAAATCTGAATTGAACTCCATTCAGAGCTAGTGCGCGATTTTGAAAAGCTTTAGAAACTTCATTGTTACGAGGTGAGCTGGCGACTCTGTAAATAGGGCGGTCAGAACAGTAATTTTAACAGTTAGAAATCACTTAGCACCATGATGATAATATCGTACAGTAAAATGTTTAATTGACACGGTAGCTTATAATCAAAATTTCAAGAGGTCAGAAATCCCATATTAAATAAATGTAATACTTGGAAACTTGGTGGCTTGATTGTAGAAGAACCTGGGCCTTTTTTCAGTTTTTCCCTGTCGCTCAACTTAGCGAATATTGTCATTTTAGCTTGGAGTGTCCACTACCTTGTCAGCTATCAAATCCCAAACTAGGCTTAAAAAAGGTGAATTAAAAATTACGAAAATATCTAGAGACAATCAGCATATAAAATATTGCAATGTAGCCATCCATGTCCCTTAAAAAGCAAATCATTTTAATTAAAAATGAGTTCGCATTAAAAACTACATGTCAATTGTTGGAAAATCCGTATGCATTACTGTTTTCATATCTCAATAAATGAGCCTAAATTTGGTCTCTTCGGTTGTAACAGAAAGCAAGTCCCTATATGTGAAGTTCTTATATTCTGGTGAGTCCCTCTTTTTCCAGAAAACGTTCAAAAAGTGTGTTACCGAAGAAAGCGTAGGACAAAGGGTATGAGAAGCAATCTGCTTAGTTTCCATCAGAAGTCTATCACGATCAGCCTTATTCTCAGCAGTAATTCCCAGTAGCCAAATAGCCACCGAATGGACCTTAAGCTTCATATAATATAAAGGCGTTTGAGAAATCAAGATGAGGCCCTGGTCGCGGATCTCCCGAATTTTTGGAGATAATTGAAGCTGGAACTCGTTTGCGTCTAATCGCAGCATAAAATAAATCAAAGTAACCTGTTTGCTGCTTGAAACCATTGCCCACATTGAAGTCATATCCTCTTCCTCAATATTGCAAAAAGTTTCGATGTCATTCAACAACGATGCGTATCTGCGGTGATGATCCGCTGTATAATATGATTTATCCACAGCATAATAGGCAGGATATTTTGCGCCCAGCTCAAACATAATACTTGGAAATTGGTTTTGTAAATCAGATGCAAAACATAGTAGATCATTAACAGCCATTACTATAGGTGCTATTGGACTATGTACACTATCCGCATTTAGAATGCATGGTCCTTTAATTCGAAGCTTTGATTGATAATACTGGTAAATGAGACACAGCCGAGGCTTGGAGGTAGTGACAAGAGCATATATGATGTCTAGTAAAGCCATGTTGTCGAGAATAATAACAAAGTTGGGATAGTTGTCGAGATTTTCCATTATATCGGGCTTTTTTTGAAGCATATCGGTTATGCCTTTTGCACTTCCATCCAAATGCTGGTTCCAGGCTTCATTGTTGAATTCATTCATTTCAATGATTCCAAGGATTAACATACAAAGTAACGATGGTTCAGAAATACCACGGTAAGCTAAGTCTTGTCGCAGTAGATTTAGGGCTTTGATCTTAAAATCCACAAACATCTCACTCAAGTCAGGTTGCAAGGTAGGAAGCCATTTGGACCCCAGGTTCCCCACGGCAAATGCAAGAGGCTCATAAATCTTTGCGTATTCCAAAACTATGGTTGAGAGTTTGCAAGTACCTTTACCATGAATATTGCTTTCAATGTGGCAATCATTAAACCTTTGAATACAAACTCCAAGGATGTTTTCAACGCTTGAGCCCTGAACTATCGGTTTTTGTATACTCAATTCTTCTTCATGTGGTACAGTGGGCTGACGATAAATATCTGGGGATGTGAGTGCTCTAGAGTAAGAATGCTGTGTTTGGCTGACTTGCAATATAGGATCAGTCTTGTAAAGAAAAGATGCGTTTGTAGGCTGAGAAATTTTTTGATGACTCTGAGTAGAAGCTGGCGGGTTAAAATATTCATTTGTTAGTCGTTTGCTATGATGCTGTTGAGGTTGTTGGTTGATAAGGTGCTGGTAATTTTGATGCGGTGAAAGTGATGGTTGAGAAACTTGAATAACATTTGGTTGTAGAGGGAAAAAAAAAGGCGATTCTGGAATTTGGTTGTACATGTCTACAAACACATTTTTTAGATTTGATGAAAGAGGTGTCGCTGATGAGACAGGCTCATTAGAAATTGGTAATGTCACAATAGGAGCTTTTGGAGGATATACTGGCGTTGCTAATGCACTTGTGCTCGATCCACTTGGACTGCTACTATTACCGACATTATCTGATCTTGAAGTTTGTGGCCGTGAAAAGTCAGTAGTTTTTGAAACACTATCAGAAGGAGATCCTGAACAACAAACACGTTGTGTTAACATAAATAATCAAAAAAGACACAAATGGACATCATTATCAAGCAAACTCTGCAGAATTTAAATGTAGTCCCAGTAGCTTGCCGACTGTATAGTCTTAAATTGCTAGCGGGAAAAAAGAGTCCAGGTATGGTGAATAGTAAAGAGAAATGAGGGGGTAAAACCTACCAGAATTCGAACATCCCTTAGCCTTATTACGCTGGCGGGAGTAACCATCATCCTGCCATTTTAATCTAATGCCATAGCCTTCACATTGTAAGTTCAAACGAGAGCAATTATGGCAAAATGGCTTGCCCTCATCGCACTTGTATCCTCTGCGGCGACATGTCCAGCATCCTATAAATATGTCAATAAAAGTCACAATATTTAGAATGTCAATTTACGTACCAGTTCTTAGTCGACTTATTTTTTTCTTTTCTTTTGTGACCCGCTTACTTGAGTCAGACCTCGATGTGCTTGATTTGAAGTTTGAGTTTTTCGAATCAGTAGTTTTATCGCTGTTGGGTTGGGTGAACGAAATTTGTTTGGAGGGATTGTTCATCTGTTGTATTGTCTTGGCTGAGTAATCTTTGGGTAGCACAGATGTTTTCAAGGCTCGGTATAGAAACCGAAGGAAATCTGTGTTTGCTGCAGTTCAGTTGAAATTAATGTCTTCAAGGGACGAGTACTGCCGAAAAATGTAATACAAAGCACAATTTCAAAAAAAGCGGAGCCCAAATATCGACTATTGAATGAAAATTTCTAGGTGTCAAAGCTTTATTGCTGCAAATTGAAAATCGGCTCAAGTTGAGAGTGTACTGAATTAATAGATGAATACTAGCTGAAACTTGATTTCTGGGTAGCTGAATAATATAAATAAAAAAAAAACAATGCAATATAAACTGGAGGAAACAAAAAAAAAATTATAACAGAAAAATTTTAAGAGAAAAAGCCAATCAAGGAATGAAGATAGATTTATATGTTCTTTTAACAAATCATGACTTTAAGTACATAAGTAAAAAGAAAGAAAAGAAACCACTGTATGAACGCACACTGTGAATGAACTTAGTTAGGCCGGCTTGCCCATTGTGAACTTTGAAACTTTAATGTTGCCCAAAAGCAAAAGTTCATATTTTCTTTTTTTTTTTTTTCAAATCTTATGCGTGTGTGGTGCGGTGTGCCTTATACGTCACGTGGATAATTTTTAAGGTGAGACAAAAAGAAGTTTCAAAAGCCGGCCCCTTGGGCATTAGTACCGTTAAACCTCTCTATAAGTAATCCATGTATAGATAAACCTCCAGTAAAGAAAGCTTGCCACGATATCCAATTTAGCCTACAATACAAGTTTAAACAAACCTGAGCTATTCATTAGACATAATGATCTTATTTTCTTCCTATATAAGCCTCTACCTTGCCAGTCTCGTAGCAACAAAAGTTTTAAATTTCAAGTCGTTGTCATTTCGTTTTATAATTTTTATTTGTACCTCTTTAATGTAAAAACAATAAAGTGATTATCTATCTTTCCATACAAAAGTTTACCTCTCATCTACCTCCTTTATAAAAAACTAGTTACACCGGTTGATAAACATCCAAAGATTTTGGTTGAAGACATCCATCCTTGTTGCAAATTCTGTTTATATAGTTCTACTGACGCTATTACACGCTGTGCGTATAATATCCCTGTGGGAAATTTCCATTAGTTTAAATTTACTTATGACAAGAGTTTCATTCAGCGGTATCAGCACATTAAATATCCTAGGGTATCCATATGCTGTTAATGAAATGAAGGCAGGAAATATAGTACGTGGTTTGAAGTAACTACTATCTGCTGTTTGTAATGTTATAATAATTTGATATTTCAGTATACGGCAAAAGTTTCTGACAATAGTATCAAACATTTCTTATTTTATTTTTTTTTTAGATCGGTTCATAGCGTTCATATCACTCAATATTTTATGTAAGTCAAAAAGAAAAAAAAAAAATAAATAAATAAATAATAAGAAATGTTTGATACTACAAAATATTGTAACAATACATAAAGTACGTTTTTCAACCTTTGAACATATTTTACATTAAGGTTTCCATTCACCAAACTTTGAAAGAATATATAATACCAGTTCATAGAAGACATTTTTGTTTTTGTATTAGTTGCATTTGTGGCGTATTTGTATCTATGAGCGTGGATTTGAAAAAAGAGATAGTTTATATATAGCCGCAAAGCCACTTGAGCGGTGCAGTGGTGGGTTATTCTCAAATAGATCAGGTAGATGTGAAGTAGACTGGGGGAAATCTGAAATGTATCTGATCAGGACCTGTTTGTAAAGACATTTGAGATCAGTGAATAGGTTTCTAATTGTAATATAGACCTCCTCCATTAATATTGAACCCCATACGTAATAATTAGATGTGATTCCACTAAACCAGCATTTTTGTAGGAAGAAAAAGTCAATAAAATAATTAAAATGTGAACTAGGCTCTTTTGAAGACTGGTGTTACATTATCTCAACCAACTAGACTAGGCAGTCCCAGGCTTTTAGCCAGAGTTTAGCGTTTAACAGCAGGGCATTAGGATAGAGGATTGTCTTTTTGGGTTGAAGCAGCGGACGGTTGCCAGAACAGTATACCTTTTAGTCATGGGCCAAGTACAGTAGATGCCTTAAAACAAGCTATAGAATGGTTTGAAAAGAATAAAATTTGCGTCATACAGGGCCTTCACCGCCAAGGGGTAATTAGCAGCCCTGGCGATGAGATATCTGGGAGACGGTTGAAACGAAGAGGAAGCAGTTTTCAAAATATTTCCTTTTTATTTTCACGTATTTTTCTTCTCAAAAAAAAACTATTTATTGCGGTACCAACTAGGTACTAACAGGAAGAGCGGTCTGGCCAATAATATTGTGTACGCTTCTTCAACTGTCACTCTAAGCCAAAAAGGCAGTACGCAAAACTCGTCGTGCCCCCTAACAACAAGGTATATTATTTAATGGAATGAGATCTTATGCTACAGTCTAACCTGTCACGAAGCACCCTTTCACTAAGCGAATAGTGGGAGTTAAACACCTAAAACCTATAATAGATAATCAGCCTATTGTTATTACATCATATAGTTTCTTAAAACTTGTATCCAATTTAAATACACAAAAGTGCTTGAACCTCGCATATGGCACTAAGCATCAAAAATTTTCTATATTCCTATAGAAGGGGTTTAGTGCTTATTACTGGAAGTTTTATTGTTGACAACATATATCCCTTCTTTTACCCTGTGTGTTTATCCAAGGTAATGTGTTAGAATTATATAATCAGAATTGGATAACTCCACTAGTTATCACCACGAACCTCTTTTCACTAGGCTTTTGAAGCACCTGTCTGATTTAAGTGCTTAGTGGCAGGTTAGAATGTACGTTACAATATATATGTTAGTATCATGGTAATAAAAAAAGAAATTTATAATACCAGTTCTGTCCATTTTTTGAATGTACAAGGATCGATTAGTTGCCTGTTTGTGCTGGTTGGAGCATAAACGTAGTTCAGTCGTACTAACTTTTAAGGTTGAGTAGAAGTGAAAAAAATTTCCACCAAATGTTTTCAAGAATTTGTCGGAAGCTTCTTCCATGCACTTGGTATGCTTTTCGCATTTTTGAGCAAATCCAGTAAAACCTTTTATAAGCATAAATATTTGATGTCTTTCACATATTTAGTGGCTTGCTTTGAAGCGCAATTTTTTTAAAAAAAAAATTTTCAAATTATAGAAAATGTTTATTTTTTAACCTCTAGAAATTATCAAGAATGAAGATGAGCCTATCTGCTACAAAGTGTTTTTCAATAGAGCTTTTCATGTTTGCTATATTTGAATCTTGTGTGAAGATGTTTTATTTTGAAAGTTTTATAGATATCTATCTTCTCGTAATAAAATCTTAATCTTTTCTTTTATTTTTTTAACAATTTCGGGTCATTTTGCTTTGCTACAGGTCTAATGGAGCTCACCTTTTTCTGAAAAAAAATACACGAAGAAAATGAGTTTTCTTTAGCCTTTTAATGAATTCTGTTAAATCACACAATTACTTTTACATGATTTGCTACCTAGTAGCAATTTTCAGGATTTGAAACATGACCAATGAGATCAGAATTTCTTGGAAGTTCTTATTTATTAGCTAATGATCTCCTTCAGGGGTAAAATAAGTCCATACTATGCGATGATATTTTAACCTATGATATGATGACTTAAAGTGGTTTTTTGGTAAAAACTTTTTTATTGTTTTATATTTAGCTATGAGAATTTGTTCAACACGTTTTGAGAATAGTACATGATTTAATTATAATAGCTCGATTTCAAATGCAGAAGGTCACTAACTCTACATAAAAGTCCAAAAAACCTTGTGAAATCTTATAAAATGGTCAAAAAGATCTTGCCATCAAACTATGTAACATTTTTCCATAAGGTCAAAAACTTTTTCTGTAACATTTTATAAACTAGACTCAGAGTGAGCTTGATGAAAATACAAATGGGTATTTTTATTATTTTATTTATTATTATTATCGCTTAGATTCATGTGGTTGGAGCTTAGACTTCTTGATTTTCTTAATGTGTACTAAACTGATGTTTTTGAACAATAATTATTTCTTATTTAAAACTTTGCTGTATTGAGTTCTCGCAAAAGACCCCTAAAAAGATTCCAAAAACTTTAGCTGGATAATCTTTTCCATATTGACTTTGTTTGGTTAACTACCATTTTTACCCAATTTTGAGTAATCATTGTAACTCCATGAAAATGGAATTTCCCTTTCTCCCAGCTGTTATTACTTCTAAAGGTTTCGTAAAGTCACAAGGATGAAGAAAAGAAATACATTGCAAAGAAAAACTTTCCAAACACCAATCAGGAGCAATACACATATCACAAATTTTACAGAGGACGATCCAGAACATTCAGAGCCCCACTTAAAAATACGCCATATAGAGAACGATTAGAAAAGTTTTTGTTTAGCATACCCATCAAAAGCAAAAAGAATTAGATTTGAACCCTTACCCTGTATATACACAAATCAGTTATGGTGGGAGTTCTTCAAGGCATATTTCAGTCTGACCAGAAACTTTTTTAATAGTCCTCAGTAATCCAGAGAACGCAATAAAAAAAAAAAAGAAAATACAGTATATTTCCACATACAAATCACTATGGGTTCGCAAAGTTACAAGCTCTGAATGTTCTGGATCGTCCTCTGTACAATGATTGAAAATTCTTAGCATATTATGGATGGTTTTTACCAGAAAAGCGTAATATTGTAGAAATTTGTTTTTCTAACGTTCTATTGTGTATAACATGCACTCAGTAATATTTGATCAAGCTTCTTGGTTAACATCATAATGATTAAATTCACATTAAAAATGGTAAAGTTTTGGCTTTCAATAACGTTTTTAATCACATAAAACTGAAACTATCATTAAATACGATTTTGAAATACTTGTTTTTATGTTTATGTTCCTAATTACTGTCGAAAAGTGATGGGAACAAATTGAACGAGGACATCTATCAAATCTGATTGTATTGTGAAACAAACATTTATTTGTCGATTATGTTAGCGAAAAATATATCTGCAACTTCGCCGTATTCATAGCAATGTTATAACTTTTCGAAATATTTGTATCTGGCACAAAGTAAGAATTGGACTTTTTTCATGTACAAGATTATTGTGTAAACCTTTTAAAAGTTTATTTCCTATTGTCTTGATATTAGCGAAAGCTTGAACCTAAAAAACAGATGGAGTAATTATCTATTAGTTGGCCTGGTACGCCTAAAAACTGTTACTGATTTGTAAACTCTATTTTATTATTATTCAAACAATCTTGTATAATTGTTGAGGTAGGTAAATAGACCAGTTGGTGATGTAATAAGCTGTGTATGAAGTTTGTAGTGAAATATAAACAGGGGTTTGACATAGTAACAAGTACTCTTAAAATAACTTTAAAAATATCAATATCAGCGTTATGGCTGAAAATTTTCATTTAGCTAGACACTAATTATCCATAATATTGCTTATCCAAACTCGTGACCATTGGAAGTTGTGATCTCAGTATTGTTCTTTTTGGCATATTAAAGTGCTCAGATAGTAGATGATGCTGAGAGAGTTTTTTGAAATATATGAGTGAGAATATTCTTGAACTTGTCCAAGGTTTTTTGACATTTCATTATAATTTCGAAATCTTCGTATTTGCTGTAAGTAATTTCAAAGTTGATTATAATAACCGCCTTTTTTCAATACTTGACACTGGGACAGACTTATTTCTTCATTATTAAAAATTAATGAAAATAAGAAACCCCCATACAAAATTTATTGGCGAAAGCTGTGACAATTATATTGGTTTAATTCATATTTAAATGTTACTTCTTTAATGTGGACAAACATGCTATAGGCTTTTGTAGAACATCAGTATCTCAAGTTTTAAGAGAAAAGGTTTTTATCCTGAACGGCAAAGCCGTTTGATGAGTAAAATAGCAACCTCAAATAGATCAAAAGAAAAAACAATAGAAAAGTATTCAAAGCTCTCTTAGTTAGAAATAAAGGTTGAAAACATTGAATAAAAACTAAGTGCCGTCTGTTACGCAGAAATTTTCATTTTAGGTCAAGAATCATATTTATTAGTAAAATTAGCTAAATCAACTTTGTAGTAAATAAAAAGAGATACGGGGATTTTGGCTTATAATATTGAATGTCAAAGTTACATGTACTCGAATATCCCAGAAAAATGCCTTCAGGTCTTATCAGTAACAATATAATGTATAATGCTTTAATTAAATATTGCATGTAAATCTGAACTATTCTGCTTGAATATTAAGCAAATAAACCAGCTAAAGCTTTCATTTCTTTTTTCTAGTTCCACAATTGCTTGAAAATAGATATATAGATGGATAATCAGTCTATTGTCCTTATATCAAGTCGCTACAACCGTAATTATAAAACAAAATGACATGCAAAAATACTTGAAAATAACCACACCTTTCAGAATTTGTTTTCAGAAGCCTCAAAATTTCAAGGAAATGTTTCTAACTCCTGTTAACAAGTTTTCTTTTTTTTTCTTCTTTTGATAACTAGTAATAGCTACGCACTATGTGAACATATATATATTTATCTAGTTTTCGTGTATCAAAATTTAGACACTTTACAATATTTAAGAAAATATATGTAGTTAGTAAAACTTTTGATCTATTAAATTCTAAAACTTGTGATGGGTCCTGGGAGCTCTGTTTTGTTTATCCTACTTAGACAAAGGCTGTTTATTTTTAATACCTGTAACGAGGGATTTAAATTTAGAAAAAAAGATGATGATTGGATATTAATATATATATATAACTGAGAAGGCTACTGAACAAAGCTGGATAAAAATACCAAGTGTTATAAATTATTTACAGATGTGATGCCTAGATAGAAGTTTTTCTATCACACGTTCAATGATCGTTGCAGGTGGACCCTCAGAAGCTTCTAAATTTTTATATAACAATCTGATACCCAGAAGGAGCAAAGCGAGCAAGCTTATGTGGGTTAGGGCCATTGCTTGCTGGAGATATATTATAAACTATAGGAAATAAGACAATAGACAAATCATTCAATAGAGTGTCGCTGAATCTTGTGTCAAGAGTTAGGTGATGATAGTTCCTCAGACTTTCTATTATCAAGTATACGATAGACAAGGTCTATTCCGGGATTTTTATGAGAGCTCTTTAGTCAATTTTTGGTATAAATAGCGCGTATAAGCAGAATTACAAATAAATTAGAGGACTAAGACATATAATATCATTGGTTGTAAAGAATATATATAAATGAATTTAAGATAATATAATAAGATCCAATAATAGCTGTGCTTGCTAATCCCATTAGATTTTAATACGTGTTATATAGATATGGTTTTAAGGTAGTAAATAGATATCATATCTTAAGTTTTGAAGCACAGGGGTCTATAAATGTCTTTGGTAGTCTGATAAATTTAAAAAGATTTCTCTAAAGCGTATGCTTTGCTCTGGCTTTTGTTTTCACACAATCTTTTACTACCAAAAACTCTCCAAATCAGAACACCTTTAATAATACTAAACCATCCTTGGACAGGTAAATCCGTTTTAATTTTTCAATGAAATTTCTTAATACACCAAAAGAAAGCGTCATCATGAATAAATATAGTATTTTACTTTGTATTTTGTTTTTACTCATTACAGTGAACTCCTGTTGTATGTAATCTCTGTATGGGTAAACTCCAGTAAAGATAACCTGTATAGTATCTAATTTAAATATCCATACAATGTCCCACAACCCACCGCTATTTGTTAAACACAATAATTATTATTCCTCTCCATACAAAAGTTTGCTTGTATTCAAACTCCCTCATGTTAAATTACTTGTAGCTATTGATTGAAAGTCAAATTTTTGTGTTGAAGGCGTTCATCTCTGACGCAAATGTCGATTATATATAGGCTCGAGAGATATGTATGAACATATAGACTCGAGATATTAATATGAACATATATTAGTTTAAATCAATATCGTTGTAAAAGATCATCAAAAAGTAAAACAAAATGCGTCAAATAAAAATATTTATAAATCGACTCAAATGTACAACATATCTATAAATTTTTGATGATCTTTTACAACGATATTGGTTTAAACTAATATATGTTCATATTAATATCTCGAGTCTATATGTTCATACATATCTCTCGAGTCTATATGTTCATACATATCTCTCGAGCCTATATATTTTATAGCTAGTGCTATCATACAAGTTGCTATTAGTAATCCATTACTCCAGGCAATAAATCCATTGGTATAAATTGATTACTTACAGTTTTGACGATATTCTAAAACAAACCCATGCCTAGGAAAATCCAAAATATAAAAATAGGTAACGTGCCATAGCTTTTGCATTATTAAAAAGATGAATACAATTTATAATTATGTAGCTTTTTGTTTTTTTCTTGTATTGGTGTTATCTACAGTGACTAACCTTTTGTTGACTGATTGTCCGAATCAGTTGTTTCGTGTTATTTTGTTATATTGACTTCATATACACAAAATTTAGACATTTAAGCAATGAATAAATATCATTTTATCTATTCTAATTAAAGCTTTACCTAGCTATAAAAAACTAATTAGAACAAGTATTTTATGCCTCAGTTTCAGTTATTTCTTATAGCAGATCTTATAAGTATTAATATTAAAACAATATAGTAGTTAAATACAAGTTCCATTCATGAAAAGAAGGTCAGGATATCAGTCTTGTATTTATTCCGCTTTGTTTTGTTCAATCAACAGTTGCTCTTAATGCATAATCTTTTGAAGTTATAGATTCTTATCAGAATACTTTATCTACTCATATGGGAATCCCCAAGCTTTGACAAGCTTTCTGGGCGAGGCTTTTTGACATCTAAATAAATAGATAATAAGTTTATTGTTCGTACATAGCATAGTTACAAAAAAATAAACAAAATGGCATGCAGAGAATACTTGAATTTTAAAACATTTGTCTCTATGAGACCAGCAAGGTAGCGATATCAGCGCGTATTATAAGTTCAAGCATTGATCAGCTTTCTGACATCTAGCTAAAAAAATCTTGCTTTATCCAGCCAGTCATATTTGGCAAAGGGAATCCATAAGATGATAGGCGGAATAATCTTCAAATTATACTTCTCCTCAGACTACATCTGTAGCCCAAGCCCATTCAAACAAGGCCTTAATTTATACTGAATGCAATGAAGTGATTGTTGACATTTTATAAAGGTAGGTTGTTAGGTTATTAAGTTGAAATTTACAGTAGGAGTGAATGTTGTTAACCAAAAGGTTTAACTTTTTAGCATTTTATAGATGTTTTGTATGAAAGAAAAAATATTTTTTGATGCAAGCTGCGAGGTTTTTTAAATTTTGGTGTTTAAATCTAATTTGAACACAGTTTTCATTTTCTTAATTTCAGCAATGTGCTAATATAGAGGTTTTTTATAGTCAGATATAACTTTATTATTCATTATAGTGCCAGAATTATGGGAAGGCCATTTGTGACTGTTTTCCAGAGTTGCTGTTTCCGTACTGTTAGTAAATGCAGAATAAATTTGCGATCTTATTTGAGCTATTCAAAATTTTAGTTCTTTTCTGAGGCAAATCGAAACATTCAAAAATTTGTTATATTGGTGAAAAAAAAATTAATGACGTTGATATTGAAAGTTTTTAGAAAAAGTTTTTCTTTTTGAACAACCCATTATCATAGATGTAATTAATACAGTATCATACTTGTTCAGTCTAATGGTTATAACAAGTAACAAGGCGACAAGCAAATAAGTGGAAAAAATTAGCACATATAATGTAACGCAGTGTAGATACTATATGATTGTTACTTGGAGAATGAAAAGAGCTGTATAATTGCTTTCACCATTCAAGTAATGTTTCTAGACCCATACACATGCTTACTATCTTGAGTGGACATCTGTCCAACCTTCAAAAATGAATTATTGAAAGTAAATTCCAACGAAGTTAACAATTTTCAAAAAAGAATGTACATAAATCCTTTAATGTTACATAGAACTAGATAAAAAGAAATGTCTCTAATCCAGAGACAAGATATAATATATCTGTATTTTGTTAAATACATTCTCTGCTTAATGTCTCAAGGTCTAGAAAGTGCATAGAAAAATAAAAATATTTATGCAATAAAGCTTGCTGAAAAAAAATATTTTTCAATTAAAAATCAAATTGGCGTTTTAATATTTCCTGGAAGGTTTTGCAATTTATGCCCAAAACTTTCATTGAATGATGAAAAACCAAACATACTAAACGATACTAGAAGAATGTAATAGTGAAAATATTAATTTACTTTGGCGGGTTTTACATAGTAATTGTGACCTCTTTGAAGACTAATATTTCATAATAATTGCCATCTTTGACAACATCAGCTATTAAAAGCAGTTATAAAAATTTAGAAGGGAAATTCTTGTTATGCAGCTTTTAGATCTGAGATCTGTAAGCTAAAAAGTTGAAGAATATTAATCTAGGCTTTTCGGACTGGAAAATGCAACGGTTTGAACAAAAAAGCCTTGGAACACCACGGATCTTCCCTTAATCTATTGTTGGAGGAAGCCATGCAGAATGTATATTACTTTTGTAGAACTAACCGTTGATACTGTAACGTATTTTTCCTCTCATTGGCTATTTATTATAAACAAATACAAAAAATACTCAACCTTTAGTCAAGGCCCAACTTATTTTCCTGGCGTCAATGACTTTAGCCTTGCAGTCTCTAGTAAAATGTCTGGTGGATATTTATCTTTTTTATTATTATCTGGTAGGAGCTCAGCCGTTTGCTTGTCAACTCATGTTGTGCTGCCCAAAAGTATTTATCAAGACTGAAACCATTGTAGGCGTATATTATCACGATCACAGGCTCTGTGATCTTTTGTATTCCCAGAATTCACTTCAGTATTCAAATTTCAACTTTATAGTGAATAATATGCCTTGTAGGATAAGATTTTACCCTTGCCAACTACCTTATTGATAGTGTTGATATCCCGTCTCCAGACTTCGGTTTCTCTCGTTTTTGGTTATTCCTTTATTACTAAGAATAGCTAAAGTTAAATTCAGTTGACTTCCTTTACGTAACGTGTAGTCAGTATCATTACGTTGTATATCTTTTTTTAAATTGCTGTCTTCAGTTTGGATATCATCCATCTCAAATTTATTCATTTCTCACAACGATAGATAGATGATTAGTTTCTTGTCTTTATATCAATTAGTTACAAAAAAAATTATAAGACACAATAGGATACAAAGAAGACATGAATTTTAGAATATGTCTCTATGACATTACTAACGTAACGGTGTCAGCGAGTATTATAAGTTCAGA
>Ga0160505_100512_pt1 | contig 21884 bp, 10 predicted proteins | sample DIDeMG_FD_108225 | JGI IMG/M metagenome (GOLD analysis project Ga0160505, IMG submission 108225) | Enriched chicken feces microbial communities from UW Madison campus, WI, USA - DID2874_E49_Stillage MG | ecosystem: Host-associated > Birds > Digestive system > Large intestine > Fecal ... | reverse complement strand
TGAACACTCAAAATTTTCGGAAATTTTCCAAAAACAAGATTTACTTTATAATTCTACACTAACCAAGCATATTTCAGTGAATAACAACTGCCTGTGTGGCGTAATGGTTAGCGCATTTGACTTCTAATCAAAAGATTCCGGGTTCGAGTCCCGGCATGGGTTCTGTTGCGGTTTTAGCTCAGTTGGGAGAGCGTCAGACTGAAGATCTGGAGGTCCTGTGTTCGATCCACAGAAATCGCATCTTTTTTTCTTTTATCTTCATCTTTTTTTATTATTTTCTCGTTTATTTCTTTCTTTATCTTGCATTTTTCTTAACATTCAATTATTATGCATTAGCTACCGATCTAAATCTCAGCATACTTCGTCACAGAGACCAATCCACGATCTCTGTTGGCCCACTTCACGTAGTTAGGCGAGTAATGCAAAAGCTCCTTGTAAGCTGGAATCTGTTCCGATTCAGCAATAAATTCATCCACATCCGACAGTCCACTCCAGTAACATTCCACATTCACACCCAACTGCTTCACATTTATTTTTTGTGCTTCAACATCAGAATCGACAGAAAAATCGGACTCCACGACCTCTGGCACCCACTGGAATGCAATGTGATATTTCTTGTCCCAGTCAAGTTTGTTTAATTGCAATTGGCCAATGCCCTCGAAATCCTTGAAAAGGTAGTTTCCGTCGTGATCTCTCGAAAATCCCTCAGGGATACCTGCTGTGTTATACAGCTCGACGTCGCTGCCATTTCCTTTCTTCTCATCTTTGTAAACAATGACAGTTTTCACTGGGGAATGTGTTGAAGATGATGATTCCACTCCGTCAAAAATCTTAATCACTTTGTCAGTCACATTAAACGAGACTTTACAGTTCCTATTCTTTGGAGCAATGATTTCGATCTCTCCTGTTAACAAGCCGAACGGAGAGTCGGAACCTGAAGACGAATTTCTCAACACCTCAATAGTCAAGTAATCTTGAATAGAATTACCGGGTATAAAATCCGGTGTTAATTGCGATCCATAAGAATACAACAGCATACCATCCCCAAGAGAGGATGTGAGCAATTCTGCCTTATTGTCTTTGAAGGAAGGAATGTCCTCCAAAATGTTTTCAATCAATTTCATCAGACGGCCACTAACACTAACGGTGTTGGTAAAGGGGTTGGCATTCAAATCAATAGTTTCAAGGAACCTCAATTTCAATGGATTCTCAACATCAAAAGCAGACTTCGTACTAATAACAAGTCCTCCTTGAATTAATGCAATAAGCAATGCAAGGACAAAAACTCTATTCAATTTGAAAATGAATGGCAAAAACGGAATCGCCCAAACAATAACGAATGCTTGAATAATCTTATAGATAAAATCTTGAGCTTCAAGTGATTCCTGGATCGACTTATTAATACCGGCCAAGACCAAAAAGCCAGAATTGTAAATAATCAAGGAGGATAATGGCACAATAAGCAAAAATTGGAGGAGCCAGTCGTAGCTGAAGGACTTCTTCTCGTGAACTGAGCAACCTTCAGAGAATCCAGATTGCAAGGATAGAGAAGAAGATTCAGCAATAGAGTCTTCATCATCGGAGTGAGAGTGATAGCGATGTTGAGAACTCGATCCTATCAAAGGCTGGGACTCACCTTCACTTAATGCGATTCTCCTTGGAGACTTCAAGCTCCAGCCAAACAATCCGAATAGAGCAGCTGCGGATTGAAGAACAAACAACACCGTAAGAATAAATTCTCCGGTATGATCGTCACCAATTTTGTTGTGTGATTGCTTCACAGTGGACCACAACAATATCACCCACGTAATGAAAGAAGCTTCGATGATCACTATCAACTTCTCATCATGTTGATGTCCCTTAAAAGGCTTGAAAATAAAGTTAAGGCCATTCAAGAATGCATAGTTCAAAAACAAAAACAACGCAAACAACGTTGACACCAACGTACCTGGAGAACTGTTAACCAAGTACAGATTTGTAGGAACAATAAGAACATCTGTGATGAAACTTAAGATAATGACAGAAAGAACGAAAGAAATGGGAAATTTGATCACGTTGATAAAGTTGACGCCCCAACCCTTTTTGTACTGGAAAATTAGCACAAGAAGTAAAAGTGACAAGATGGGAGACACAACAAGTAGAACGATGTTAACAATGACAACCTGTGAAAGCGAGAATGCCACAAAGTAGTTGAAGAACGACAGGTATGCAGCGTAGTCATTGCTACTGTTCGCAGCCTCGCCACCCATGTATTCCTCATCCAAGTCGATTTTCTCGTAGGCAATAAACTTAGTGAAGTCAATAGTGTTGGACAACATGTGCCATAATGACTTCTTGTTGGTATTCTTAATGTTATCAGCACCTGTATGATAGATATCTCTTGGCTTGTAGAAGGCTAAGTCTAGTCCGCGGAGTTTTCCCATGCTTTTGTAGATTGCATAGTCAGTCTCACTGTGGATGAGCTTGTTGTTAAATCCCTGCTGGAACAACGACGTCGCATACGGAAAACGAACTTTTGAAAAGTGCTTCACGATACCATAGTCAGTTCCTCTGAACAAAATGGCCTTACCTCCTGCTCCGGTACCTTCCAAGTTCAAAAAGTACTTAATCTGCTGGAACCATGGATGGTGGAGAAAAGCGGTCGCTCCATACAATCCGAATTCCTCATTATTGTTGAAGTTAAAGATGACAGTTCTAAGAGGTCGTTTGGTGGATTTGTCAGCAAAATATTCTAATAATCCAAGCATAGAAGCTACTCCCATGCCGTCATCAGTGACTCCGTAAGAAGAGGGAACAGAGTCGTAGTGAGCACTGACCAAGAACGCAGGAAGTGATGCATCCGACCCATTTACTCTCACCAACAAGTTGTTACTCTCATAGTACGAAACAGATGCATAACTCAAATAGTTCACAGAAGTCATGATATTGTTAGTTCCATTCAAGTCATTGTCATATTCAATGTACTTCTTATTGGCCACAAGAGCAGCAATTTTCTCCTCGAGTAGGTCGTGAACGTAGTCATTTCCTTCAGAATTATAAGTATGTTCCACTAAAGCAATTTTTTGGAGGGAATCCCACAGGCTATCCAACACGGAAGATTCCAAAGCATCAGTGGGCAAAGAAACGGTAAAACTCAAGGAGTTATCAATTGAGGATAATATGACAGTTGCAAATAACACGATTGCCACCAAGAATGTAAGCGAAGTTTTTCTGTAGCCAAACACTGCTCTTATTAAACGGATAAACCAATTTGGCTGCAGAGGCGGGGAGTAGTCGGATACTGGTGCCCTAGAAGCTGGTTTAGACCGAGGTGAGTCGAAATTCTCCGGGGTGCGCGGAGTTGCCGACGAGACACTAAGGGGGGCCATGACCTGATTTTGTGCAATTGAGAATTATTTGGCGATTAATTTACTAAATGGTGGCATGGGATTAAAGTTTGGGATGATGCGATGAACACCTGTACCTCTCAATTGATTGCGACTGCTGGCTAGGGGGAAAATAACACAGGACGATCGCAACGATCAAAGAGACAAAAAATGCCAAAATGTGCCAAATTAAGTGCGTATATCCTGCGTGCACACCACCAACTTGAAGAACCAAAAACCTCTAGTCAACCTGTTAACTACACACTAATAATGACATTTGCTCCTTTGAAAAACGACCTTATCCTCCGTGCTGCCAAGGGTGAAAAGGTCGAAAGACCACCTATTTGGATCATGGTATGTTTATTTTTCTCATCAATTGCACGATTTATCGCTGTTGAATTTTCACCATCCACCATCCCCATACTAACACCCCAGAGACAAGCAGGTAGATATCTCCCAGAATACCACAAAGCAAAGGGTAATAGAGACTTCTTTGAGACTTGTCGTGATGCTGAGATTGCAGCTGAGATCACCATCCAGCCTGTCGACCACTTTGACGGTCTTATTGACGCTGCCATTATTTTCAGTGATATTTTGGTGATTCCCCAAGCTATGGGCTTTGAAATCGAGATGGTGGAAGGTAAGGGTCCAGTTTTCGTGGACCCATTGCGTAGCGCTGCCGACATTTCCAGAGTTAACTTGAAACCAGACATTTTGAAGCTGTTGGATTGGGCTTTCAAGGCCATCACCTTGACCAGAACCAAATTAAACGGCAGAGTTCCACTTCTCGGTTTCTGTGGTGCTCCATGGACCTTATTGGTGTACATGACCGAAGGCCAGGGATCTAAGATGTTCAGATTCGTTAAGCAGTGGATTTACGAGTATACGAAAGAATCGCATGTGTTGTTGCAAGCCATTACTGATGCGTGTATCGAGTTTTTGGCCCAACAGGTTGTAGCAGGTGCTCAAATGTTGCAAGTCTTCGAGTCGTGGGCGGGTGAGTTGGGTCCTAACGAATTTAATGAGTTCTGTTTGCCATATTTGAGACAGATTGCTTCCAAATTGCCTCCAAGATTGAAGGAGCTCGGAGTCACTGATAAAATCCCTCTCACTGTGTTTGCAAAGGGTGCCTGGTACGCATTGGATGACTTGTGTGAGTCGGGCTACGACTGTGTCTCCTTGGACTGGCTATACAAGCCGGAAGATGCCGTCAACGTAGTCAACGGTAGAAGAATTACCTTGCAGGGTAACTTGGATCCAGGTATCATGTATGGCCTGGACGAGGTGATCAGCCAAAAGGTGGAACAGATGATTAAGGGATTTGGAGGTGGAAAGCAGAACTACATTGTGAACTTTGGCCATGGCACCCACCCATTCATGAAGCCTGAGAAAATTGAGCACTTCTTGAAGGAATGCCACCGGTTCGGCTCGCAATAACTAATTGCAACTACTTAAAATTTTACTCATACTCTGTAAATATACAATGACTCACATATGATTCCCAATTCATCATAGTTGCGAATTTGGAAAGGTTTTGATGTACATGACTCAGTAAGTTGCGAAGTGTGCACACTGAAGATGTATAAAGCCCAGGTTTTAACAGTCGAAAGTAATTATCATTAAAATGTCCACTTTCACTAAGGACGATCTCTATTTATTCAATCTTCTGGACACTATTTTGTCGTCTTTGCAGCTCCTACATTTTGACGAGTCATCCACTATTGTGGATGTGGTGACACCTGAACCGGTAGAAACTATTGAATCAAAGGTTAAGAGTCTTCAAGGATGCTCAACTTGCCGGGTGGAGTTTGGTCCTGAATTGACTTCCAACGATAGAATGTATCATTACAAGTCGGATTTGCACCGTCTCAACTTGAAACGTGCACTTGGATCGTTGGCACCTTTGTCAGAAGCTGAGTTTGAGAACTTGGTAGAAACCCAGTCTTTGGAAAGTATATCTGGATCCGAGGATTCGGACACTGAATATGAGGAAGAGAAGGCTTTGGAGACAGTTTTCGAGAAGCTCTCTACCGAGAATAATGGCAATGAAGATGAAAAGTTTGTCAGCCACATGAACACTCATTCTCCTTTTGTTTTCACCAGATCGCCGCTTCTAGATCAATCCAAGGGCTTTGGTATCTACAAGGCTCTTTTCAGCGAAGACACCTTGCTCAAGGGTACTATTATTGAGTCATTGAAAGAATCTACCAGTGATAAACATAGGCTGGGGTTGTCTGTGTTGCTAATGATAGGAGGAGGACACTTCGCAGGTGCTGTGATATCTCACACCCCAAAAAATATCAAAGGTAATGCCCCTAGCAAGACAGAATCGAGACAGGAGCAGATGGTCAACGTTCTCGCTTCGAAGACTTTCCATAGATATACCACGAGAAGAAAGCAGGGTGGATCGCAAAGTGCATCTGACAATGCTCGAGGAAAGGCAAACTCCGCCGGTTCGAGCATCAGAAGGTATAATGAGCAAGCTTTGCAAAAGGAGGTCCAGGAGTTGTTGGCCCAATGGCACGAATACTTGGCCCAAGCTGACTATGTGTTCATTCGAGCCAATGGTGCATCCAACAGGAAGCAATTAGTCGGTTACGAAGGATCTCAGTTAAAAAACAACGATTCTAGAATCAGAAATTTCCCCTTCACAACGAAGAGAGCAACATTGGGCGAGGTTAAGAAGGCGTGGGTCCGTTTGATGTATGTCTCCGTGGTTGATCTTCCGAAGGTCAAAGAGAAAAAGAAAGTTGAAAAAGTTGAACGGAAATCAAAGACACCTGAGGTTGAGGTGGAGACTAAATCAGACATCCACACGAAGGAAATTGTTTCGCTTCTCAAAAAGTCCAAGGCTCCTCTTTTGATCAATTACTTGAAGAAAAATGAAATTGAGCCCGACTTCCGATTCACTCCCACGTTGAAGCATGCCAATGATTCAACGCCACTTCACTATGCATCCTCGCAGGGCCTCCATCATATGGTAAAAGTTCTCTTGGTGAATGTCAAGAGTGATCCTACGATTCCCAACAGCTTTGGCAAAACGGCAGCGCAGATTGCGTCGACCCCCACAGTGAAGAATACTTTTCAAGTCGTTCGCCACACTCTAGGTGAGTCGTATTGTGACTGGAATAAGGCAAAAGTTGGGCCTCCCAGGTCCGCGGAAGACATCTCCAAGGATGCCGATCTAAAAAAGAAGCAACATGATGAACAGACCCGCAAGTTGATTGAGGAAGAATTAGCGAAGAAGACTGATATGGAATTGAAGAAGCCAACATTTTCTAGCGGAGGTTCGTTGGGTGGACAAGGACCCAAGGTTGATGAAACCAATGGATTGACCGATCAGCAAAAGGCGAGATTAATGAGAGAGCAGAGAGCAAGGGCTGCTGAGGCAAGAATGAAGATGTTGGGTTAATACACAGTTAGAATAGCACGATATTAGAATTATTTAATGGTGTACTAAATGCAAGTCTGTAGACGGAACAATAAATTCTCAACAGAAAGGGCAACAGAAGTAGTTGACTAAACTAGCTCTCGTGAAGACTACTCGGGAGGTTTTAAGACTGACTCAAGATTTATTCTCTCTCGTTATGCCGAATTCTCTCCACTGCCCTGCTTATACTTCAAGTGCATAGTGCATAGGTAAGAATCCAATCGGAAAAAATGCCTTGTTAGGTCGGTATAAACGAGAAAGCAAAAACATGAGTTTGGAGAGTCCGTCTTCCCAATTACTCTCCGTGTTTCAGTTTTCAGTAAACATATTTACAAGATTGCGAAAGCGTAGATATTCTGAAATGTTACTCTCTATACCATATCCCGTTATGATAGTCAAGCTAGAGAAAAGACATACAGAAGGCTTTTACTACTGAAACCCCACATCCTACTTACAATTAGGTTAAGATCCCATTCTCGCACTATTACAACCAGTATAAAAATTATGAACTCAAAAGTTATGAACTATCTCTTGATTCTGATGATACATGAGTCAAGACGTAGCTAATCAGGTCTTTTGTTTTTGGGTTCAATACAAGCGTACTAAGAATTGTGTCACCCATATCCATGTCAGCCTTGAACATTTTGGGATCAAAATGTCTGTAACTAGTAAGTGCCGAACGAATTGATTGCTTTTTTGCAGCGTCTGAACCATCTAGATCCTTATATTCGGAAGCACTCATGAAACCTGATGAAGGCAACTCTAAGTCCTCAATTGTCTCTTCAGCTTCTGAATTCCCTTCTTGTGATAATAACATATCATCGCCCACTCCCAAGCACCCACAATCCAACAAATCATGAGTATTGCAATTTGTGTCCGCGATAGTGAACAAATCTTTAAGGTCCTCGTAATCGAAAACATTCAGAGTCGACTCAGATTTATCATCTAGAAACATATCGCTCAAATTATTCTTCATGAGCTGTCGCTGAAAGATTTTCTCATCAATAGCGCCAGTTGTAAAGAGCCTGTAGATGAATACGGGTTTTGTTTGTCCATCTCGGTGTATCCTGGCCATGGCCTGTAAATCTACCAGTGGGTTCCAGTCGTTATCGTAAAGAACGAGTCTGGAAGCTCCCACAAGGTTGAGGCCAACACCTCCTGCTTTGGCTGAGAGTAAGAACACTTTGAAAGTTGGAAACTTGTTGAAGTCCACGACAAGCTTATCCCGCAATTTAGAAGGTGTGGAGCCATCAAGTCGAGAATATTGAATATTGAGTTTCAGCAATACCAGCTCCAAAAAGTCTAAACTCTGTGTGTAATTGGAAACAAGAACAACTTTTTCATTTACTTTCTGGAATTCGAGAAGTAAAGGCACCAAAACGTTGACTTTACTTCCTGTTGTGCGATTGGAGAGTGAAGGCAATAAACGGCCCGATTCGGAATGTAAGGTCTCGAAAAGCAGGTCGGATGCAACCAAGGAAGGGGAATTGCAAATCTTCCTAAGAACAAGTATCATGGATAATACATCGCGGGTGTCAGCGTTCATAATAGAGTCAAACTGTGAAGAATTTATGACCATATCAAAAAGCTGATTCTGAAGTTTGGTAGGAGGACAAAAGATGATAATATCCGTTTTTGATGGCAAGTACTTGTTGATTATGGACTTTGTTCTCCGGAGCGTAAATGACTTAGTCAACTCAATTAGCATAGCGGACATTTCCCTCCCCTCTTCCATAACTTCTTTGCTGGTGCAATTGACATCTCTCGCTCTCAAAATTGGCTTTAGATATTTCCTTTGAAACTCCAGTGTAGTGCCTAAAATCCCTGGATTAATGAAGTTTACAATATTGTAGAACTCGTTGAGGTCATTTTGGATAGGAGTGCCTGTCAAAACTAACTTTTTGGGAACTTCTAGATCGGTCAAGACCTTGAGAACTTTGTTTGAGGCACTCTTGAGTCTGTGACCCTCATCGCACACAAGAAAGTCTATGTCAACGTTGGAAAGAGATTCAGTGCATGACAAGACCTTCTCATAGCTCATTATGAGTACCTGGTAGACATGTGTTTTTCCAAAGTTCACAATGTCTTGCTTATCTTTAGCAGCTGTTTGCTGCTTGTTGTTGACTGTGAGAATCCCTACGCGATTGATATCAATCCACTTTCTAAATTCTTTCCTCCAGTTATCGATAATGGACACAGGACAACAAATCAATACTTTCTTGATGACACCTGATTGCTCGGGAAATGGGCTCTGTTTCAAGAGTGTCCAAATCAATGAGATGGTCATAAGTGTTTTACCCAATCCCATTTCATCTGCAAGAAGTGCTCCATTGTAATCCGCTGACTTCATCCCCATCACACACTCATACAAAAATGATATGCCTTCTCTTTGGTGTGGTCGAAGTACTCTTGTGAGACATGGATCCACCACTACTGGTTTGGAATTTGTAATTGGTCCACTAGGAAGAACAAAAGCATCCTCAGATAAATCATCCTCCGGTAAGGACAGACTTCTTGTGTTGGCGTCTGCTGTTGCAGACTTCGCATCTGCCTTTATCTTGGCTGGACCTGGAGCTCTTCGCATTTGACCTAGACTGGGTGGTGCTTTCGGTTCAGCTGGACCGATGTTCTCTTTCTCCTTCTTCACTGGGGACAGTAGGGCCCCTCCTCGTAGGTTTTCCACCTCTTCTCTTGTGAGTTGGCAGTCAACTTCGGCCTCGTACATACCAAGCAGAATCACCCCATCGAGGTTCATTTTGGACGTTCTTCCTGCCACCTTAAAGCCCTTGCTCTGTTCGACTTTCAAGACAATAGAAGTGCCCCCTACAATAATATATCCATCACCTTCCCAGGACTTATTCTTTTTGGTTGATCGTTTCCTCCATTGCACAGAGTAAAATGATTTGGATGTTTGAGAACCTTCCTGATTTTCAGCATTTTCCGAAGAAGTTAGATCTTCAGACTTTGTGGGTATTTGGGAATTTGAGACTCTATTGAAATTTGGGGCTCTAGCCGGAGCTTGAAATTTTGTAAGCGATGCAACTTTGGCTCGCTTTCTCAATTGAGAATCGTCCTTATTCGACTCCTCTGGCACAAATAAGTTGTCAGAGGGATCCGAACCATCACTCTCTTTCACTTCCGCATTCTTCTTTACCTCTGCTTGAGCTTCTAGCGGCCGTGGAGGCTTGAATGGAGCATTTGGTCTTCGATACATCTAGTGAAGACGCGACGCGAATACTGTTGAAGGTGTGTAGGAAAGAAAGAGTAGAATCGAGTTCAACGGAGTGAAAATAATTGAAAAACGCATAAGCACTTTCTGGAAACCTAGAACAGCCTTATTGCTGTGATTGTGCCTGAACAATGAGTGAACTTGTCTTGCTTTCCATGTTAGCGACTCGGCCGAAATTTTCCTGGTCAAGTTACTGTAAACATGAATACATTCTTTCACCACTCCTCTCTTTATTCCGTTGTTACTCCGTTGTTATTTTCTTTTCTTTGCATTTCACTTTAAACCATTAATTCTCGCTGTCGGTTCTTCCTCTCCTATTGTACTAAAATTCCTCCGTTATCTCCTATTCTACAACATATCTCGATATTATCTATTCCAAACCATTATTTACCCCATCAGATCTTCGAGTCTGCGCCCGTCAAGTAGTAATAAGACCTCGAAACCAAGAAACGGAAGTACAGAGGGATGTTGTACAATCCAAAAATGATAAAACTCACAAAGGTCAAGATGAAGATATGCAACATAATACTCTCAGGTCCCGTCAACATAAAGAAAGGAAAATGATGGTAGTACATGTCCCACACCTTTCTGGTGGATGAGCGCTTGTCCTTGACAATGAGATCGTGCTGAACTTCCTTGGTGATGACAGTGGACATGAGTAGTTTTTGGTGACAGAAAGTTATCAACCATTTATGAGCGAATTGATGTGCCGGATTATCATCGCTTGGACGGAAATAACAGTAGCCGAGGTTATAGTACACTTAACAAGAAGCTAACGCCTTGAAGAATATACGTGAACATTTAGTGGTTTTTGACACTTTGTGTTTAAGCCATTTACTACAAGCTTCTTGTTTGGGCTTTTGCTTTGTTTGTTTTCATATAATATTTTTTTTTTGCTTCAGTGATGCTATTTTGTACAATAACTCTTAAATTTCTGGTTTGTGCCAAAGACAGAAATTGTGAGATCAGACAAACACTCAAGACAATCAACTGAAATCTTTCCTAATCTTCTGTTAGATCTTCTTAGCCGATTTTAGCAGAGTAATCCTGTCAGTTACTTTTTCTCACTTCACTCATATGCCTTCTTATTCCATAAGGGATATATAAATTCATTCATCTACACACTCTCCTTGCTTACAAATCTCGACAATCAAATAACAATATAATCATGGAGAACAGTAAGGTTTCGTGTTTGCTGTGTCGAAAACGTAAGGTAAAATGCGATAGAACACTTCCACGATGTTTGAAATGTTTAAAGAAGCATCAACTTTGCCAATTTCCTGGTATATTTCGCAGCCAAACTTTGGTCCACCACCAGGTTGAGGACATTCGAAAGAGAAATAGCCACCACGCCTACTTTTATGGGCACAATTCCAGTAACTTTTTGGAGAAGCTTTCCTCTCGAAACTTGGATGATCGGGAGGACCCGTCTAAGCAGAAACTATTTGCTCTTCCGCAGTTAGTTGATGATGCTGACCGCAATTTGAAAATACTCAGAGTGATGATAGAACATCTTAAGAACTCAAAAATGTCGGAGCTATACCGAGATTTCCTAGATTTTGATATCATTTGTACTCTGTTGGCGTCTCTGGTTCCTTGCGAAACCAGCCTTACCATATATGGTATGGTTCTTGTCGCCAATCGATATGTTCAGATTCTTAGTGAGAAACAATTATCGTCTTTAAGTCACTTAATGACAAATATGATTGATGAATGTCCACTCAAACCCTTGAAAATCAGCTCCATGCTCTTGCTTATTGAATTTCATTATTCTCGCTTCGAAATCAATAGTGCCTATAGGCTTTTGTTTCTGGCAACTTCCGATGCATATGCTTTGGGAATCCACAAGTCAGATTCTCCCTTATGGGTTTCTTTAGCCTTTTATGACTCTGTGATTTGCTCGAGTGTTGGACGGCCTACCTCTTTGACTAATCTTCTGTTTTCGGTAAGAAACTTGGAACTTGAAAGGGTGGTTTCTGTAGTTGAAATTATATGGAGATGCAACAATGAAGCTCAAAAGTCTCCCCTAGATTACAAAACCATAATTGAGCTTGATTGCGATTGTGACAAGGGTGTTGAAGTGATTTCATCTGGTGGTATTTTCTCCAGTCACCTTTCAGTTATTTTGTTTGCAAATCAAGCGAAGATACATTTGTCTTTTCTTCAAAATGAATATTCTGTTTACAAGATACAAAAGCTACTGGAAAAAATTCTTCACGAAATGGGAAAAATAATTCAATTCTTGAAGGAAGAACGAAAACTAAGCAATGGGCAGACCATTCTCTCTGAGTTCAAATCACAATTTCCTTTTGCATGGTGCTTCGGATATCAATCCCTTCTTATCTTGCTAGTGTTTCTCACGAAGAAGCAGCTTTACACCGAAAGAATGTGTTCAGAAGTTTACAACCTTGCTGATCTTGTAAAAGAAAAAATCGATGAAGAATTGGATCCATTGTTTGATGTACTTTCTGCTGTTAAATCTTGTATTCTTGATTTGAAAGATAAGAATGGTCAGGGGGAAGCAAACAGAATGCCAGATATTGATTTTACTAACCCACATTTCTTTCATGAGGTTGATTTCTGGTCCAGTTTGGCTTCAATTGAGCAGTCTTCCTGGGAAAGTTCTTCATCTTGATTAATGGTGAAGCTTTCCCTAAGTACAACCAATAAAATTAAGATCATTCCAAGTGCAACAGAAGCCACCAAAAAATAAGTTGTGTTCCTTATTTTCTTGTTTAGAACACCTTTACTTTCGTGTCTTGTGTTCCCCATAATGGAAGCTATTATGGAAAAGGCCAAAGCTGAGCCAAGTTGAGCAAAGGTTTGTGATACTCCTGAAATTACTCCCTTTACAGAAGGGGGTGCATTTCCAATCAAGTATGTCAAGCTGAAAACAAAGAAAAACGTACTTCCTCCATGAGTAAGTAACTCAGCAACAAGAACTATTTTCCAGAATGGCTCATCAACACTAGTTAGTGCAACGAAGACCCCGCAACCCAAAGTCATGAGCACAAAGCCCAACATAAATGCTTGACGTTCATTCAAAATCCCAGAACGTAAAGATAAAAATGCTGTACCGAATATCATGCTAATAACCAGTGGTAGCATTTTCAAGCTGGTGATGAGTGGAGAATTTTCTTCAATTAGCTGGAAGTACTGGCCAACAACTAACAACAATCCGAAAACCGCGATATAATTAATCAACAAGGCTGTCAAAATTGGGACTGAGTTCTTGGTAGCCCAGACTTCTTTTGGGATAAGCAAAGAAGTCTTTTTCATAACTGGGAACCTTCTTTGGATTATCTCAGACTCCGCAATGACTCCATTCCAAAGGAAGAAAATGATCAATAGCAAAATACCCATAATTAGCGGACAGATTGCAGCAGCACTTGTCCAACTTTCTCCACCTTCAGTAAGCCCAACTACAAGAAGAACTGCCCCCAAAACAAAAAGAAGACATCCAGTGAAGTCTAGGGAGGCAATTGAATTTCCGCTTCGTTCAACCTGCTCAAATAGAATCGAGATGACACCGACTAGCAAGACCACACCAAATGAGAAGAAAAAAGTTCCCTTATATCCAATATGGGTTTCTTCAAATGCTCCGCCAATTATGAACCCAATTCCAAAACTCACACTGAAAACGCTGGCTAAAAGTGCTAAGGCTGTATGCTGGTGTTTCCCACTAAATGTATGAGATATCACAGCATAACCTGAAGGTACTACACCAGCAGCAGCAACTCCTTGAAGCGCACGTAATACAATGAGTGCATAAATATTGTTGACCACAGCACAAAGAAGAGACGTAACCGCAAATATAAGTGACGATGTCGATAATAACCTGGTCGGCCCCACTATGTCACCAACTCTTCCTAAAAAGGCAATGAAGCCCGAAAAAGTCACAGCGTAAGAGGAAAGTGTCCATGAAGCAAGGGACGAATCAACTTCGAATTTATTCGATATGCTATTGATACTAAGAATTGCTGCCGTGACATTGATGATATCAAATGCACAGGCTATCAGGGTGAGAACGAAAATTACGTTCTTGTTTTTCACTTTAGTAGTCCGCCATATGTTCGTCATGATTTTGGGGAACAATATAAACCATCACATTAGATTTCAAATATTTATACAACATTATCGAATTTGTAAGCATTTGTGGTGGGTATGGTGAAGCCGATCTTGAAATTATCACAGGCCGAAAACCGAGGAAATGTTCGGACAGCAAAAGCGGTTGTATCTTCCACAATAAGATCATAGATTTAACTCGAGAGACCTACTAACGTAAATTTTCCAGGTTTTGATGCCTGCTTTCTTAATTTTTTATTTTTCGGGAATTCTATCTATTTTATATGAATTGAAGTTTTCCCAAGTATGGCCGCTTTCTCAAAGAAATTACAATTATGCTCAAGTTAAGTGCAAGCGTGAATAACTTGAAACTTCAAACAAAAATACTTGGTCGTCGAAAATCATACTAATTTTTCTTCTATTGAAACTTCAAGCAGTTATTTTTGACATATACTTTTATAAGAAGTGCAACTGCCGCATGGAAAACGTGAGTGCTTTCTCCAAATTTACTGCCTCATCGAGTCCTGTACAACTTGATCACCTCAGGTAGTATAGAACCCAGCTCGATGTCCAACTATGAAAGTGTGCAAGATATATCTGAAATCAAAAAGGTTCTTATTACTACCAAAGCGACACAAATAAATGACAAAATTTCATTCCTCCACCTTTTCCAAGTTCTTTCCGATGCACTCGTCGCCAAGGATGATGTTCAAAAGTCGAGTATTGTAACCATTGATACTCTTACAATTTGGTTTCTTCGGGCAAACCAGTACTCTAAAGCATTAGGAATTACTTTCAATGACTCAGAAGTACCTGTTACATCACTCACACAGGTTGCACGCTTTGTGTTTGATTATTTTGAGAGTGGATCAGGTGCGCTTTCCAATGCCATGACTTCACTACTATCTCGACTCTGCCAATTCACAAACAACATGCAAGGCATTGATTCACGAAATGTATATGGGACATGGCTCAAATTAATCATGGCCATGCCTAAGACGCTGAAAAGTTTCTTTGTTATCTTAGAGGCCATTATAAAAGAGTCAGAGTCAATTGCTAAACAACTTCTAGAAACCTATCACGATTTTCCAAGAGATTGCATCAACATGTTAGAATATAATGCATTGGCAAATGTTTCATCAAAAACTTTTACAATTGTTCATTCCAAAACCTATGGTTCAGGTGTGAAGTTCATGGAGAGTTGGAAAGTCTTGGTGATAGAGGGGCTCCAAAGGAAAGAAACACGGGATAATATCACAAACACTCTCCTTCAAATGCTCTTCCGTCAGTGTCCAAATCATTACTTGGAATTCTTGAAGGAAATCCGCAACCTTCATGATGATGAGATATTTCTATGCGTTGCAAAAGTAGGACACAAAATTGTCCCAAATTTTGAGGAGGTCGATGACTTCGATCAAATATTGAATGCACTTTCCAGTTCCGATTCCAATAAACGCTTAGATGCATTTGAAGTGATTGTTGGTTGTATGAAGTCGACAAAATTGACAGCCGACAACATTTTGCTCGCGATTATGAGTCCGCTGTGTCTTGAAGTGTTCTCCAGAGAAAGTAACAGCCCGCAATTGCGCAATAGGTACCTCACTTTGATGCAAAGAGCTATTTTGACTTTGCGGGATTACATTTCAAACTGCGAGAAGCATGTTCAGAAACAACTAGATGTTCAACCTGCAAGGTGTGAAATTGAACACACAGTGGGTGCTCTTAAACAAATTCACGATTATTTTGGCCGTCAAATGGTTCCTACTTCCTCCTATTGTCTGCTTATATTAGCTGCTGATATCTTGCAGATATTCATTGTGCATGGTTTTGACGGTATCCAAAGAAGCACTAAAAGGCAACAGAAGCAATGCTCAAAGTTGTTCGACATTTATACACCTGTCTTTATCCAAAACTTATTAAGAATGTCGTCAAATAACTACGAGGATATCAGAACCAGAGCATCATTTTTGTTACGATTTTGCCCATACCACCTTTTAGACCAATCTTTGCCTCATCCACAAGACGTTTATATCCGAAACACAATTAGATTACTTCATTCGTTAAAAGGGCGTCAAAGTGATTGTACTGCGGAAGTGATATTTACGTTGGCCCAAATCTACGTTAAGAATGACGTAAACAAATTTGAGCACCTTCTTGACTGCTTGGTCGAAGAATTGAAGGAAATCGATCTCTCTTTGATAGATTTCCAATCTCCTCATGGTCTTTTTACCGCTTTCGCGAGGATTTTGTCTTCAACTGATGTTCAGATCTCTCTGACGCGAGTAATGCATCAAAATCTACTTGACTTCTTAAGACTTAAACTTTCAGAAAGTTGGAATTCTATTAAAAAAGGAATGCTCGACACATCCATCGCGCAGAATGAATACATGAATGATAAATGGCGAGTTCTAAAGGAGTCCTCTCAACTAACGCGAGTATTGGTGGAGCTCTCTTCGAGGTGCCTGGATTTCAGTTTGAATGCAGACGATTTTGAATCCTTAAGTTGGAATTTAGTAGAACAGTTGACTCTAGTTTCACACAGGGGCGCTTTCTCGGCAATTCAACTCAATTTTGTGGAGGTTTGTAAAACTTACATCGCGCAAGGCGAAGGATGTAAGCTCGAAAAGTGGCTTCAGCAAAATTTATCCTTACTAAGGTCTCACACTCAATTGATTTCAAGAAGATCAGGAGGATTACCATACTTAATAACAGCCATATTGAATGGTATGTCTTCTGATCCACAATTAACAGAAGAATGCATCAAATACACTTTTAAAGAGCTTTTATCAATCGCCTCTCAGGAGTATTCCTTTGATGGAACTGAAATCATGGACATTCCCCAGGTCCATGCATACAACTGTATGAAACATATTGTTGGTGAAATTCAAAACTCTACAGTAGATGAGTTCATCAGCGCTGCTTTGGAGATCTCTTTTCAAAATCTCGACCACGAGTCTTGGTCAATGAAAAATGCTGCTGTGATGACTTTCACGTCTCTCCAGCTTCGAATTTTTGGTTCCAATCAGATGGGCGATGTTTTGCCCAGAATGAATGCACCCTTGTTCTTCTTAAAGTATCCTGGGGTGTCTCAAATCTTGCTTGACAAATTAGAAAATTCGCATGATAAGGTCAACGTTATAATTCCAGTTCTTTCCATTTTATCAAGATTGGCCAGTCACAAGCCAGATGATGAGAGAGTAGCAGTCTTTTTGGATGTCCTCAATTCGAAGTTCTTGGGACATCGGGTTTGGAAGGTTCGTGAGATGAGTTCTTCAGTTATTGCTTCTCTATATCACTCGAGTAAGATTTCAGAAATGGCCATGAACCTCGCTGATCGAATTTTGGAAATGTCATCATATAATAAAATTCATGGAGCATTGCTCTGCATTGCAAATATTTTGCGAAACTTCACAGCTGACGACAAAGATAGGTTGTGTGATATCGTTGTCAAAATGACAGATTTCTTTGACTTACTTTCGAAAGCGAAATCACCCAACTGGACATTGATTTCAGCTTGTACGAAAGTGTTATCTGTTAGTCCTCATGATAGAACAGAACTTCTTGTCAATGACTTCTTAATTAGAAGTCTTGAGAATCCCCCAGACTTTCCAGATGCCACAAGACGATTATGTTTGAGGGATTGTGCAAAGTTGGTCATTTCGGAAGGTATGATCAAGAAGAATTTCTCATCGATTGTGAAAAATTCAGTTTATGCTTTCAGCCTCAGTGATGAGTACGAAGTTGTTTTCACATTTCTTGACTTTTGGGACTCCTTACCTGTTGATTCAGAATTGAAAGTTACTGAAGTTGCAGAGTCCGTCCAAGGTTTGGCCCAGCGGCTTTTGAAGAATGATGGCTGGACATATCTTATTGCTAAGGTGCTTAATTTCCTCGTCAAAAACGACCTCCCTCTCCATAATGCAGAATTGTTGACTTTAGATGATAAATACTCACAAGTTGCTGTCCCTGTGTGGTTCCTTCAATTGAAGAATAGCGACAAACTTGAAACTGACCTTGCGATCAGATATTCAGCGAGTGACCAGGACGAAGAAACCCGGATTACATCTGTGCTTGCAGCCAAATTCATTCTAGAAAATAGTGATAATGCTCAAGTGAAAGCTGGAGCAGCCTTCTTACTTTTCCAGAAACTATCAGACGCTTCGTCTGACGTGAGAGAAGCCTCAAGAATCGCGCTCTCGAAACATTTGAGTCTCAAATCTAGCAGTGTGGTGACCACCAGCCAACAATTTGTGCCATATTTTATTCAGAATTTTGGCTCTTTAAGATGCAAAGTTGTCTCTGCAGAGTTGAATTCTATTGAGCAGAATTTAAATGATGCATCAAGGGATCTTCAATCGATTGACTTTGAAGTTGAAAGTGACAACTTGTACATGGATGAAATTTTATATCACAAACAAGTTGTATCAATGTTGCGAGTTTCCGATGAAAACTATCCAAACGTCATTGCGCAATGTGTGAAACATATTGAAAATGTTTTAGATAGGGTTTCCAGTGATCTTGAGCCGATTATTACTACCTGGACGTTCAATTTCCATCTTCACGCTGCCATCGGTAAAGCTTTCAATTACAGACTTTTGAAGGATGATCTGAAAATTATTTACAAATCCTTGGTAAAGTTGGCTCAAAAATTAGAGGAGATCGGCTATCCACTTTTCGATGCTGATTAAACCTATTTAGCACCCAGACTTCCCAAACCGGGTAACCCCTCACTTGTATATATAAAGAGAAATTTCTCGCATTCAATTTTTCAACTACAACAAATGGTATGTGAAAACTTTAGTGTATACTGATGAATTATTTACAACGAATTTCTTCAACTGAACAATCGTGTGGAATAAAATAATATCAGAGCTTTTTAACCCTGACATACACTTCGTAATTTTATGAACATAAACTAACAAATTAGAACCATAACCTTGGTTTAGATATCAGGTGTTAATGACGATGGAAACTTCCTGTTGACAAACAATCATTCACTGTAGTGTAAGCGACGGTCATATCTCTTATTCGTCTCATCGACTGTTCATGTTCTGTTCATTTGAATGAACATTTTTGAAATGAACACAGATAATACTCTCATTGTATTCTTATTGACGCAACGTATCTCTTTGATAAACAACTAGAACTCTCGCAGGACTCTGCGAGGAATTTCTAGCTAATTTTCTCTCTTGTTGAGGCGACAACGTTAGCTTTAATTTCTAGTATCTATCACCCAACTGCATTTCTGGGTATTCAATATACTGCATGCAAACAGGTCATCGCCATCCCATCACCATAGAGCTACAAGTATTCATACTAAGCATGCTGGACACACCTATACTATGTAGAAGTTGCTTGGGAGACAAGGAGCACCTTAGAATGATCCGCCAGCCCGGAGGAGAAGAGTGCAAGAACTGTACGAGGCCTTTTACTGTGTTTAGGTGGAATATTCTGAGCGATCTGAGACAACTGAAGAAAACCATCATTTGCAAGACATGTTCCAAGTCACGAAACTGCTGTCAGTCTTGCATGGTTGACGTAACTTATGGAATCCCTCTAGATATTCGTGATGCTGCTTTGAAAATGGCTGGCATACCCAATGAGTACGCTATAGAGTCCCAAACCAGAAACAGAGAGGTGAAAGCTATCATGGGAGATAAACAGGAAGCAAAACACAGGGAGAATGAAAGCGAGGAAGTTGAAGAGATCGAGCAGAAAAGATTGAAAGCTCATGCGATCCTCGAAACGCTAGCTGCCAAGTTATCATCTAAGAGAAATGTCAAGGAAAGAGCAATTGAAGTTGCCAACAAAGACATGACAAAAATCGTGGCCAAACTACCTTTTGGTGGAACATTGACTCCTCCAGTAGACTCTAGTATAAAGTCATTTTTCGTATTTGGCTTCTCACCCGAAATGCCGCAGTATGCCCTCTCTAACTACTGTGAGAGGTTTGGTCCAACTATCATCAAGGTTGTTCACCGGTCCAGATGTGCCTATGTTACATTTTCGGCACGAAAAGGTGCAGAAGAGTTTGCCAATGAAATCGCCACTAAAGGAATGAGCAAAAATCCAAGAACTCCTGGTTTGGTGGTTATTGATGGCAAGTACCCAGTTCGAGTAGCTTGGGGTGCACCTAAGCCATTAGGTACAAGCAATGATGACCACAACAAAATCGGCCTGGTTGTCGTGAAGGTAATGAAACAGCTAGCAGAGAAAGACGCCTCACCTCAAAAGAATAAGCGAAAAGTGGAAAAGGTCAAGAAATCATACAAGGCCGCCAGTGGAGATATGGAGATCTAACTGCACTAAGTAATCACCACCACCCTTCCGGTATATTAGCCGCACAAGATTGGTAAACTAACAGCTACGTCTACTCATCGTTCTTGCTCAAGGAGATTTCTTTCAAATATTCAAAGGTGATAGCAATGAATATCGAAACGAAAATAGCATTTGTTACATTTCTTGTTCTCCTTCCCGCTTCCCTACTACTTCTACGCATCATCGCACTCCTTCCATCGTCTAGAAGGTACCAGAAGAGCTCTCTTGATGCAAAGTTAAACGAGGTCAAAGGCTCCAGCATAATGGTCCTTCTTGGCTCGGGAGGACACACAGGTGAGATGATGCGGATTTTATCTCCAATTGACCTCAGCTCGTGTAGTCGTACCTGGGTGGTGTCCTCTGGAGATACAACGTCGCTACTCAAAGCAAAAGCATACGAAGTCAATATAAAAGGAGGAAAGGCACAATTCATTGAATTGAAACGGGCACGGAAGGTCGGAGAGCCCTTGAGTCTGTCTGTGAAGAGCACCATAATGTCATTTATCTCTACAGTTCAACAGGTGTGGAAACTGGCCAAGCCAGATGTGCTTTTGGTGAATGGTCCGGGTACATGTATCCCATTAGCATACGTGCTATTCATCATGAAGTTGTTGGGCTTGTGCAATACAAGAATTATATACATCGAGTCTTTGGCACGAGTTAACAATCTTAGTCTTAGCGGCCGTCTCATTTTGCCCATTTCCGATAGGTTTTTGGTTCAGTGGAGATCTTTGGCAGAGAAATACCAAAGAGTAGAGTACTACGGCATTCTTATTTAGCATATATATCATACACACGAAGTCGAAAGTGAGTATAGTCACTATAGAATCGCACGGCAAAAAACCACTATATTAAATGGCAACCAGCGGAGAACCAGATATTCTTTTGTTTCCTGATTTTAATTGCTTTCATGTTTTCCATTTTCGTTTCCTCCCGATGATCCGTCATCTCGAATCAAATCTTGATGGTCCGATCGCACCCATTGTCTGCCTTACAAGCCGTTTGCAACCAAACGCGTTACTACTTGGATGAAGATCAAATGTCCAACACATTCGACGGAATTATACGTGAGTTCCCTTTCTTATGTGTCGATAGATTCAACTCTTCTGCATGTGTTTTTCTCCTAACACATTGCCACTCAGATCATTTGCTGGGCATCCTGAATAAGTCTTTTACTGGCCCAGTCTATTGTTCATTTGAGACTAAAGAGTTACTCAAGATTAGTAGAGAGAATTCGAAGTTTCTAAGTCTCATTAAAACCATTGAATACAACGTTCCTACGTGTTTGGAGGTTCCCCAAAGTGTTGAAAACGTGTATGGAAAGGTGTACATTTCATTGATAAAAGCGTACCACTGTGTTGGCGCGTGCATGTTTCTTATTGAAAACGAAAACGGCAGTGTCTTGATTACTGGTGATATTAGAGCTGAGAAATGGTGGTGCAACAAGCTCCAGAACGTTCCTTCGTTGTTTCCATAC
>Ga0160505_100510_pt1 | contig 21933 bp, 4 predicted proteins | sample DIDeMG_FD_108225 | JGI IMG/M metagenome (GOLD analysis project Ga0160505, IMG submission 108225) | Enriched chicken feces microbial communities from UW Madison campus, WI, USA - DID2874_E49_Stillage MG | ecosystem: Host-associated > Birds > Digestive system > Large intestine > Fecal ... | reverse complement strand
TTTTTTTTTTATTTTTTTTTTTTTTTTTCTTTTTTTTTTTTTTTTTTTTTTTTTTTTTTTTTTTTTTTTTCGTTCCCTTTTTTTTTTCCCCAGATTTGGTAACTGAGTACAAAAGCAGAAAACCAATTTCCCTTCAATGTGATCCCTATGATGATATAATGCGTGTTTCACATGCCTGGACTTCCACTCGTCCATAATTACCGATTATTGTTCAAAAAATTTGCCCTTTTTTTTTTTTTTAAATAAAATAAATCAATTTAAAACGTAGCTAAATAAAAACCAAACAACTGAAAAAAACAAAATAGAAACAATAAAAAGTGAAATGAAATTAACTTGGAAACTTTTGTTCTAGTCCCACTATAGATATGGCATCCACAGATTGTCAGTGTGAACCATGAACCGAGGATTAACAGCTTGCGAAATTAGGTCGATAACCGTCTGGTTTGCAGGAATATTACCCTGACCCACCTGCGCCAAAGAGGTTGCACGCTTGACTATCACACCCACATTCGTGAGTGCAATTTCACGCAACTGCTTATCAGGTGCACTGCGGCGCTGTTGCTGCACGTACCACGAAATTAGTTCGTCTCTTACAAACACACTCAGATACTGGTCAAGGTCAAACTCAGATTCGGTCAGACATTTGGCTATAACCATTACAGAGACTGAGTAGATGCCTTCCAGAGCAATTGGACCCATCAAGGCTTGAATGTTGGGGGTCAGTCTAAATGGTACAAGCTCACCATTATGGAATGTAGGAGGATTCTTTGGCGACAACATTGGTAGCATATCTGTAGACCAGACATTACCAGAACCAGCGTTTATAAAGCACTTGTGAGGGTAACGGTTGCTTATACTCATAAGAAATGTCATAAAAGTGACACCGGCATACTGGTAGGCAAACTGCTTTCTAAATAGCCAGAAGTCTTGGAATGTAGCATATGTCCGTTCGAAATAGTCTCTAAGCACGGTGGACGGAACAATAGTAGCCTGGATAGCATTAAGAATCTCCATTTTGATATTAGCCATATCAGGTTTAGGTAACTTGGGATCGTAAGCAGCCTTCATCTTTTTGGCTGAAAACTCTAGCGGCTCATCGCGACTGCGTCCCATTCTTCTGCAGTAATCTTCATAAATCGCATGCATGGACACATACTGGGGATTGTCCTGGATAATGCGGATGTGTGGGGAAAATGGAACAGCCACTGGCAACGTAAATTGAAGGTTTCTTCGTCGACTTTCCTTCTTATGGGTCAAAATTCCATTGAGAATCTTAAACAACTGGGTAACTCTTTCCTCACGTCTGCACTGTCGACCAGAGGGATACTGTACTGCAAACATATGGATACTGCCATTATGACCCAAAATCTTAATCCGTTTGTAACTTTGACCAAAGCCCCGGACAACATCCACAGTCGGCATGAATCTGTCAATCTTCACAAAATGAAGATTATCGTCTTTAAGCTCAGAGTATTGGCCAGGAACCTCAATGTCTTCAAACTTCTGGTAGTGGAACTCACTTAAGTGAGGACTGAGAGCTTCCAAGTTGATAGTACCAGGACGCTTATCCAGCCTCTCTTCGTATAGGTCTCTCCACTTCCGTAACCGTTTAACATAAACTTCAAATTCAGGCTTTTCCTTAACAAAATCCTTCTCAAAGGCCGCCTTGGCATAATCTGGGATAACAGTCTCGGCAAACTTGGCAATATTTGCCTCAGTTGGCAATGGTCTATCCTTATGCAAATGCAACCTGCCCATATTTTGAACACTTTCGTTAAGCAGTGCCATAATAAGTCTGTAGGTATCTTCCTCAGGAGTACACTTGAAGCGTTGGTAGATTTGGTCAACAAGAGCTTCAAGAGAAAGCGCAAGCAGTGGATAAGCAGTTTTAAGGATGTTAAGAATCTCATCCACATGATCCCAAGGCTGCAAAACCTTACCGCCAGCAGAAAATGCAGAACCTTGGGCATTACTGTTTCCACCATTGGGAATAGCGGGAGTACCCAAAGATGGGACACCTGCGGGGGTACCTGAGGTGGAAGGAGTAGCGGATGCTCCACCAGGAACACCAGGTTGGCCTCTCTGAGCATTTTGAGCAGACATAGCTTGTCTTTGAATCAATGCAAAATCCTCTTTCGTTGTCCTCAAGTGGAAATGCAACGACTGAGGATAACTCTTAGCAATTCTAATAAGAATGTCTTTAGCAAACTGTCCCTCCTTATGAGAAAGAGCAGTCAACAGCTGGGGAATGTACGTAATCCAGTACCAGACAGGTACCTCACCATGGAATTTTTCAAAAACCTTGGCAATAGTACCTGAATCATCCTCAATAGACATGAGCCACAAAATCCTACCAAGAATCTTACGGGTCTTGCCATTCTTGTACAAACCAGCAGCTTGAAGATAACAGTTGAGGGCAATACTGGCTTGGTTGATATCATTGGGATTCTTTTGGAAGGATCTATCAATGAAGTAACCCCATTCAGCCCAAGCCTTAGGATGGTACAAATCAATCTGGACAGCGGTAGCAAATGCATGATTGGCCTCGTTGTCAACATTGAGTTTAGACAAAAACATGCCCTTCAACGTGAAAAACTCTGCCTTTTGTTGAGAGACAAAGTAAATCAAATTGGTGTTACTAATGACGTCTAAACCAGTTTGGTATTCATTAGGGTTCTGGTAGTAACACTTAGCTTGCTCACGAAGCTTAAGGAAAGCTTCTTGAATCTCAATGTTGGGAAGGCTGTAAATTTTGTGAAGTTGAGAAAGACAAACCTCGGTCATGCTATGCTTTCTAGCAACATGAGCAAAGCGGTTAATAATCCAAGCAATTTCGTGGTAGCCCCGGTAGGCAAAGGAGTTAGAGTTGTTGTTGTTATTATTTCCTTCTCTCTGTAAAGCAGGAATCAATGGAATATAAGTACTGTTAATAACATTGAAAGCATGCTTTCTCCATGTGACAAGATCGCCCCAAATATTAATGTCATCCCAAAGATTAGGCAACCGTTCTCTCCAAGCCTGCAAAACACCCTTTAGTTCCTGAGACATTGTATCAAGATTTCTAACGTTAGTGTTCTGTAAACTGGTATAGACTTGACTGGCTTCCATGAACTCGACGTATTGTTGGAACGTATGTAGCAATGGAATGTGTGCACCAGTGAGTCTTTCAGGAAGAGAATTCCATTTTCGAAGCGCAAGCTGAATACCTTCATCACAGCATTTAGATAAGTTTTGCATAGTATCAGCCTTCTGAGCGTAACCTTGAAGACAGAGGAAAGTTTCAAAAATTTGTCGTCTGGGGGTAGGTACATCCATAACAGTCTTAATAGACTGCTCAAGAGGTTCCTTATCAGCGGTCCAGTCAGCAACCCTCCAGCCACATTCAAGTAGCAAATCAGTGAAGGACTCATGTTTAGCAAGCTCAGTTAGAATTTCCCACTGCTGAAGCTTTTGAGCACAAAGAATCCAATGATCTTCCCAAAGGGCATACTCTGCTTCGCTGTAAGGCAACGCGCCACTTCTGGCCTTGATTTGAGCGCTTTCGTACATTTGCATGGCACGCGACCACAAACCACATTGCTCATAGGACACAGCAGTGTTAGTTTCGGAATACTTGGCCCTTCTTCTCCAGAGACCATAGAACATGTCGTCTTCCTGCAGACCAGCATACATCTCTGCAAGAGCGTCCAAGTTACTTTGACTTGTTCTAAGACTATCAGTCAACGGCTTTTCGTAAATCGTCTCTAGATTACGGATTGCAGGGTACCAAGAATTGAAAGATTTACCAAGGTACTTAACCAAATGTGGTGGGAGTTGTTCATGTTTCGAAGCACCCTCTAGAAGTGACTGCACAACATTAGGTGACACCTCCATCTGCCTGTTGTGGTAATCTTTTGATAATAGAAGCACCATTGCACGCAGGAAATCAATTTTCTCCTTCTTTGGAATAGCAGAAGAAACTAATGGAAAGAGGTTGACCCACATTTTGTGAACCAGTTCAGGCGACTTGTACTGAATTTCAGACAGAGGCTTGAAAAGTTGTTGGGCAGTAATTTTGGAAATAGACTGTACAAATTGAATCCGTCTCTCAACAAAAGTGTGCAGGCTTTCAGGAATTAAACCATCATCACGCTTATAGGTTTTAGGAACTGCCTCCATGATCTCAGACAAACTAGCCGTGGTGAAATCACGTTTGCTAAGAGTAAGTCCTGTTGGCTTCATGCCACCATAGAGAATCTGCAGAGCCTGGTTGAGCCATTGAGATTCACCAATGTACTCCCAATTTTGATCAGCAATAACGTAATTAAGACGCTTCAGAGCGTTGCTGTCTAAACTGTTGTTGAGAATTTCCATCAAACGTTGACGAATTTCAATATTTTCAAGCCTCGTACCAATCATGAATGAAGGTTCCATGCGAACAGCCAAATCTGATCGGGCAGTGGAAGGATTGGTGTAGATGTCAATTAGTATTTCGTAAAATTTCTGAGTAAGATCCTTATCTTTGCGAGATTCAAACACCATCATTTTAGATAAAATAGCAGCTTTTTCTTTGGTAGTTGGGAAAAGATCGGTCTTTGAGAACACCCAGTTTCTAGCAATAGCAATCATTCTTAGGCATAAATCCTTGTCAGTAGAACGTTCAATGAGCTGGGCGTATAAAGATAAGAAAATGCGGCGTTGATCATTAAGATGAGAAATTCTAACAGAGGCAATATCCAGAATCATGGCGAGAAGTTTCAAGGTAAATTTTGCATCAGCAAGGTTTTTATCACCGTTGGGGTCTTCCTTGTTGCCGTTAGGACTAGGAGAGGTGTGGTCCTTGTAGAGTTTCCCGAAAGCTTTCATAATGGACTGCAGTAGAGAATCATCAATTCTAGAAGGTCGGAAGCGGACAAGAGCCCAAGAAAGCATGACACCAGCGGATACTGAACCGTTTGAAGTAAAGTTTTCTTGGATGGAGTTGTTTATGAGTGTCAAAAACTCGGACACCGCTGAAGAGTCATCATCTTCGTGTGGCGACTCGACCTTGATTGCGTTGAAAATGATGTTCAACACATTGAGGAGTGAGTCAAGAATTTCAACGTTATTTGACTTGATGCATTTTTCAAGCAAGTACATCAGGTAGTGGATATTGCTGACAATCCAAGAAGCAGGCTTGCGGCCTAAAGTGATGCATATGACCTGTAAAGCGTTGAGACAAAGAGTCAAACCACTAGCGTTGGATATATCATTGTTCACTAAACTTTTATCAAAGAATGCAAGCTTGACAGTGACTTCAGACCAATGGTTTTCGCCCAAGAGATGATACAAAATTCCGATGACCTTCCTACCGAGTACTGAATCGACAACCTTCTGGGGAGAAACGCAAACAAACCTGATTAGATAGGTTATGCAAGCTTCGCGCTGAGGGAACGGAACTGAATATTGATTGGCGACAGCAGTTTGGCTGGGTTGCTCAGACGTTTTCTCACCACCTGGAGTCTCTGCATCAGCAGCAGCAGGTGTACTAGATGAGGTCTCTTTGTCACCAACATCAGAAAGCTTTCTCTTTCTGCTCTTAGGCAAATTGGCTCCACTTTCATTGGCCATGTTTTCCCAGGTCAAAATCAGATCGGCCAGATCAACGGCTAGGTTTTGATTCTCCAGAGGAGGGTTTGAAATCAAACTCAACTTGGGCATGGCAGCAATAATGTTCGATACAAAGTGGTCACGATATTCAAAAAACAACTCAGGATGACGAGCGATGAATTGATAAATGTTAGTGACTTGGCTAACGTTGTGACCATCTTCGCTTAAAACTCTGCGAGGCCATTTAGCCCATAGGGGAGTGCTGACCCGTTCCTTAAGCACAGGAGCAAGAAGATCAAGACCTTGGCGGACAAGAATCTTGGCTTCGTTCTGATGCGTCTTGAGCAAGTGAACATAAATCTGAACAACCATTTTTGAAAGAGTATCATAAGCAGCGATGAAGTAAGCAATGAGAACGTAGGCGGCCTGCTTGCTTACAATATCTTCAAGCTTGATATTGCTCCAACCAAACTTGATAATGTCTTTTCGAGCATCAGCAATAAGGCTAGGACAATGCTTCAAAAGCAAAGCGGACACATTAAGCAGCTCAAAACGGAAATAATCAATTGTGCCATAAGTGTCCTCATGAGCATCAGGACCGGTATTTTTCCAAACTTTATCATGAACGACATCCAAAAATGTCTCACCTTTGCCGTTACCAAGAGGTTTTTCAAGTAGCTCAAGCAGGTTTTCGTTTCTGCTTGCTTCAACAATGAGAGTAGCGTTAATAATATATTTGAAAACAAATCCTCTTGCGTCAACATGATTAGATTTGGTAGTGCCAGCATCAATACTCTTCAAAAGATACTTGCGGCGAGCTTGCACGTCTTTTGAAGAAACCATATTGTTGAAGATAAAGTCATGAAGTTCACTATTAACCTTGATATTAATTGAAGAAATCACATTAATGACAGACAGAAGAAGGTCGGTGTCATCCGTCTGTTCCAAGTAAGATACCAAGATGAGCTGATATTTTTCAATAGATTGTTCAGTCTGTAGTAACACATCAGAGAGGTTGGACTCATTGCGGGCAGTGGTGATGAAAGTAGGAAAAAGCTTTTTCAAATCAACCAAAAGGTCTCGCTGATCCTTAATCCACACCTTGTCATCAACCATGAGAGCATCGATGACATGAATCATGTTAGAAATTAGGTAGCACTTCTCACGGCCTTCAACTTCTTGGGTGAGTTTGCTAGTGAGTTCAGTGAGATTTTCACGAATGTGCTTCCTGAAGTCAGCACAAGAATCCATTGCCAAAAGAGAAGAAAAAATTCTGCCATAAGTACGATCGGTGAAATTACTTGAAAAGAAATTCCAGGATTCAACAGGATATCTGTTCACAAACTTAGCTATTGGCTCTCTAAAAGGGGAGTTGTGCTGGCGACGGATGCGATTCTCAAGATCCAGCAACGTCTTCATCAAACCCTTCATGAAAATGAATGCACCAGAAGGAAGAAGATGGAAAACGTTCAAGATAGCAACAATGATGTTAATATGGTTTTCGCCTTGCAACGTTTTGATTGAGTATTGTTGTAAAACCTCTGGTTCAGCCCAGGCATTCAGGTGGTCCAAGAGTTTGTTACCAATCTCGACCTTAAAATAGTTGGTTAAAACCTCCAATAAACGAGCTAGGCCTTCTAAGCCAGACACTTTAAGACGTTTGTGGTCAGATAGTGTGAGCAATATGGGACGAAGACCGTTTTGAAGAATGTCCTTGGGAAGGCGGGTGTTATGCGCAACCACGGCTCTCAAACCAGCATGGGCTGCATCGACAACCTTACTAGACTTATTGTAAAGAGTCTTGAAAAACACAGCCATGATCTTAGACCTAGTCTGAGTCTGCTGAATAAGGTGATAATCAGGGAGAGTGAGAGCAAGTGAAAGTAACTTGATACTAACAATACGCAGTTGGACTAGCTGCTCAGCAGTTCTATGCTCAGATGCGCGGTGGGCACTGGTAAGAGAGTCGTCCTCAGCATCTATCAATGCAAGAGCTTCTAGCACAAGACGATTTAACTCATCATTGAACTCTAAGAAGGTATCCTTCAACCCAAGACAGAAAGTAATAGCATCAATGTGGCCAATCTGCATCAAGAAAGGCAGAGCACGCAAAGGCTTTGTGAAAATAGGAGGCAGCAGAATGTTTTTAACAGGCAAAATGATTTGGGTAACAGTTTTACCAGTAACTTTAGAAAGAACCTGGAGAGCCTCCTGAGAAGTTTTTCTTACAACTGCATTTGCATTAGCCAGCTCATAAGCGAGTAACCCAGTAAGTTGTTTGTATGCGCGCTGGGACATTTGTGCCTCAGAGATATCCTTATTGCAATTTTCAAGAACATAGAGCAGAAGATCATGCGCCTCGAATTTGACCTGAGAAGGAACATCATTTGGAATATCCTTAATCACAAAGAACATGGTACGAACAAACTCAAGTTGACGATCACTGATCCAAGAAAGTGAGATGCCGAGTTCTTGTATAAGAGTTTTCAGACCAAGACAAGCACCAGCCTTTCTATAGTACTGGGCTTCAAAACAAGTGTGAGAGAGCTTTCCAAAGAAAGTCTTAAACATAGGAAACTTCTGAACCTCATCAGTAGATCCAATGACAGCCAAGCCAGCCTCAAAAATGTAGTGAATAGACTTCTTACCGGTCTCTTTTACATCGTTATCGTAGTGACAGAGAGCATATACAATGGCACTAAGAATAGATTTCGGATCAAGATGAGCAATTCCCTCGTGTTCATCTAGATTGAATGGCATGACAGCACGACGCTTCTCAATGACAAAATTACCAACTTCTAGCAGAACACAATGCTCACACAAGTTTTTAACCAGCTCAAGCGCTTCCTCCTTAACCTCAGGAATAGAAGTGGCATAAAACACGGCTTGCAAAAGACGCTCAAATAATTGGTTTTGAAGTCTCTTTTGATTAACATCTCTAGATGGATCGTTTTCAAGATGCTTGTCAATCTCAGGGAAGTCAGATCCAAGTATGATGCTTACACATGACTGAATCTGGTCAGCAAGCTCTTCAGGTGCAGGGGCAGTATTGAAAAAGAGTTTTAACACAGTTGAAAGATAATTGTAAGCCTCTTTTCTATAATGAGTAGTGATTCTATGATCTTCTAACACATTGAGAGCGCAAGTAATAGAGGGTGTAAGCTTCAAAGGCTGTAGTTCATTGATACCATCCAAGTTTAGTAGAACACTGGCCTCCTGTTCCAACACAGAAATGTTTTTGAGATCAGTTGGAGGGGTTAAATAACGACGGTTTCTGCCACCGAGCTTACCTAAAATACGAAAAGTGGTGTGACTGTGTTGATGGTTATAAGGAAGAGGTTTAAGGTGCTTCCAAAGAGCTTGCATGATCTCTCCAACAACAGGTTCCATGATTGGATCAAAATACTCTGAAGTCAAGTTATCAACACAAAGCTCAAGAGTCCGTAAACCTTGATTGACCAGCTCAGCACTGCCATTAAGGGCCAGAACTAGTGGTCTCATGAGGTATCCCAAATGGGGAACCAAGACACTAAGTCTGACAGGAACGGTCAAGCAGAGTTCAACATAGATATCACGCTCCTGGGGTCTCCTTGCCGTAGTAAGAAGATTATTCAAGGAGGCAAGAAGAACTTGGAGCAAAGGAAGAACTTCCTTGTATAACTGCTCAAATCTGCCACCACCAATGCTTCTAAATAAGGTACGAAGCAAGTGGAAGTATACAATTGGCTCCTTGGCAGTGGTGGTAAGATCCAGAGAACCAATTATCAGACTTCGGAGATGAGGAAGCAAAATATTTTCGTTTTGCATCGGGAATAAATTGACACCCATGAAGCAGAGCTTGAACAAACGAATCAAAATACCGGATTTAATAGGGTCCCCAGCACCTAACTCAGGAAGCTTCTTCTTCAAAAAGGAAATAAGCAAACCAGCAAAATTAGAAGAAGTGCTTTCGTTGGCTAAGAAAAATTGAGGAATATAAAGAAGAGTTGCATTTTTGAATGTAGCTTCATAAAGAAATGGCAACTCTGCTTCGACAATCTCGTTAAAAGAAGCCGGATCAATATGAATAAAGACAGTAGCAAAGGTCTCCATTAGTTCAGTCTCATCCTTAGCACTATTATTAGGCAAGTTAGAGCTAGAGAGGTCAAATCCATTTTTGGTTAGCTCTTGAGGAGAGCTCTGGGCGTAAAACAGATGTCCCAGAATACCTTCTCGGAAGAGCTTTCTGAAAATGACAATCTGCTCATAGTTGAACATTCTAGCTGACTCTTGCCATTGCTGGGGATTAAAATCAGCAGGAGGAGGGGGGTTACAAGACTTCAATCCAAACATGACAGTCTTCAAAAAGTTCATGAGATTCTTAAAGAGGTACTTGGCGTCACGCAGTTCGTCCGGGTTCTGATCAGCATGGATTTGAATAGTGTTTTCTTTCAAAACAGTGAAAAAGTCCAGCTCTTTCTTGCTTTCCTTCTCCTTTTTAACATTTGACGACTCAGACTTGTTGTTTTGAGTAGAGTGGTTGACATTAGTGGATGTCGAATCGGCTGAAGTTAGAGGGACATCGTAGGAAAGCTCAAGATTAGTCGAATACTTGCGCTTCATATCCTCTTTAGTCTTCTTCTCTTTTTCTAAAAATGCCTTATGGCTTTTCATAACGTGGTCATATGTTCTGTTGAGAGTGGCAAATCTTTGTACAAAGGCATTGAGAATAAGAACCATGATTTGGCGGCCTTCTGCCTTGTTGGGCAGCTTCATTATCCGTTCAACAAGATTAAGAAGAAGTTTAGCACTCATGATCTGGAAACTAGTTGGGAGGGTATCGTCCTGCATGTTTTTGCAATACACCTTAACCGTTTTCCAAATCTGCTCAGGCGTAAGTTCAGCTCTGACATGATGAACCAGGTCAGCAATAGTACTGTAAGCCAGAGGTCTGAGAGTTTCATGAACAGTGAGACCATTGCCAATAAGAACGCGTTCATTAAGCAAAATATCGACCTTGGGAATAAAAATCGTTCTAAAATCAGTCGACAAAATATGTCTAGTGGCAACTAGCAGTTCTTTTCTGGCCGCCGATAGCTCACATGGACAGTCCTGTAAAAGTCTAACAACAAAGTCGGGAATTAGCGAATGATATTGTTTTAGCGCACTTGAGAAACTCCGAAGAGCATAGGCAAGAAATGACATAGATTTAACCTGCGCGGTGATAAATTCGCCGTACGCAGCTCTGTTCTTTATCTGAGGTGAAATCGAAGTGTGAATCTCGCCCCTCGAGGCAGCGGCAGCATGGGCGTTCGCCTGAGGAGGAGCTTGCAGTTTGAGCATCTCGATAATATGTGGAATAAATGTGGCAAGCGAAGTACGCACAAGGTGCTTATGTGTCGAATAGAGCAAGACAACAATAATAGGACATTCTGTGAGAACCTTGAAACTGTAAAGACATCTCTGCAGAGGCTTAGAAGCGTGTTCGTTTGAAAAGTCAGCACCCATTGATGGTGAAAGTGGCCGAGGAGAATGAAAAGTTGTCACTGGAGTATTACCGGAAGATGGGACTGCATTGATTGCAAAGGTTTCTCGGACAACTTGGGGGATGTTTTTGTAAATTTCGATAACTAGATTGAGGAATGGCTCGACTTGGTCTTGAATGTGGGTTTTGTAGGAGCGATGAAAGCTAGTAAGAATCTTCATGCAAAGGACGCCATTGTCTTCATTTTCCGTGCGTAAAAGTGTCATAAGCTCTTTGAGAATCGATGGTGCATACTCTTTAAGCGCATCATTGGTAGTCAAGCGTAGAATAATATCAAGAGTGCAGTTTCTTAGTCGCTACATTAAAAACGTTAGAGTTGACAAGATGGATTGATATCAGAATAATTATACTTACATGCTCAAAAGAAGTACTGTTAAAGCTGATATTAACATGCTTCAGAATGTGAAGAAGAGCAGGGACAACGTGTGACAAAAAGTTAGCATAGTCAGCAGGACTCTGATGAAACTCGATAGCCTCGCGTAGCTCAGTGGCAGTCTGTAGCTTTGTTTTCAAGTCTGTACGATGGAATGTTAGAATTGCATAGGCAAGAAAAAACGATGAAAGGAATCCATACCCAAATTGTCATCTAACAACTTTTCTGCGAAAGATTCAACCTGTGAGGTTGAGCTCGCCATTGTTTATTAAAACTGGAAATCTTTGAATGTAAATATTAGTAACCTACACGCAAAACATAAACATGAAGAGCAGGAAAAATCATACAGATCGGTTCAAAGAAAATAGAAGAAACGTTATGCGTAAGAAAAAAAAGAAAATGACGCGTAATAAATTATTCGTTAAAAATGTTATTGGATGTAGTAAAGACTGTGGTGGTGTTTAGGCGTGCAGTGATGTTAACAAGTTCGTCATGAAGTCTTGGAGATCAAAAAAAAAAAATAGAAAAATAAAAAAGACGGGAAATTCATTTTGAAAAATCTGATTACTGTTTGATTATCTAATACATAATTTGTCATTATTATCTAATCTTTGTATTTTAATCGACTTTTGATATATGTAGGGACCCGCGAATCTATTGGGTCCCAAAACATATTAAATAATACACCATCATATTAATTTTTGAAAAATATCGTTGCCATACATTACCATTGTAGCAACTATATTCTATCTACTATTATGAGAGCTTTCTCTTTTTCTATCTTATTTAGTTCTTCATCTAATAATCTAGCTAACTGTTTATCGATTACATTTGATGTTATTTATGTAGCCTGCAAGAACGAATTGTATGTCCAATTTCTCCACACTTTGAACACTTCGAGGGTGCTTTTCTCTTAGTTATCTTCTGGGTTGATGTTTTGTTGCTTTGATATGATACGCGAGTTGGTGGTGGTGTTGGTGGTGGTAATACAGGAATGTGTGTTTGTGGTGGTAATACAGGAAGTGGTGCTTGTGGCGGTAGTACAGTAACTGGTGGTGATAATGGCAATACAGGAACTGGTGTTGATGGTAATACAGGAGCTGGTTCTGGTAGATGCTCAGGTATGTTATCACTAAGGCCAACTCTCCAAAATTGATTGATATCACTGAGTGGGATTGGTTGATCTGTTGATAATAAGTAAGCGATTCGGTGGGCACATGGAAGGCCCATTGTCCTAGTGAATATATTAGTGCAAGAAGATAAAAGGGCTTCGGAGGTAGCTCTTTTAGCTATACTAGCTTGGTCATAGATTAGACGTAGCGAACATTGTGATACTTTTCGTAAAACCCTCGAATAGAGATAGTTAAAGCAGAAAGTTAGTGCCTTGATCTTATCTTCTGAAAGATCTGATAAGAGTTTTTAATGTTCCATTATTAATTCACATTTAATTCGTTCAAAAACACAGAGTACATCATCTGTTAATGCTATATGCTTTGTCAAACTAGCATGGGTGCCTTCCACTCGTGAGGTTACCCAATTACCAAGGTGAAGATGTTGCCCTGTCCAAGCCCTAATAAATATCTCTTTATAGGTTAGCCAAGTCTCTTTCACATATTGAAAAGCAGCAGGAGCAAGACAAAATCTTACCTCAAACTTAGCTAGTTGATCGTTATGTTCAACTATAGTAGATGAATTGATAAGATCTTTCCATGATCTAACAAAAGCAACAAATTCCCCATTTAAAGAGAAATATTGCTTTGTATTTGCAAATATGTTCTGGTTAATATACCAAATGCATAGTAAATGTGGGCTTTGAGGACAGATAGATTTAATTACACCTAATAAAGCAAGATTTCTGTCAGTAAAAAAAAACAGGAAAAAAGGGTAAAGGATCAAGCCATAAAAAGAAGGTCTGTAAAACCCATCTATAGCTTTCTTCCACCTCATTTTGTATAAAACAGAAAGCAATATTATAAGATTAGTTTGATGGTGAAAGGCCAACAATATGCAAAAGCGGCATATTATATCTTTTTGCCTTATAAGCGCAGTCCAGGAGAAAGACCCTATTATATTTATTATCAAGCCTTATTGATTCCGGCCGAGCAAACATAAATAAAAGAACATCGCCTTCAGCATCCTTCTTAAATGCATATTTCCAACCATTATTTTCAAGTGTCTCTTTTAGAGATTTCAATGGTGTTTGATTATCAAGTCTTTTGCGTTTCAATTCTGCTTGGATATTATAGATATCCCTTAGTTTAATCAATATATTAGACTCTTTTTGTATTAAATCAATGATATCCTGTGTCTTTGATCCAATATTAGAGAGACGCTGTATATTTCTAATTTGATCTTTGTTCAATTGTCGACGTCGTGCTATAGGATGTGATATCATACTATTATCAGCATTATGATTATGATCTGGGTTTCTTACATGAAGTTTCCATAGATCAGTATCAACAAGCCTCTTCGCATAGAGACGAAAGGGGCAACCTATGCGTCTCGAACTAGTTTTCCTGCATTTCGCCCCATCCGGGGCATTAATATGATCATGGTGAGCACCTCCTCTATCACAACCAATAAATAGATTCTTATCTTTATTAGAACGAAGTATAGTGGTTGCATAACCACAAGATAGGGCATGTTGTTGTACTGAAGTAACCAGCTGCTCTCTAGTCTCAAAGACTTATTCTCTTGGTGGCTCCATGACGGGATAAAACAAGATGAATAATCAGATGAAAAATTAAATAGAGTATAAGATGAAGAAATAGGAAGCTCCTCTAACAGTAGTAGAAATAATGTAGTTACTATAGTGGTAAATGAATGCTGTGGTAATGTATGGTATCTATGTTTTGAAAAATTGACTGTGATGGAGTATTATATAATATGTGATAAAAATTATTACATAATGCGTAGTGCTACTAATAAATGTGTGGTTCTCATATCAATATTTGTTTGAATCATGATAGTTGTATTATATAATTAGTACATGAACTTATTACTTGAAGCTTTATACTTAGTCTGTAATGCCTATAGTTTGCTTTGAAGGTGAAATCTTACTAGAACAGCTGTATCAGCACATAAATTTGGAGGTCAACCCCAGAATTCTGAAATTCTTTTCGGCTTATTAGATCCTATTATAAATATATCAATTTTGTCATAAGACACATTTCTCAAGAATTTTGAGGTCCTAAAACTTGCTCAAGAGTCAAAGATAAAACAATATAGTAATAAGATTGGCTTGTATCCCAATATCTAAAAGTTATAAAATAAAAAGAAACTTGAATACGATTATAAGGATATGTGTATATATATGAAACAAAAAATGTATTAAATTCTGGATCACTTGCTTCAACAAGACTGGTCAAGCGATTGTCACAACAGATAGTTAAGGCTTTAACGTTTAATGATGCTAAATTATTTATGGGCGCAGCTCTTATGGCATAAGAAACTCACCAAGATCATCACTATTACCAATGCAACCCAGTGGGAAAGTAGATTTGTAAAGGCTTGACAAGTTATGCTGTTGAACTAACCAAAGGTATAAACAGTTACACAAAAAAAGAATTGAATAACAAGATTGTGGTAAAAAGGCCCTCTTTTTACAGAGGATATGCATCTTTAATAACTGCAGAGTGATATTATTACCATGCATTGGAATTTTTAGCAGATATCCTTTAGAAAGTATGTATATGCAGTGAGAAGCTTAACAACATAACTATTGTATCAGTGGGGATCTTTGAGATATCGTGCAGAAAGTCTTAGATTTCATAAAATTAAAATTAAATTCCCACTTAGAATGCTATCAAATAATAAGTTTTATAAAACGCGATTTATTAATTAATTTAAAAGTGGGATTTGCTTAATCTTTGCTTAACGATGCTATTATTACTGGAAAAAAAGCGACTAGTCATGCTCACTATAGTCAGGATTAAACGAATCAATGGAATTTAAAACATAGGGCTTCAGATGGTTTAGTCGAGTATTGTTAATCAAGTTAATTTTTACAAAGAAATGGTGGGTCCAGTAAAAAGTCAATTATCTTACATAATAGATAAGATGTCCACTTGAAAGAATAGAAAAGAAAAACTGAAAAATGAAACATAAAAAATGAATAAATAAAGCAGCGCAAATCCCAACTTAGTCCCCTAAGTTTTGCTGTGCTTGCACTTCTGACGATTGATAATTTAGCAAATTCTTTTCGAAGTTCATTGGTTTGATTCAAACTAAAGTATCGGTTTTTCTTTCTTCAAAAAGATCATAGTGATTTGAAGAAAATTTTCTTTTTTTTTGAGATAAGTGGATAGATAATCTCTTTTACTAAATATGCCACATGTTCTATAATAGTGGCTAAAACGAAGGAGGTTTGTGCTGCTTGCGGTTTATTTCGTCGTTTTAATAAAAGCCTTTCAAATTGCTGCCTCCCCATCAGTACACTATCTGAAAACTGTCATTACGCATAAAATTTCCTTAAAGACCTCATAAGAAGGCTTTATAGAATCATTTTATGCGTTTAGGTTATTCCATATAGACCTTTGACCTGCCTTATGGAATAGATTCTTCTTTTCAGTTCATTTGACGCCTCAGTTTTTTTTTTTCCATTTCTATTAGGCTACAAAATGAAGTATTCGTAGAGCATGTCTTTTCTTGTTTGTACCCAGTGAGCAAAGCTGTTATATACTACATGTTCATGTTTAGTGCCCCAGTTGCCCGTTGCCAGTTTCAATCGTTTTTTGTATACCCACATGGAAGACTAGTTTGCTTGTAAACTAAAATCTTAATTTGGTTTAAACGACAGTAATACCAATACTGTAGGTATATCAGGTACATTAGAAACTTGGTCGCCTTTTAGGCGGACAATAATTCCGTTGATAAAAAACAAGTAAAATCAAATCAAATCAAAAATTTTGAAAGAAATCTTATTTATACAGTCTCGCGCGCACAATTTCGATCACCATCGCCGTATATCAGAGCACATCCTTTGACAAAAATTCAGTGCGAAAATGTTTCATGTTATTCACGATAGTATGCATAGGCCAATAAACATGCACAGTTATCAAGGTGAAAACAATTTAGTATACAAAATTTCAATATTATAATCATAATGGGTGGCCACATCTATCATAAAGCTTTGCTGGTAATAAACCTTGAGGACTAAGCTCCTGGCATATAATATGCAATCAGTGTAGGTTTCTATCTACAGTTGTTGTTGTTACGGGTTTGTGGCATAATGCCGTTTGATGCAAGCCAATGATAGGACTTCGAGGATCGTTATCACAAAGTTCCTATTTGGTTGCTGGGCTCATGGGGTCTCACTGAAGTCATCAAGAAAGGGGTCTATAAAGGTACGGAAAAGGCGTGGGAAATATGTCACTGGGTAGAAATAGAAGACAATAATTGCAGATTACTCCATCCATGTTTTCCAAAGATCTTTAACTCCGTCTCGAAGAAGCTTATCCCGAGACACGTTTTGTCAATTTTTACTTAAATTGTTAAAACACACTGACATTCAATGTCTGTTTGTCTTAAACATTGGCATGCGGTATGGGCAAGTTTTTTTAAGGCGGCTTTCAAATAAGTGAATAAACAAGTAAAAAAATAAAAATGTAGTGTCTACTTCAAATCTTGAAAGTGTGAACAAGATTAGAAATTGAATATTAGGCATCTGCTAACAGATCTGGTTCAATATGTGAATATTCAGCAGCTGTCTAAAGCGAAACTCCATCTAACATGTATTTCTGGCAACTAAGGCATTCTTGGCAGCCTATTTATGAAACGTTTAGTCAGCTTTTCTTCTCCTAAAGAAATTTCATTAAGCATGCATTCTATCAAAAAAACAGTGCAGTTTTAGTATAAGACATTCAATCGGTGTTCAATTATCAGAAACTGGGTTGAAGTATGAGAAAAGTAGCGTATTCTTGGGCGTCCTTTTGATCTGTCATGTAGGTGGTTAAGTGAGTGTAAGCATGTACCTGGTCCCCACTTAAATAAAGTTAAAGCTGAAAGATTTTTTTTGAGAAAAAGTTTTTTTTTTGTTTTTTGGAAAGGTACAAATTCTGGACAATAATTACATGAGCAATCAGAGACAGTCAAACCAATACCAAAATACCTCGAGACGCGAAAAGTACGCAATTTAATACTAGATCAATATACTGCAGTATGAGTATATTGCTTAATATCGTATAGGTCTAACTTGCAGCTTTGAATGAGTAAGAGGTCTCAAAGGTAAAAAGCCCGAGACAACGTATAGACAGTGTTTATGTCGTCGGTTCTCTAGAAAACCGCCCTCACTATTCGGTATGTAGATAAACCTCGTAATAAGAAATAATTCTAGTGAGTGGTTTGTTTACTATCTCGGGTCTTTTCTCCTCGGGAATTCCCATTTGGTTATATATATTAGCTAAATTAAGCACACATACAACTACTAGCCCTAAACAGAGTTTTTTAATATGTATGCCTCGAATCAATAAAGTAACCATATACCACAATCATTTAAACAAGATCCGAATATCGGCATGATGTTTAATCCAAATTTTATTATTACAAGAAGCTCTTCATAGCGGTGAAACTCTTTGAAATATGCGTTCTCCCTCTTTAGCCTATTGTTCTTCAAATCATCGCATAAGGTAAAGGCACATTGAAGCCTCATTTGCAGAGACTTATGAAGGTTCTATTACCATCATCAACAGTCGCAGTAGCAGATTTGTTGTTTTGGAAGCATACTAATTTACATAGAAGAGATCGTGGTCTTTTGGATTGTCTGCAACTTACTCTTGGACAGAATTCAAGAACTAAGCAGTCTTCATAATTTTATTTACATTAGATATCGACCGCCTATTAATGCCGGTTTGAACATCCTCTAGAAGTAGATAACCAACCATTGTTGGATTATTTTGGCCATTTAAGACTTTTTTGAAACATGCCTAAATAGTTTGGTCAGAAATATCGACTTTCCAAGCTCGAATTGCCCATCTTGGGGCAGTTAGACTTGCCATTGTTTCCACCGGATCGTTGCAACAGTCAAATCCCGTGATAATATAAATAATCCACTAATGTTCACAGCAGGTCTTCTATGTACAAATAATTCCTTGATCAAGCAACTAATCTTTAGTTAATGGATTCGCTAGTAACCATACAACTTCAACATTCCGAAGCCGTTAAAAAGTATCAAAATAAAGTGAGATTCGTGATTTATTCTTCTTCTACTCGGATATTGTGATGAATGTAATTCTTTAGCCAGAAGCCAACCTTCAAAATAGACCGGTTTCGTTAAATTAAAATTATCCTTAGTAAAAAAAAAAAAAATTCTTGATAGCTTTACAAATTTTTACATATATATAAAGACTGCTTGTTTTGCTATGACATATCTTTAACCGAATGTTTCGGCAAGTTTGGAAGCGACAGATCCACTTATTGATGAAATGAGGCGGCTCTCTTCTTGAATGAAAAAGGGGCCAGAATTGAGTTGCTTTGGCCCTTAGAGTTTCCTGTCATGTTTAACTTTCAGTTTTTGCTGAATTGACTCATACAAACCCCCCTTAAGGCCTGTTCAGCTTTCTGTACGGCGCGTTCTATAGTTTGGCTGGTGATATTTTACGGTATCCAGCCAGTCATATTTTGCAAAAACAATTCGCGAGATATTATTTATTATTATTGACCTGTCCTTCAAACCACAACTGAAACTGAATCAAAAATAAATGGGCCCTCGATTTTTGTTTAGCAAGAAGGGCTGATCTCTGGCAATCTGTAACGGTATTTCGTTTGACCATCAACTTAGAATTTGAAGAGATGAATGTAGCCAAGGAAGAGATTTTTCTTTTTAGCTTTTTGATTTAAGAAACTTGTATGAAAGCAAATACCTTTTGTTTTTCTAAAGAAGGGGTACCGGTGTTTTAGAAGTTTGCATTTTAATCTATTTCAAATAGCGCTTTTTGTCGTTTGAATAGAGATTTTGATTAATACGGGATTTGTTATTGCAAAGGTACTTTGTACTTTTGTTAGAAATTTACAGATGTCGTTTTGTTTTTCAACAACATCTGCGTCATCCACATGGGATTAGGAACTGTATAATACCATAGAAATTTAAACATGTATCGTGGTGTTGACAAAGTGATACGTAAGTAGTGATTGGTTGATTTTGTATATTTACAATGGCGATGCTGTTTACCTTAACATTTTTGATGTTTACGGAAAATCAAAGCATTCATTTGAAACTTGCCTTACTGCAGTTTTTTCTTTTCATTGTGATTAACCATAATAACATCGACAAAAAAACCATTTGTAGATGCGCTTTTGCACATCTGTCTTACACAGCATCCTCACAATGCCATAGCCTTGTACACACGTTTTGATTATAAAATCCATTAACTAATCGTGCATGAAATTAAATGCAGAAGCCTCAACACTAACCTCGAATTGACCTTCAACGTTTCTTTTCCTGGAGCGACCAGTGAAACTTGCAGACTCAAATCTTGAGTGTATGCATACCCACTGAATGGGACTTGGGGTTCGAAAACTTGTTGTGGAAATAATAATAATTACTTTTCTTTTAATTTAAAAGAAAAAATAAAATATATCAAGGTTTAAGGTTGAAGAATTTCTTTTTCATTTTTTTTTTCACAACAATTTTTTTTCCACATTTTTCACCATCGTAGATACTTCTGTAGAATAATTCTGCAAAAGAAAAATTTATATAAAAACTTCAATTCCTCTTCTCGGTCTCCCTAAATTTCATCAGTCTTCTTTTCCCCTCTTCTCAATCATTATCATCATCACGATCAACCTTTTTGCATTTTTCTTATAAACATTCATAATGAGCGAAAAAAAGCTGGGACTCTTTCTCAGAACATTCAAAAACAAGAAGGCTCCAGAAGTGATCGTCAGCAATGAGCACGCAGAGCTGAATGAAGATCAGCAGGCTAATATCGGTGAAGCGCCATCAGATCTTACACACTCGTTATATAACATTTTTGGCATTCCACTAAAAGATGCTGCCGATATTAATGGCCTATTCGAGAACTCAAGTATCTTTACGCCAACATACAACTCTTGGGAGTCTCACTTGTGTCAACCCGAGTACCAACGGTTTGTTCCCAAGGCGATTCTAAAATGCATTAAATTCATCAACGATTTTGGTCTCCGCGAAGAGGGCCTGTATCGGGTCAGCGGCAGTAAAAGCGAAGTTGAGGAGCTGAAACAAAACTTTATTCAGTATGGGCCTGGCTACGACATCCCCCCGACAACAGACGTTCATGCCGTAACCACTTTAATAAAATCGTTTGCCAGAGACCTTCCTGAGGAACTGTTATCTGTCAAGCGTCACACTTTTTTAGCATATAAAAAGTCCGACTTCCCTAGCCCTACTGAGCTGGTATCCTTCAAAAACTTTAAGCTGTTCACCCCCGAGGAGGAGGATATGGACCCAGTGGTCATCCCCACCCAAATTTTACAAGAGATTCTCCAAAGTTTGAGTGCGCATCAGTTTGCTTTACTGCAAACTTTGACGCGCCATTTCTCGCTTGTTGTTGAGAACTCGAGTTACAATCGCATGACCCTGTCAAGTCTGTCAGTGATATTGTGCCCAACGCTGCGGATACATAAGTCAGTCTTCCACGCGCTTATTATCAAATCCCCTAACGTCTGGTCTCATATCCATCCCATTGAGTCGGAAATTTCCATTTCTTCCATCAAGTATGACCCACGAAATATTGTCAAGTACAGGTCACAGCATCATGAGATCGATGCTCCACCACTCTCAGCTAAGAGCAGCTCCTTTTTGCTAACCACCAGTAGCAGCTTCAGTTCAGACTCGATGGACAGCTTTAGCAATTCAATTCAGAGATCCAAGTTGAAGCAACGCCAGTCAATGATGATGCTGCGGTCGCCTGAGGACGATGATTTTTTTAATGACAATGCTATTTCGCTGGACTACAATAAGATTATGGCCCATCCTGTCGAGCCCATGCTATTGTCATCACTGTCATCATTCTCTGACTCTTCCTCCAATAGCAGTGGTCGTTTCTCTGACGATGGCGCCGCTGAGTTTTCTGACTGTCTCAGACATCCCCTTCCCCAATTCCTCAACCAAAATTCCTACGAATACAGGCTTCCGACCAAGGGTAATGAAATCCTTGCCGATAATGGCCGTCTCACGCCCACAAAAAAGCATTTTGAAATTACCCAGAATAGAAGGGTTTTTCTTAGAAGATAAGTGGGAGGTTACCTTGCTTGTTTTTCCATTCCTTTTTAACGTATTTAACTATTTCCAATGACTCTCTATATACACCCACTAATGTATGATAATAATTAATGTATTCTTAAATTTAAGCAAAATGCGCTATAAACATGCGTTATAGAGCTGTCTTTTTTTTTTTTTTTTTTTAGGTTATTTTTTTGGGTTTATAAGACTGTCAAAGTTTTCTGCCCCCCCCCTTAAATAATTTTTGAACGCAGGCTTCATGGGAAAATA
>Ga0160505_100508_pt1 | contig 21987 bp, 13 predicted proteins | sample DIDeMG_FD_108225 | JGI IMG/M metagenome (GOLD analysis project Ga0160505, IMG submission 108225) | Enriched chicken feces microbial communities from UW Madison campus, WI, USA - DID2874_E49_Stillage MG | ecosystem: Host-associated > Birds > Digestive system > Large intestine > Fecal ... | reverse complement strand
GGTCGTGGTGGTTTGTTTGCATTGCACAGCGCTGCAAGCCGCCATTGCCAACTTTTCTATAACAGGCTGAGTCTGCTATTCCCGCTGGGGTTCAACCTCAGTTGATGGGGTGGCAAGGTTTGGCTTGGGGGAAGTGTGGATCTTTCAATTTTTGATTTTCTCCTTACGGCCCAGAATTTATTCGGTCCGTGAAGCCTCTTTCTGACGAATCAAGTCTGGCGATTTGGTTCGTTTGAATGATTAGTAGTGTATGCACCAATTTGGTCAAATGTAGACAAGTGAGAATGAATGGTGACTTTACCCTATCCTTTTTTCATGAGCAAAACCCAAAAGAATCTAGAGTGGCTCGTGCTTATTTACGACAATGCCGTCAACCAGAGACTTGCATTCCGTGCGCAGCATCTTGCTAAGGTTCCAGCTAACATTTCAAGCGGAGTAGTTACTAGTTGCGGGCCCATTTTCAAGGATGAGACCAAAAAAGAGTTTTTGGGTTCTAGTTTCACTGTTGTTGCAGAGACACGGTCACAGGTGATTGATTTCTTGAAGAAGGATATCTATCTGACCGAAAAGGTGTGGGATTTTGACAACATTGTGATTCATCCATACATGCCAGTGTACCGGGAAGGCAAGGAATTCAAATGAAGAGGAAGGCCGAAAATTTCCAAATAAACGCTACATGAAGAAAAAGAAAGAAACGCAATGTAGGAAAACTGAAAGAAAAGAAATCGTTCAAAGTAGTCTGGGTAGAAAGAGAGTCATGAAAAGTATGGAAGCATAAAAGGCAATCATAACAGTCACGTGATACATGTTAAATACGGTGGACTCGTAACACACGCACTATTCAGACAACGAGGGTAAAAGTTATGCGCCCACAAATTTGCTGCATACATTCTAAGGAGGGGAATCTAAGACAGATCCTACAAATTGTTAACCCATTACTTCTATTATTATATAGCACAGCGCGACGCAGCCTCGGCGGATCGTGCAAATCAATACCCGGCGCAGAACACGAATTCTACATTATATTTAGAAGAGAGCAGCAGCAACAGCGGCAACACCAGCAGCGGCACCGTAAGCAGCCTTGGCAGCACCGTTAGCGGTGGTGACAGCTGGAGCCTTGGTGGAAGCAGCAGAGGTGACGTAGGTGGATGGGATGGTGCATGGACCGGTGATGGTCAAGGTGGTGGCCTCAGTGACGGTGATGGTCTTGTTGTTAACAACGAAAGAGGTTGGGTATGGGCAGTAGGTGGTGTAGTCGGTGACAACAACATCGGTGGTGACGGTGATGTTGGCGGCGGCAACAGCGGAAGCGACGGCGGCTGGGACAATGACCTTGGAGAATTGCATATTTGAAGCGAGTGACGAAAGTTAAGGGAAAAAAAAAAAACTTTTACGGAGGTGGCGGGAGGGCAATATTTATATTGCAAGAACCACTTGTGGCATTCATGTACGGAAAAAATAATCCTGCAAAGCCTGCGCGAAAACTGGCACCTTCCAGTTTGGGTGTGGATGTTTCCACAACTGGGGTATCTGCGCCAGCATTGGGCCGGCTCGGCGTGTATACAGTTGACACATGGGAGTGGATTTGTGGTTAGCTGTCGGAGTGCATGGCTCCATGCAGGGGTGGTCATCACAGACTTGCAGGAAACATCGACGGGACATCACTCCGGGCGAGATTATTGGTCGATTATGAGTGGCTTTACGGCACCGAAAGCAACGGGGTGAATGCATCTGACAAATGATTGTCGATATGGACAAGATGAAAACACTCCGCAAATTAATTGCTGCCGCGCGGGTATTTCGAGCCGTTATCTGACAGGTAGAGAGGGTTATTTGATGGAGGCATTCTACGAATGACAAATTAAGGGTCAAGAATTTGATCATTGTGGATAGCGAAGTTGTGGAAAAGGGTGTCTTAAGGTCCTAATGCCTCAACTGTGCGGTGCTAGAATGTTCGGTGGCACCATTGGTGCTATTTTAGTCTACTTTTAGTACAGGTTGTGTGATTGGCATTCTGAATTTGCAAAACAATTAATGGGGCTAGATAGGAAGGAATGGCATAATCTTATCATGTTTCCGTCTGTTTGCGTGCCATTTAATATTAACGTGGGAGCATGTAATGACGTTTGCTTTGGATTCAGCTTATCGGCACGGGGAGTTCAGGATCTGTTTGCTCCCTTTTCAATTCTCCCTCTTTTCACTTCCCTCCCTCCTCCATTTTCGTCTCCGTTTCATCTCTCTTTGTTATCCTCCCTCTCCCATTTCCTTTCGCCATTTTTTTCACCTTTTTTTTTTGTTTCTTCCATCTCTTCTCCTAATGCGCAGTGTTGGTCCCACATTACATGAGGCGAGATATTTTTGGTCATCCCGTGTTTATGTTTGCTGTTTCCGTCCTATTGTATCCTGCTCTGTTGCCCTGTCTTCGGCTTAAAGTTCGTCTATCTCGTGTGGCTTGACCACATTACGAGATGCTTTGTCATGGAAGGCTTCCTATGGAGATGTTCGTTTTCTTCTGAATGGTAATTTGTTTTCTCGCATTATTTTTTCCCCTTTTGTTTGTCATGTTTTCCATTATTTTCTGGTAGATCTTGCTTTCCATTTTCAGAAGCTTTGGTGGCCCGTTTGTTAATGGTTAAGTGCCCATAATTGTGGCATCTATCAAGTTTTTTCTTAACCAGGGCACTTGGCCGAAGAAGACGGCTTTTCTATCCATATTCAGTTACCAGCCATGTACCCCTAAATTGTGCTGGTTGGTCGATCGCCCACATATTAGATCTGCTGGTGAATCTTGTAAGTAATTTTAAAGAATTCGTATGTGCTTCTGGAATTTGAGTCCTGGATTCTGGAAAGGGGAGTCATGGATGTAGAATCTAGGGATTCTCATGTGTAGTGCATGGTTTCTTGTTAATGAAGTCCATAGGATGTTGTGATCATTGTATACTTTATATCGCTGATTAATGGTTGCTCATTGCTCTAAAACCGCCATCTTTGAGGACATATCGAACTTAGTTGAAGGTCTATCTTAGCCTTGATTTCTGTATTCTTGGTCTCTCGGTCTCTACATCTCCCCTACATCTAGAGCCACTCTTGCTTCCTCGTTCATTTCATTACTTCCTCTCATACATCAAAATGTACGCACTCTTATCGCCCGCCTCCGGCTTTTCAATCACGTTGCTGGCATCGATTTTCTCCACTGCGGTATCGTCAATCCGAAGCCAGCTCTGCTTGTCTCGTGAAACATCGCATGTATAATGTCCACCTTCAGCGTTCCGTCCATGGTGGTAGATGGCTGCGATCAATCGGTAGTCTCGCTTTTGACTGGTCCGGGCACCGGGCGAAAGACATTCGGATGGAATGGACAAGTCCAATCCAAATTTGATATTCTTCATAACCTTTTCAATACTTCCGACAGCATGCATTCCTTCAGCCTCATTCTGTTCACTACCATCCTCGTTTTCCTTGTTGTGTCCTTGCTCATGTTGGTAAGAAAACCGCTTGAGCAGGAGCACCAAAACGTCGGGTAGCTCGTCAATAAACGTTTGCTTGCGGGCCACAACTTCCCTACCTGCTTCAATCTTATATGGAAGCTTTTCTGCTTCGTTGAATTTCCATAATGCATCTTCTATGGTCTCAATATCTCCCAGTGAAATGTCCACCAGGATACACCGGAATGGGTCAACAGTTATGGATTGTGATTCTTTAGACTTTGGAACTGTCAACACACTGCGGAATTGACCTCCAAAGATCTGTGTGATGGGCGAGGGTTCCACCTCAACAATGCGCTTCTTACTAACTCGCTTCCCACTTCCAACTTCCGACCAACCGTTGGGCTGGGAGTTGTCGTCGTCAACTTCGTTGATTTCAACATGCTTTTGGTCTGGTGAGCTCAATAGGCGGACAGCCTCCTTCATTTTGGTTTTGAGTTCGGCTGCCAGGCTTGAATCTAGGTTGCGGCTGAACTCCTGATAATATTTCTCCATCTGGCTACCTGCAACGGTAGATTCCACCTTCACAAATTCTTCATGGAGGCCATCCAAGAAGTATCCTAAGAACTCTTCAGCGTCTTCCTGTTGGCCCCACTTTAGGTGCTGAAATTTAGTATTCTCGATCAACTTCATGTACAAGCCTTCTGGCGAAAGTGGTCTGCCCACCACGATACCATCACTGTTAACAACGCTACCGTTTGGTTTTCCCAGAGGAGGCACATTCATGAAGTCATTAATAAACTGAATTGTAGCGTCGATAAGAGGAGTGGGTGAGTTCTCACCAATGCTGCCAATCGATCTGTCTTCAATTGTTTTGAGTACCTTGCTGAATGGAATACAGAAGACAAGACATTGGAGAATAGCGTTCATGTAACAAATGTTTCCAGAGTTCGTTAAACCACGAGGCTTGATTAGGTATGGGTCGCAATCGTCGAGATAAAACTCTGGGTCGAACAACATTTTCATCGCTAGAACACCGAGTGGCTGTGGCAGCGTAGTAGACACTGGTGTGGTAGGCTTCGAAGGTTGTGTGGGTGCAGAAGCCTGTGATACACCAGCCACGCCGACAGGCTTCGGTAGAGAACCCTTTTTCGCGGGTTTAGCTGTAGTTTGCAAAAACGAAGCCCAGTTAGATGTGGGCGCTTTTTGCGCAGATGCGGAGTCATTAGTTTCATTATCATAAGTGTTGGCACTCTGAGGAGTATGATAGAGGCGCTTGAAGTATGCTTTGTCGGAGTTGTGGTCGACGATGCGAGTTTGGGCATTTGGAGTGATAGCGACATCCCCAGCTACCAGCGAGAGGAATGCCTCCACTCTAGCCGACTTTGATGCTATGCGATCCTCATTCTTATTAGCTGCATCCTTCTTGTTAAGTTTGAATTCGTCGATGGAGGTGTTGAAGTAGAGAGGGAGCCCATTACCGTTGGGCAGTGGACCTGTGTTTGAAGACGAGGCTGGAGTCTTGTCGGAAGTGACTTTTTGAGACTGCTCGACGTTTCCGGTCTTCTCAGTACTCTCATCGGCCTTTTCAACATTTACAAGGTTATCCCTTGGAGCTTCTTCGCCTTTTGGATCCCTTACATCCTTTACATCTTTCACCTCCTGCTCGATCTTCTCGACCTTTTCAGCCTTTTCAGCCTTTTCAGCCTTTGCATGTTTCTCCTTCTCTTCGTACTCAGCAGGCTGGTTGTCCCTCTGGCCCTCATCTGCCGTTTCTGCCGCCGGAGAAGCCGATGGAGACCACAGACTCTTATTATAGTCATAATGATTATAGTGGCTCTTGGAATGCTTTTTGCGTGGCGCGTAGCCGTTGTTCATTCCCATGTTCATGTACGGCAGCGGCGTGCCATACTGGTTGGCCATGGCATAGTATTGGTACTGTTGGTACATGTAATCAGGGTAGCCCATGGCTACTGGGTAGTAGGGGAGCGACTGGCCGCCATACACAAACTGCGGCTGCTGTGAGTAGTATTGAGGGTATGCCATGTTCTGACCAGGCACCTGTGGCGGATAGTGAAGCTGTTGGGAGTATATATGAGGAGATTGGGCCGCAGGGCTGAAGGGAGCCACATCACCACGGAAACGGCGAGGACCCAGGGCCGCCGTTCCATTGGACGAGGTACTGGAACCATTGGACGACGAGTTGGAACCGTTGGATGGCGTGTTGGAGCCCGTGGAGGAAGATCCGTTGGCAGTAGAAGACTGTGAAGTGTCTATCGTGGATTTGGAAGTAGGCGGTGTGCTAGACATGATGTAGCATAGATGTGAAAACCAAACGCAAAGGAGGAGGCGAGCTGTTGTAGCGGCACAAGTGGAACGAGTTGAATAGAATGAAACCGGCTAGTCCGTGGAGATCCAGGAGGATTAGTAGCGTCGCAATGGGGTATCTTGGATTGGTGCAACGGAGAAACGCCGTGAAGAAATGTACAGAATTGCAACGACAGATGGATTAAAGATGTAGATGCAAAAGTCGGCAACGAAGGGGCGTGGAGCAGTCACGGTTGGCCAACGCTGGGTGAGGTATTTGTGTTTGGGGGTAAGACAGCAATTGGAGGCTGAATGTCGAGATCGATTTAGTTTTTCGGTGAGAAGTGGCCAATGGACACGAACTTGTGCGTACCAGAAAAAAAATTTTCGTCAGGCCCTAGATGAGACAGGAGAGGGAAGATGGAACTTTTGATGTTTAAATAATTGAGGGATGGAACTAAATGAAGAATGCGAATTTATAGTTCTCTTTTAATGGTTTCTGGGGCTGTATTTTGGAGGTTCCACTGTTGGTCAATGGACGGAATAGACATAGGTGGTGCAGGCTCAATTCGCATTATTTGGGTCTCTGGGAGACTGTCAAGAACAAAGATCCAGGGAATTTGATGGATATGGGTGGGATTAATGAATTCGGGTGGAGTTGGCTGATTTCTAGTTATGGTTTGCTTCAATTTTCTTTGCAATTGTGTTGAATATAATAATCTGATTTTTTCGTCCCAAAAGTGTTTGATTACGATTGTCTTCAATATTATGTGTATCTTTCTCACTTTCCCAGATACACCACTGTGGATGTGAGATGATCCAGGTGATCTTCCTTAGTTTACTTATTTTTTATTTTCTATTTTTTATTTTCCAATTCAATCTCTGCTTCGAGAGTCCATTTGGTGATTCTCCCTCTACTTCACTCCATGACCCTCTATTTGTATATATCTCTAGTTCTTCGTTACCAACTACTCGTCCTTTCGAATCATACAGGAATTGAACATCTACTTGCCAATCTCCCTAAACACCTCTTCTTTCTCTTCAAAATGACTGCTCAACTCCTTCTCCTCCTCTTCATACCCTTATACCTCTCGTATCTGGCCCCCATCAATTTCCGCCGCCTCCATGTTGTAAACCGTTAACACCACTGCTAGTAAGTGCATACATAGTGGGAGTGGAGTGATGTGGTTGCACATACTGTGACCAAACCAGTTGGCCATTACGGGATCGGAGATTTTGTCGAGAATATCCTGACTCGTAGCATTATGCGGCCGTGAGATCTGCTCAGTGAATTCCATACAAGAACAATACCAATTGTAGACATTAACAGTGACTTCAGCATGGGAATGATCCCGCGTGACATTTTGCACCCATTCAGTGCCAGGTTCCACGGCAAACGTGGTGAGATTAAGTGTGAGCTCAATTTGCTCAAGCATGCGGCGTAGTTGAAGATAAACGTTGGAATCCTCTGCCATCTCCACGGATTCTACCACAGGCTTCTCTAATACTCGAACAAAAACTGGAGTCTTGCCTCGATTGAGGAAGTACTCTTTGGAAAGCGCCCAGACCTCCAGATCACTCAAATCCTTGGTATCATCAAACACTTCCGTACGTATTCCGTGACCACTGACAAGTGCAAGTGCTTCAGAGTACATGGTTCCGAACGTGTATGCTAGAAGCACGGTTTTGTCTGGGTCTACGCATATGACCTTCTTTTCCTTGATGTTATCTGAGTCCAATCGTCTCAATTGGTCACTTATATTGCGAAGACGTGTTGCCAATACCATGTCATGTGTTTTTTTTGCCCTGGCACTTTGTCTGTCCAAGTAGGTGTAGATTGTATCGATGTAGTCTACTTTCTTCAACAATCCCGGGGCCAAAGACGGAAGAATCGAGCAGACATCGGCACTGTCATCAAGTATATTCATTTATCCTAGATACAGTTTCTATCAGAAACTGATGTTAAATTTCACCAAGTTTTAAATCTCACTAACTTGAGATCTGACTAAGAATCAAACTATCTGAGCTTTGATTATTTATTTGACTCAGAAACGTAATCCAGTCACTTACTCCAATATATTCCTAAAGTTTGCCAGTATTTAATTTGTATGTCCTTACAGATCTTTATTCTCTTTTTTTCCCGATCAATGATTCTCCCTGTTTTTCTCCTCTAGTGATCCATTCTTCATATCATCAATCCACGCGCATTTTCCAATCAAAACATTTCGTACTTCTCCATGTGGACAGACTCCTTGCCTGTGCAGCTCAGAGCACGAATCAACGCTCTCATCAAGGCCCAGCCGTCCAGTGAAGCCATTCTATATGATCTCTACGACCACTTGAGCCTGCCTTCCGACTCCAAGAAGAGAAAGGTTGTGCGTGCCCAACAACCAAAACAAAAGCAGGCTCTGCCATCGAACGGCACCGCTGCTGCCAATGAAACTTCCGTGGACTCGTCTGCTACTTCCACGGCGCCTCCTACCGCTCCATCTACCCCTGGTGGCCCCACCCAAGTCGAGGTGGTAGATCCATACAAGTTGAAGTTTTCTGGTCCCATCAATCGTAGCGAGGTGATCTGTGAGTTGACCAGCTTATCGTTTACTTCCCCCACTAGGCGTAAGTACAATCTTGTGTTCCACTTGTTCATCGGTGCAGATGGTGTACCGCAGCCTGTGCTTTCGGTGGTTAACCTCGCAACTAATGTACCTGAGTTCTCCATTCGCAACCTTCTGGCCTCTATCAAGCTTTGTGTGCTTTTGCCCATTCTAGGGAACACCACTGTGTCCAGCAAGAAGGATACGGGAATGTTGTGTTTCTGGCTCAGCGATGAGGCATCGCTAGATAAGTCGAAGAACGAGCCCATTATCTGCATCATTAACTTAGATGTGGTGAGAAAACAGCTCGCGAAGGACGGAAAGATCCATCCCAACGCAGAGACGCAGGTGGCACATTTGGAGGCCACTAGTGATGGAATAAAGCCAGTCAACGGCCTCATTCTCGAGTTTTTGGAGCGCCAGTTCAACTTGTGTGGAATCCAACTCGTTAACTTTATGCCTTCTGCACTTCCTACCAAGAATGCATTGACCATGAACTCAGACAATGGCGTGGTGATCTCGCGCTTGGCCAATAGCATTAATGATCTTGTCTCTGTTAGTGCGTACAAAGGCTCTAAAGAGGGTTCTTTGGTGTTGATGTCGACCGCTACACATTCGTACTTGGTATTTGGCTTCAAGAAACCGGTGATTATTGTGGACTTTGCATCCATCCGTAATGTATCATACAAGGACATCACCAAGTTCACATACACGGTGATGGTGACGATACAGAGCGGCGACAACGAGCAGGTGATGGACTTCAGTATGATTGATCACAACTCATTTCTGGTGGTGGACGAGTTCGTTCGCTCCAGAAATATCGAGGACAGCTCATTCGACGTCAAACTCAAGGAGAAGGCTACTAATGAGAAGGGGGATAATGCGGCAGATGACGAAAGCACCGGGTTGGCAGCGATGGTGGGTAGTGACGACGATGAAGAGGCAGACGATAGTTATACTGGAGAGGCGGAGGGAGAGAGCGACAGTGGCAGCGACGTTGCCGAGGAATTCGACAGTAATGTGGAGAGTGAGGGAGATGATGATATTGGCGAAGAAGAAGGAGATGGTATTGATGTGGGAGCAGATAATTAGAGTAGGTGGAATTGTACTATAGCATACGTAAAGGACGTCCACGGCCAATTTATGTAAGAAACTGAAAAATAAGTACTGAAAAATTAGGGGGGTTGAAGTGGTTGAAATGTTATACGGAAGATCTCGTGAACATCTAGAGATCCTAATGTCTTATACAGACTATCGGCTACAATGGTCGAACCTCAGCGAATCGTCGTGGATTGAATCGTAATGCAATATGTATATATAATCAAGTACCGAGTGTCAGCACCCAGCACGGCCCTTGTCTGCCTATTTGTATTCCTTTCCGTACTTGTTGAGCAAGTCAAAGAACTTGGACTCTCTCTTGGCAGCGGTGATTCTATGGTCGGCCTCCAAGTCAAACTCATGGAATTCAGCAGCCTTGGCTCTCTGCTCACGCAACTGACTCAATCTTCTACCCAACAAGGCTCTGTTTCTCTCGATAAAGTGATCACTCACAAGGTATCCTCCTACAAAGGCAGAGATGGACAACGCGTAACCGGTGAGGCCGTTCCATGATCTGGAAGCGGGCTTGCCGACAAGATTGAGCTGAACTCTTCTGGTGACAGCACCCAAGAATGTGCTGAGGATGAAACCGGCGGCTGTAGGCATGGTATTCTTGATAGTGTAGTTTAATGTCAAAGTTTTCCTGCGAACATTATTGGGTGGAATGCATCCGTACCTCCAAGAATAGGGTATGTAGGAGGATTAGAGAATGGAAGCAGGATTGAAGATATGATTGAAGATTCCGGAAAAATCTAAAAAAAAATAAAAAAAAATAATAAAAAAAAAAGAAAAAGAAGAATAGAGCAATTAAGATTGTTTTCATTATGTCCTCTTTTTCGCTTTGCTCCAAATCAAGATATAACGGCTTAAGTATAGTGGTTGGTGATTGAATAGTGCCTTCCCCCAACTACTTTATTCACTGCCAATTTGTACGAATGATAACAATGTCAGCAAATGTATGAAAACATAACGAATCTGAAAACAGCTTGAATGTTAAGATCATATGACCAATATAACGACAATTGTTCGAATGTTTTAGCAGAGTTACGAATAATTTAAAATGTAATGCCTCACTTGACCAATACTTCATCATCTCATACGAAACAGGCACATTACCTCATTTCCACTATTCTCCATTCACATTGTTCATCCACTTGTCCCGATTCCGTGAACCTCGTCCCTCCTTTAGTCTCTTCCTATTGTCTCTCCAAGCCATATGAACTCCGTAAGCGGCATTTCCACATTCAGATTCCGCTCTGGCAGCCCAATCCGCGCATGCTCGGAATTGGTTTGCGAACTGATAAAGCCTCCACACTTCCAAGCGCATCTTCCATCAATTGCTCGTATTCATTCCCTTGAACTCTCCCTCCATTTACATGACAAAACTCATCAATTTCTTCAAGGGTCACCCGACATTGGCCTTGTTGCCCAACGAGGACCTTGCTGCTGCTTTCCGCAAAGTTATAGTCGACAATCGCTATCATGATTACGAACTGTCTAATACCAGTAGACATCCTCTTCAGTATGGTACTGATCCAGGAAATTTGGAAATCCGAACAGATTTGGTGCGTTGGTCCAATAGCAAGTTTGGCCGCACCAATGACTCACCGGATAGCGTGAACTTGACTGGTGGTGCATCGTTTGGTGCTGCTAACATTCTCACTGCAATCAGTGATCCACTGGTCACCAAGCAGGTGTTCTTGGTCTCCCCCACATACTTTCTCATCAATTACGCGTTCATCGACGCAGGCTTCGAAGGTAAGATGTCTGCTGTCCGTGAGACGCCGGGCGGGAAATATGAAATCGACTTGGATGGTTTGGAGTCAAAGTTGTCCGAGTTGGATGCTCAATTCGGCTTGGACCCGGTGACAGACAAGGAAATCAACATTGTGGAAGACCCCACAGGAAGGGGTCCTCGGAAGCAATACAGATACGCTATGTATCTTGTGCCAACATTCTCTAACCCGGGAGGAATCACTTACTCGTACGAAACCAGACTTAAGTTGATCCAGATTGCAAGAAAACACGATCTCTTACTTATTTCCGACGACGTATACGACTACTTGTCATACGATGGCAAGCCTCCGGTGTTGAAGTTAAACCATATCGACGAGGACACCTTGCCTGAAGGTTGGCGTTTCGGAAATACCGTTTCCAATTGCTCGTTCTCTAAGATCGTGGCTCCGGGTTTAAGAGCAGGCTGGCAGGAAACTGCTACCCCGGTATTGGCACAGCAGCTTGCTACCACAGGTGCCAACAAATCTGGAGGTGCACCCAGTCAGCTCAACTCGTTCGTCGTGCACGAATTCGTAGCTTCAGGCACTCTTGATGCAACCATCAGCCGTTTTGTCGAAACATATAAAGCTCGCGCAGACGTACTCAAGGCAGCAGTCAAGAAGTACCTCCCTAAAAACACAAAGTTGTACGGAGGAGACGGAGGGTACTTCTTGTGGGTAGAGATTGAAGGTTTGGACGTTGCAGAGTCCCTTGAGGATTTGGCCAAAGACCATAAAGTGGTAATTCCTGATGGTCACAACTTCGAGGTTACGGGCGACGAGTTGGGGTGGGGAAAGAAGTGCGCCAGGTTATGTGTGGCATTACTTACAGAGGAAGAGATTGAAGAGGGTATAAGAAGATGGGGTGAACAACTCAGAGAGAAGCATGCAGAAATATTCTAGATGGGTTAGTTTAGATTCTTATTAGAAAACAGTATCTTTCAGCGTAGATCTTGGTGTAACTTTTTGGATTCTCATGAATTTTCGATAAAGGCGAAGTGTTTTCATCCCGATACTGGTGTAAAAGGTACATACATTTGTAGTAGATGATGACATTTGTAGTAGATGATGAGATTTATGCGACACATCTCATCTTAAATACTTTTTTGGGGGTTACCCGGTGAGGTCAGACTAGGTACACGAAATAGATCTTAAAGTGCACCTGGAGTTAGATATAAGATAGAGTAGTATTCTAGTGCCTGATAATGATATGATAGTTCTAAATCTCGAGTTATGCAATTTTCTTAGCTCTGGCCCTGGCGTTTTGTAGCTTGTTGGCAGAATGATCAACTTCCTCAGAAAAGCGATCAAGCATCTCATTCTGCTCCTCTACCTCCTGATTAATAGCTTCGCCAATTTGTCTTTGCCGAGCAATGATCATGCGCAACTGCTCAACCTCCTGATCTTGTTCCTTGTGTATCTGCTGTTGTTGTTGAAAGAGCTCGCGGTCATCTAACCCCACAGTTTCGTTCGTCTCACGAGCTGCATCAGCGCTTGGTTTTCCAAATACTCGGCCGCCCAGACGAGCATTGGTTGCCTCCTGAAAAAGCTCCTCTCTATTGCCTAAAATAGATTCCACGTCGTCCTGGATTTGCGAGAGCCGGGCAGTTCTGGAGTTCCATTCGTTCTTTGAAATTGCTCCACTTCTGCCCAAATTGGTCAAGGCCCGTGCAAGTTTTTCTAAGTTAGGCCGAACGTATTTCTGTACTTTTTCTCTAGTTTCTGCTCGGGTAGTGAGCGTCTTGCCCCGGTCAAGCTTACTAATGCTGGATTTGACGATGCGAAAGTACAGTAGCCATTGGTCACCAGAGATGTCGGTGTCGGTATCGGTGATGAGAAATCTCGTATCTTTAACAGACTCAGTATCTTCCTTGAAGAGATCACGGCTGATGTTGAAATTCTTGGGCAACTGTAAGAACTTATGTACTGTGGGTCTATTCTGGAGGTCTCTGTCTCTGACTACCTTATCGAGAAAGTCGGCGAGAAGAACCTTGCGCAGCTCAGAAACACTTTTCCTGCTGCTGAAAACACTTGTCTTTGGAGGTAGCTTATAGGGGAATTCGCTGACTCCTAATCCCAAGTCGTCACTCAAGGTGGTCACCAACTCGACAAAGTCAGAGTATCTTCTGCTAACGGAGATTGATCGGAGCGGTAACTTGATATTCACATTGTAGTATATCGTTCCATTCTTTTCCAGATAGTCTGGGATGAATATGATGGACATTGGTGTTGTGGAGTGGATGTGGCTGGAGACTGACAGGCTGATAACTACTCGATAGATAACGGTGCAGGAGGTGCCTAATAGAGACTGAAAGCAAGATATTTAGCAAGTCATAATACGGTGTGAAAGTTAAACTTATGGTCTCGAGTCCCTTGACATAATTTCAAATTATAAAGCATCCTTTGGTCATAGGTAACTTTTGAAGGTGTTACTGGTTTCGGAGGGTTCTGTCATCGGGCTTTGTCTGTCGGTTTGAGAGCGAGAGTCAACGATAAAATGAAACAAATGCCGAGGTGACAGTCTACGCTTTCAATTTTGCTCTTTTAGTAATTGTTTCTATTACTATTTTTTGACCTTTTTTCATTCATTTTGTCTTCTAGGCTCCTATTACTTTTCTTTTTGGCAATTTCAATAACCTGCCTGATCATTTGTCTCACGTTCTCCGGTGCAACTCTCCCTCTCTACTTCTCTCAACTGAACAAGAACTTTCAGTCTCTTCCTCATCTACATCATATGACACTGTCATATATCACTAATTGCATCCCCCTTCACCTGTTACCTACCACTACCTCTCAGTACATTCTTTTATATTTAACCCATTTTGCACCCAACCACGTGACCTTGTTGTGTCATGTAATACTACCATGATTGCTAAATTCTACTCCCTCTTCATTTAGGAAACACTCGGGCTTTTCTACCTCTGATTCCTATTCAATTGCATTCAGAATGTCGTCAGAGCCTACCACGGTTGAACATTCCCGACCTGAGACTCCCAGTTCGACCCACCTGGTTTCTAGCCTGGAAAGAGACCCATTAATCCCACAAAGACGTCAACTTGTGGATCCAGATGACCCCATTGTGTCTCCATTGAGGGTTCCAAAGATCAAGGTTCTCCGTCTGTTTCTTTTGATTGTGTTGGGCTTAAATTTAGTGCTCTTTTTGTTGGTCTTAGTTAGTGACTTCATCTCCATTCCTGGTTTCAACTCCCGAGGAAGGCTGTTCTTCGAATTGGACTTGACCATCTTCAACGTTCTTACCAGCGGAGTCACTTTGTGGTGTTTTGCTGTTCCAGCCTATTACGAACGTGTCGTCGGATACGTGACTCTCGTGTTGGCTGTCATTGATATAATCATTATCTTGAGTGTATCCTACCTTCGGATTCATAAGGGAGCACTTGGAATAAACTTGATGATATGGACGGTTTTGAATTTGGGCTTTAACTGTTTTGCGGACTTCTTGGTTGAGCAAACTAAGGCAGAGCAGGAGATCAAGTATACTGGCCGTGTGGAAAAGCGCAAGTCTTTGACTGAGCTCTTCGTTATGTTCGTAAAGATTACAATTAAAGTCGTGCTTCTTTTGTTGATTTGGAACATTTCTTTGTCGTTGTGGCTCGCAGCGTTCGATACTCATGAGAAGCCCTGGGGCAAGATGATCCCAGTTAATGAGAATCTGTTTGATGTTCATCTTTCATGTTATGGAGACGTCCATGCAAAAATGGCCAATGGATCACACATTGCAGAAGATGAAAATCTTGCCAAGCAGCCTATCATCTTGGTTGAAGGTGGACAGCTGACCTCAGCTGAAGTGTTCCAAGAATGGATCCAAGAATTGTATCACATGAACAAGATTGAGCGTTACTGTATCTGGGACAGGCCAGGCTACGGCTTCTCTGACAGTGCTCCTTCTCCGTTATCCATATCTATCACTATCGAATACCTCATGGAGGCACTTAGTAAAGAAAAGATTGAGGGACCTTTCAGTGCAGTTGGTTTTGATAGTGGAGGCCTCTATTCTCGAGTGTTTACCCTGAGAAATAGAGGACAAATGCACTCGATGTTGTTGGTTGATAGTTGGCACGAGGATCTTTTGAAGCATTTCCCCTTTAGTGGCACCAACAAGAAGAATGAAAGCAGACGCACCTTCAAGAATATTCTCGAACTCATGGACTCGTGGCAGGGATTTAAGGTGTGGCTTCGAGGCGTGGCTTCACCTGTTGGAATTGTCCGCAATTTCCATTGGTTTCTCCATCCCAGAAGATATCTGTCCAAGAGCCGGATTTTTGGAAGGGATATGGTGAGAAGTCCCAAGTACTTGCGGGCCAGACTTCAGGAGCAGGTTACTGCGTCGGTCTTGTCGTTCAACGAGGTAAAGAATGCGGATGTTAAGACAATCCCGTTGTCTGTAGTTCTGTCAGATTTCATGATTCAGAACTCATTGAATTGGGGCAAGTGGCAGCGAGAGTTGACAAAAATCAGTAGCCAGACGTTGGAGTGGGTTGTGGCAGAGAATACTGGTCATTGGATCTGGGATAGCCCGAAGGGACGTGACCAGCTCCAGCAAGTTCTTTTACGTTTAGTGAGTGAGAAGTCCAACTACTGATGAAAATGATGAATATATGGCTATTATTCTTCAAATTGGAAGTATAGATTGAGGATTTGCGGGGTTCAGTTCTCAGAAATATCAAATTGCTCTCGGACTAGCAAGATTAATTACTGACCATATCTTTTGATCTTTGACTTGCATATTTTCGCTACATTAATGTCTGAATGCTATGTTCGCTATAATTGCTCGCTACAGTAACTATCAATGGTGATTATTAATGAAACGATATATGATATGTTCCACAAGATGTATCGCTGAACCCGTGTTAGCAATCTTTTATTCCATTATCCTTTTTTTCTTTTTATGAATCTCCAATGAATTTTTCTGAAATTATTTATTTTGTTGCTAGTAATGTTGTTATTAACTATGGACATTATCGATTCTCACCTGCATTTACCACTTTCTATCCAAATCCTCAACAGATTACAAACCCCAAAGATTTAAGTGTCCACCAAAAATTCAAACCCCTCCAAAATTAAAAGATAACTCAACAATCCCCGCCTTATTAATATTCTCTACATTTCTCTCGGATATTATGTTTTTCAAAAGGCGTTAACTTCCCCATTAATGCCTATTGAGGAAATACCGGGCTCTCAGGTGGTGCAGGTGTCCGGTCCAAAGTTCTGCAAGCCACCTTCCATACCACCCTTCCACAGTGCAGGCTATTGCTGGCTGAGACGAGATAGGCCAAAAGGAGAGAAGTGGCCCAAATAATCTTCGGTTCCGATCATCAAAATTCCTCCAATAAACCCACAAATCTCTCCGAAAATTCTCCATAATCATTTCTACTTCTTTAACCTTGCCAATATTCTCGCCCTTTTTAACTTCCCTAAGTTCCCCCGTCTCCGAGTCTCCCCTGTGAGAGGCCTCCTCATGCCCCCATCCTGCAGAAAATCGTGCGCCAAACCTAAGTGCGACAACTTCAAGATCAATTTTACTAATCTCATTCTTACTCTTCCTTGTGCTTAGGCCACGCCAGTGCCCAACGTCTCTTTTGTTTCCAGCAGGTCTGCCTCTACTTACTCTCGGCTCTTGCTAAATTTTGGCCACCAGCTGCTCAAACTCCTCCCTTATCTACTCCCCCATTTGTCCTGGTGCTTCAATGTCTGAAAGTATTGGCGCCTTAACGTCTCCTCCGGTCAGAACAGTTTCCAAATCGAACGTGGTGTCGCCCCTGAGCTCGCCTGGAAACTCGGTGCTGGGATCTCCACGCCAGACGGGCATGTCGGTGCCCTATAGCGACCCAGACTCGCGGGTTCTGTCGGATAGTGCCACTTCTCCTCCACCAGTGTCCCATGGGCCTCTTGCCCAGCCTCCAGTGCTGGCACTTGACTCGCCTTCGCCCACTACTCTGGCACCTCCCCAGTCACACGTGTCGCAGCCTCAGCCAATCTTGACCAGAATGGGAAGTCAGGCCAACTCTGATGTACAACGGCCATCACCACCCGTGGCTCCCCAGCGCAGAGCATCGTTTGGGTTGAGCTTCCTCTCGTCCTTGTCCAACACCATCCGGGGTGGGGCATCGAGTGCTCTGCAACCGCCACCATTTGCAGCCTCCCACACGTTTATGTCCAATAGCCCCACCATCGCGAACTTGAGTCACTTTGCTCAGGGCAACCTAGCGGATGAACCCGATAACAGCCACGAACCTCATAATAATAACACCAACAACACCAACAACACTACTGGAGAAGCAAGCATCGACTCCCCGGTGTTAACTCATCCTAGCTATTCTGCTACAAACTCTACGGGATCTGTTCCTGGCTTTCCTGATGGTGGCAGAATCACAAGGGAAGAAACTACTGTTGAGGGATCCGACGTGACACGTATCATCGAGACAGATGATGCAGAGGCTGGAGCTTCCGACGAAGTCAAAGATGCATCCGCCAAAGATAAGGATGACTTTTTCTCGGTCAGATTGACCCCCATTATCGACCATTCATCCTCCAACACAGGGCTATATTTCTCGCCAGTGATTCGTCGCATTAAACCCAAGAACCTGATTTCCATCGGAAGATACACGGAGAAGAACAAGAGTGCTGCTCACGCACCACAGGGCTCTCTGGCTCCAGTAGTGTTCAAGTCCAAGGTTGTCTCCAGAACTCACGCCATGTTCCAATGTAACGAGGAGGGCCTGTGGTTTTTGAAGGATTGCAAGTCATCATCAGGAACTTTCCTTAATAACATAAGATTGTCACAAGCTTCTCAGGAACTGACGCTTTGGCCGCTTATAGATGGTGATATTGTTCAATTAGGGTTGGATTACCGTGGAGGCACCGAGGAGGTGTATCGATGCGTTAAGATGAGGTGTGAGTTCAATCGAAGTTGGCAAAGAAAAGTGAATCGATTCAACCTAGACATCCACAAGAAGATGGCCAACCTTGGCCTCGATTCGAAGAATGCAAAGGGCGAAGATGTTCTCTCCGAGTGTGCGATATGCCTTTTGAAGTTAGAGCCCTGCCAGGCCCTCTTCATAAGTCCGTGTTCACACTCTTGGCACTACAAGTGCATTCGACCCATAATCATAAAGAGCTATCCACAGTTTTACTGTCCTAATTGTCGGTCGATGTGCGACCTAGAAACCGATATTGAGGATGAGGATTAGTGAGGCACGGTTTAATTTCATAGTCATTTGCATTTTGTACATTAACATTTCAATACAAATCTGCTGGTTTTGTGCACAGTTCGTATCTTGTTCACTGCGCAGTACGCATTTTGGAATGAGTTGTGGGCCACGCCACCTCAGTAATCTGCTTTATCTCAAGTCATCCAGCTAAACCCGAGCCATAGCTTTTGATGCATGAGTGACAAAGCTTAAACAAAGAATCCCGAAAGAAGAAAAAAAAAAAAGAAAATAAAATAAGCAAACTTGCGTGGCATAATTTCTCCGCAGACAAGTAATGTGACATAGCGGGGCAACAGTTGGTAACAATTGGTCATGAACCTTCCAAAAAAAAAAGGAACAAAAAAATAACAAACTACAACCCAAATAATGTAATCATTTAATCGTTAAACACTAGATATATGGAGAATTAAATCTGGATCTTTCCCAGAAAGAGTTAGAAGTTAGCGTATGTTTAAGCCTTTTCAACGTGAGTAGCCTGAGCCTTGGTCTCCTCCACGACGTTCTTGATACCATCCTCACCAAGCTTCTCCATCATATGGCCAACATCGAAAACGGTAACCTCAGTAGTTCTGAACTTTCTAGCTGGAACGTGGTTCTCGAACAACAAGTCCAACTCAGCGAATGTTCTACCCTTGGTCTCAGGTAACTCGAACCAACACCAGATGGCCGAGACAAGAGCGAAACCAGCCCAGAAGAGACCAGTCTTTGCTCTCCAGTTCCAAGCAGTTGGGTTCAACATGTAAGGAGTGATGACGGCAATGACAATACCAGCGACATTGTAGACATTACGAGCAAGAATAACAGTCTTGGTTCTCAAGATGTTGGATGGAATCTCAGTAACCAAACAGTAACAGATTGGACCAACAGTCATGTCGTAAACAAAGGTGAAGACCAAAAGAAGGGAACCAATTGCCCAAGATGCGCCCGTAGAAGAGGCGAAACCAAGACCACCGACAATGATCAAGATAACGGTTTGGGTACAAAGACCACCGAAGTAAATGGTGAATCTACCAAATTTCTGAGAGGCAAACCAAGAACCCAAAGTACCAAGGATACCCAAAACGTACTGGACAATAGAAAAGGTGAAGGCGTTAGAGACGGACAAACCAGCTTGTTGGTAGAAGTAAGTGGAGTAACCCATGAAAGCGGAACCAGTGATGTTTTGAACCAACCAAGTCATGCAAGCAACTCTGGTTCTTCTGATATTTTCCTTCTTGAAACAGTCCATGTAAGAAATACCCTCACTTAAAGCCTTCTCCTCCTTAATGGTCATCTTGATTTTGTCAACCATAGCGTCGGCCATCAATTCCTTGTTTGGCAAGTGTTCATTCTCAGACAACAATCTCATGATAGATTTCTTTGCTTCATCGTACTGGTTAGTTTTGACCAACCACCATGGAGACTCTGGAGCGAAGTAAACACCAATGGCAATTGGAATAGGCCAGACCCACTGGATAGCGAAAGGAACCTTCCAGGCATTGTGCATGGAAGACGAAAGCATACCCTTCAAGATACAAGAGGAAATCAACTGACCAATAACCCAACACACGTTGACATAAGTGGTCAAGTACAATCTCAAAACAGTAGGACAAACCTCAGAAGCGTAAGAAACAGTCAAAGTCTGGAAAGCACCCCATGGCAAACCCAACAAGATCTCACCAGCAAGCAACATCTGGATGTTCTTAGCGAAGAAAACAATGAAAATTAAACCAGCAACCATAATCAAAGAACCGATCAAGGTCTTTCTGTAGCCAATTCTATCAGAAATGATACCAGCAAGGAACAAACCAATGATCTCACCACAGTTGACAGCCATACTCAAGGCGGTCTGCCACTTGGCAGGGATTTCCTTCTTACCCTTCTCTGGGAAGTAAGTACCGAACTTGTTAACGAAATCTGGGAAACCGTAGAACGAGTTCAAAAGGTTAGTGTCGTAACCTTCCATAATAATGGCCGACGACAAGATGACGGACCACATAGCAGCTCTTGGGAAGGTCTTCAAACCCTCCTTCAAGGTCATGTGCTTATCCTTGTGGTCATTATCCTTAGCGTTATTGGAGATATCCAAGAACTTAGCGAGGTAGTCTTGTAATTCGACATCCAACGAGTCGTTGGAGCCACCCTTGGTGAGTTTGTCGGATTGGTAAGTCATGAGTTCAGGTTGTTTGTTGTCCTCGATGAGTTCTTGAGTCATGATCAAAGATGAGAAGAATTAATGGGATGCTCCACTTCAGCAGGCCCACCTGGCTGTATTTATAGTCATTGACTTTAAATCAAGACAAGAGAAGGTGGTGGGGAATTTATCACTCAGACTGCATAGTACGGAAAAATACTGCCTTGGATATTTTATCTTGTGGGCATCATGCACGCTGTCCATGCAGAATTGTTCCGCTTGCGGAGAGCAGGTAGGAACTCAGGGCGACAGGGCCGCTCGATTTTTTTTTTCTTTTCACGGAAAAATTCATTTTCAATATGGGACTCATCATGTCTTCCAAAATATTTACAAATATCGCTGTTTGGAAAAAAAAGTGAAGTTTGTTCAGTGATTGTAGTTTCATTCCTGTAGTTTACGACCGTTTTACGATTCACCCACAATCCAAAGTATGGGGTAATTTGCATAGTGTATTAACCCGGCAGACGTAACTGACACCTGACCAAAGCATTATTCAAGGGTCAAAAACACAGGAAAATGGTCGAATTGGGATTGTTTTTGCGAAATTCTTCGAGGTCAGGCGCTTTTGCCATAGTTAACGGCAGGGGCAGGTTGTTTCGACTGCATGCACAAATCTATTATTGCGAGTTGTTGCGAAGTGTCTTTCCGCTCGCAAAGTTAACTAAAAAAGTTGCGTAAGTGGAGAGATGGGGACCCGGAAATCGGAAATCCCGTAAAAACTCCACAAACCGAACGATATCTGGGGGTTGGTTGGGCCGTCTTTTGGTGATTGACGAAGTATTGATTTTCGGAGCAATTAGCACAGTCTTCTAAAGACAATGCTTCAATACATGGAAGTTGCGAAGTGAAGTTTAACCTGCGTGCATGAATTCGGTGCATTTTGCCTCATGTTCTGCCTTCCAAAGTAATAATAACATACAGTCCGGGTATTTGACAGTAACGGAGACAAAAGAAAAATTACTCATCTTGCAGGTTAATTTTTGCGGCGGCAATCAGCAAAAGCAATCAGCCAGCCATGGCGGTCCCACTTGAACCTTCACCATTTTTGCGGCACTGTTGGACCCACCAAGAAATTTTTTGAGTCAGGCAAATAAGAACAATCGGAAGATTTTCGCATCCCGCAAATTGTCCGCTGACAGTCATTGATGCATCATGAGCCGTGTTGTATTGTCAAGGGAGTCGGCCTTATGGGTGAAAGGTGGGGTTTGGTGCCGTAAACGGTTCCAAAGTGGGGCATCTATATTGTATTCAGTGGGAAGGACAACAGGATTCACTCTTGTTTTCGCGTTGGGGCGAAATGTGGGGTGAAGTGCCGTTGCTACAATCTTAAAAGTTGACCATCAAAAAAAAAAAAAAAAAAAAAAAAAAAAAAAAGAAAAAAAAACG
>Ga0160505_100507_pt1 | contig 22057 bp, 11 predicted proteins | sample DIDeMG_FD_108225 | JGI IMG/M metagenome (GOLD analysis project Ga0160505, IMG submission 108225) | Enriched chicken feces microbial communities from UW Madison campus, WI, USA - DID2874_E49_Stillage MG | ecosystem: Host-associated > Birds > Digestive system > Large intestine > Fecal ... | reverse complement strand
TTTTTTTTTTTTTTTTTTTTTTTTATTATTTTAAAAAAAAATTTTTTTATTTTTTTTTTTTTTTTTTTTTTTTTTTTTTTTTGGTATATCATTGATGGTCAGTTTACTGCTCTTACAATCATTTGTTCTACTATACCCTGTTGATTTAAAATAACTACAGAGTGTACTACTGGTTCCAAAATTGAACAGGGTTTCTAAGTATCCACTAATCCATTTCATCGTTGGTGTGGAAGAATTCAGTCCATTAAGACTCCAGTAGTAAACTGGTTGTATTCTAGAGTCGGTGTCTAGAGCATTTGAAGATTTTTCCAATGATGTTGCCCACAAAAAGGAAATCTGTTATGTCTGATTATCCTTAGATCGAAGAAGAGAGGCAAGTTGAAATCCTTGATAGATTCTACACAGGAGAAGAAGTTATCAAGGATGTCATAAGTGGATTAAAACTCCAAAAAAAAAAGAGTCCTTTTTGGAACGAGTGTACTTCGGAAAATTCGATGAAATTCGAATTTTAACCCTTGAAGTCATTTGCAAAAAGCTGCTTAAAGGACCGTGGCTCACAACATAGCTGACCCGAATGAAGATGTCACTCAAACACTCACTGAAGCCTTCTGTATCATCATTATTTTCGTTGCTAAAACAATGGATCCTAAGCTGGTCGGAACAAAAAATTTCAAGAAAGCCAGGGCATCAGCAGGGAAAAGCATCATGATCAGGCTGTATCCCAATAAATCTCAGAAGATGATCTGGATCTTTTTTTGTTTGTAAATCTGTTTTTACTTGTGCTTACTATTCTAAATGTGCTAAAAAATATGAATTATACCGTTACCTACTTCCTCCCTACTCCAAGCACCGAGCGTCGCACCAGAGCTAGATCTGAGCTGCTCAAAGCCTCCCTCGTATCGCCTCGTGTCGAGTTTTATACAGTTATATCTGTATCGCTTTGTTGGCTGCTACTGATCTTAATTAGCTGGTTACAATTATTTGATTCCTATTAGCATAGTATGGCCTTTTTCTAAGACGCTGGAATCATGAATGTTTAATGTTTGACACATGTCAAATAGACTGAATTTAAATTTTTCTTGAAAGTAAAAAAAAAAAAATTAAACCTATATCACTACATTTACATTATCACTGATAAACTAGTAAGCTCATTCAATATTTCACTCAAGCGTTGAGCTTGTCTCTCACGCTGGTTAAATACTGATGGTAACTCAAGGCACCGTCAGTTCTATCTTCAACCAGGTTCGACGCAGCCCACAGTCTCATAGAAGGATCACCAGCTTCCTTAACAATGAACAGACTCTGTCTAGTAACTGAATCCTTCTTTTCTCTAAGATGTTGAATAATTGTGCGAATCTTGTTATTGAGCTCACTGTCATATTCGGGAAATTCAGTTTTACCGGTAGGGATGTCATTCACAGAAGCGACACCAAAAGCATCCAGACAAAGTTGAGGCACAACGTCTCGGCCAACCCAGATAAAAATGGTCTGGCCATCGTCAATCAGGTAAAGGCCATGAGGAGCAATTCTTTCGCTGATGAGATTTTGCTTAGGAGGAAGCGTAACAATACCAGTTTCCTCGTTAGGCAAACCAGCTTCTTCAGGCATGTCATAAAGACTGAAGAAGTCAGGATAAATATACTTAATCAAGTACTTGATAGGAAGAGTGCCCAACAATGAAAGAGCAGCAGATCTCATGTCTGACGGAATTTGAACAGACTTTCTTAAACCAATGTGCTTACCCAAAGCGTTAACAAGCAGAGGAAGCATACGTAAATTAGCACAGAACTGAAGAGGAGAAGAAGATCCAATATTTGTAGCCATCAAGTCCTTTTTGTAAGTTTGAAGCATCTCAAATAATCTTACATCCAGGAATTCACGAGCAGCTTGAAGACCAGATCCGGTAGCTTTCTCAATCGCAGCATGAGTCAAATGGGCAGTAATAGCTAACTGATCAGCAGATGCATAGATATCACTGAGAGATGAACTAGTAGGAAGAGAAAGTGTAATGACTCTGATTCTTCTCTCTTCGCTGCATGTCGTCAGCAAAACAGCAATCTGGAATGAAACAAAAGGCTTGGTAATAGTATCCGTGATAGATAGATCAACAGAGTAGCTCTGGTCACGGGGGAAAGTAGGGAAAGAGCATAATTCTTCAGATCTGTTGAAAAAATTACCATGATAGCCCCTAACCTGGATACCACTAGAAGATCTAACCTTGAGAACAGCTTCCATACTAATCTCCATAGAGAGATGCTTGCTAAACTCGCTGGCAAACTTGAGAGTATCCTCAGCAACACCAGCACTCCAACCAGGGTAGAAATAAGTTTGGCCGCCTGTGAAATGAGGAAGACTACTCAATGAAGCAACATCCTGATACTTATGAGAAAATAAAAACATGTCCACAGTAATTTGGTTTTTGTTGCACTCAATAGCAAAATTCTTGTAAAAGGCTGAGGCAGGCTTAAGCAGATTGGTCTCCTTGGGAGTACCAAAGAACTTCCGGTCTTCACGGTGAGTAAGTTTTGAATGCCCAACATTAGGAAGAGTGGCGGTAAGGCAAATGACTTTACCACCAATGTTGCTGATGAGATTGTGAGCAGATCGCAAAGCAGAGCCCAATGCGTTGTTCGGGTTTTTGTTCTGAGAAAACATTTCTCCTAATTTAGAGAGAAGAAGATCAATAGAAGCACGGCATTCGCTGAGTTTGACTAAGATTCCACTAGGAAGAGGAAGGAAAGGATCCTCAAGGTCAGATACAACCACAATGGATGGTTCAGCTTCGGATGGAGGAGCGGGGATATGGAAGTAATGTAAACAAGAATCCACGCCAATAAAAGCGACCTTAGTAAGGTCATTTTTGTTAGGAATTCTGTCCAATGATTCCTGAATAGTTTTGGCAGCAGTGGCGAGCAAACCGCTCTCAACGGCATGGGAACTGACATCTAACAAAAAAACATAGGTAGGAGCTTGAGGAGGACGAACTAAGTACTGAGGAGGTGCAATAAATTCACAAACACCATACTTAATTTCAGGTCTAGAATAGTATTCTGATTGAGTACGACCGGAGTAATCGCCATCGAATCCAGCCGGGATTTGATTAATCTTATCACAAATGTTGCAAATCCATTTGTCACCAGAAGAAAATCTTACAAATGGATTGATGTAAGCCCGGCATCTATCACATCTGCAAACGGTTGTATCCTTAGTAACAGGAACAGGAGCATCTTCTTCTAATAAAGAAGTATAGGGTCTAAAAATCAGAGAAAATGGAAGCTTACTCTTTTTAAGAAGAGAATTTGAAGTAGGAACAACATTCAGTGTTGATCTAACATAATCGGAGCTAGCGTTAGCATCAGGGTTTCTCAAATCACCAGCGCCAGAAGGAAGAATCACTGGAGGAGGAGGAAGAGAAAGATCCGAGATCGGAGGAGGAAGCGAGCCGAGCAGATCAATATTATAAAGCTGATTAAGAGAAACATTAGCGGGAACAGGAGTAGTTTGTTGACCGTAACCAAGCGCACCTCCCAGACTCAAGTTGCTGAACTGTGACGAGAATGTGTTTGCCTGCGTCGGTTGACTGTAGTTATGAGTTTCTAGCGGGGATGAGACGCCAGCTGGGGTGAAAACACCAGGACCAGAGCCCGCAGCAGGGTCAACGCCGTAGCCAGGTGCACCAGGATAGAAGTTTGCCTGGGGAGCAGCGGCACCAGGATAAGCATTGGGTGAAGCATCACCATATCCGGGAGCGGCGGCACTAGGATTTGAGAAATCATATTGAGGCGTAGGATAGTGTCTTCTTTTGGAGTGAGGTTGATGCTGAACTGGAGAAGGAGAAACTCCAGGAGCTTGTTGTTGTTGCTGGTACTGCGCGTCCTGATAACCACCGAATTGAGCCATTGTTGCAAGAGACTTAGTCGATGTTTAATTAAATTGAGACGTAGGTGGATGTTCAAAGGATGATCTCGAAGAAGGGTGTTAGTATGGCCCTCAAGTTAATTGGGCAATTAAAAAAATAGGTTTGAGTTGCAAGTTCACGAGTGAACAATTTGGCGCCGTTAGGTGTTTGGCAAAGTAGCAGCTATGAAGAGAGTTGATAGAGGATGAGAAAAGGAAATATTCTAAAAGTTATTTCAAGAGCTTTGTAGGAAATGAAAAAAAAGGACACCCCGTCAATTTGGTGATATCTTTTTATCGCTTTCGGAGTACATATAATTGCCACGATTACGTTCTGAAATATTCTTAGTGCCGAAACTTACTGAAGTCCACCGTTGTGAAATATCTAGTTTCCCTGTAGCCCAACTTGCAAACACCTTAGAATTTCAACTATTGCTGAGCATCAACATCGGATTCGTATAAGGCAGGGGAAATGGGATAAAAATAAATACATAATGATAAAAGCAGTATATAGTATTATAGCATTATATGGCAGTCAATGAACAGTAAATTTTGTAGGTTAAAAAAAAATTACAAAATTCTATCTCAATTTGCTAGTTTAACCATATTCGGTTATAGATTTGATTTGATAAATATTTAGCATACGTTTCTGAAAACAGAATTTCGCAAATATCGATTCGGAAAACAGCAATAAGCAATATTAAGGATTTGAAGTCAACAACGGAGTTATATATATATTGAATGTTTTGGATGTTAATCTGTTTAGAATTAAAAATAATACACACATTTGACAGTGTATATAACTTTATAGGTGCTGTTTAGTCTTCCATTATAACTCTCAAGATAAACCCCGTGAAAGCGAGATCAAAATCGAGAGTCGGGCTTTTTCTGTGATTTTATAATAATAATAATCATAATAATAATAATAGTAGTAAATCTATTTATCATTCTAATAGATAAAAGATATAAGATAGAAAAAAGGAAGCAAAATGATAAGAAAATAAAAAGAAGGTATCTGATTCTAAAACATTTTCCTCTGTGAGACTGATAAAGTAGCCGTCCTGACAAGTATTTGGGGGTTTGAAATTTTATGGTTCAGAATTCTCCACTAACTCAGCCCATGTGTCCAAGAAGATCCTTTGAGGTAACTACTTCATTCTGATGTTTCAGTAAAAAGATAAGTTGGTAAAATCTTGACAAGCTATGCTTTTAAACTAACTATTAGTTGAATAGGTGGGGTAGTGAGTAGAAAAACTTGACTATTGCTCTTATGTTCTTCTTATTATCAAAAAGTCCCCTGAGGTCAAGTTCCAAGTAACCTCTCTCAGGTAGCTACACTCAAACTCATAGAAGGCAAAGTCTTTCAAAATATAGTTAGTCGTTTCGAATTGACTGCAATTGCAGGTGTGCTTTCTTCCTAAGACTTCTACTCTCTTAAAGTGAGATCACGGTGTGATATGGCCAGTTCTTATTAATATCACTCTACATAGCGTGTAACAGTCCGTTTTTTCCATAATGTTTTGGAAAGAGCTGTCATTGCCGAAGTTCCCATATAGTCCAATTCTAGTGTAATTTCTATAGAAGCTGCCATTGGATTAGATATTGTAGCACAATCTCCAGATTGATCTTACATCGACTATAAAGCTGAGTTCTCACCCTACTGGTGTTTTCCAATATGGCCTTCTGTCTAGAAAGAGTCGATGTACTTAGCTTTCCAAGTATAACACTACGAAGTGCAAGACATTTTAAAGATTTAGTTATGATGACCAAATTCCAGAAATCTTGGTTATTTTTCAAAATATCTTTCCATAGTATACCTTAGGCCAACATGGGTAAATATTTTGCAATATATTTTAAAAGTTATCACTCTCGAGACATCTGAATAGCTTAATGCTAAAGAGGATGATATGGCCACCAATTTTCTCCTCCACTCAGTGACATTAATATTGACGCATTCAAAAGGCTTATTAAGAAATCAAATGAATCCTGAAATTTAAAATGTGTACACATGTACTGGCCAACTTGCTTTCTTAGTCAAGGCAAGTGTACATTAATAAGCATTTTACTCTTGTTTACCAGTTTGCCACTTGTCTACTTGAAATGTAACTTTTAAGTAATGAGAAAGTATTCAGTCTTTTATATAACTCGAAAAGGCGACTGTCTCAAAACAGTGAAGCTGCAATGCGCGCGATATTTTGACTTCGGATTTTATTATCGTGGTGCTTTTTCAGAATAAGAGAAGCGTTTTGAATATGAATATCCCGAGAGCAGCTTATTATGTCTTTTTGATGAGAAGGTTTTGAAAGTTATAAAAGAACCCTGACAGTCTCAAGTTTCTACATTGACAGGCGGATGATGAGCTGAAAAGATCTTAAGCCCTTTGGTAACAATAATCATGGCTTTTAAGTATACAAACACGAAAGACGTTTACCAATTGAGATCTTTGTAACCTGTGGAGTTAATCTAATTAATTGTGCTTTCATACTTGCAATTTTCATTTTTATTTTTTTAGCACCAGATTTAGAGGATTGACTAATTGAAGTTAGCTGTTAAAATGTCAATTTAAGGTTTTGTGTTGTCATGTACGTAGGATACATGGTTGCGCCTCTATATGTACCAATTAATCCGTCTTTCTCACTCAAAAAATTTTGTTTGCAGTTTTCTTCCTTCTTTTCTTTCCTTTTATTCACTTTTGATTTATTTTTATTTTAAGTACCCATAAATTCAAGATATCTATTGCCCAAGATGATGTTCTCTTTTAAAAAGAAAAAGGAGGATGCGGGCTCACAAGGCAGCTCAAGAGCTCCTTCTCGAGCTCCTTCTCCTACCCCTCCCCCTCACGTTAACCATGACACAAGACCGAACACTTCAATTCAACACCAATCCTATCAGTACAGTTCAGGTGTGTTATCAAATTCATATGCCCCAAGATTTCATAACATTCATGATGGTGACACTGTCCATGAAAGAATTTTTCTTCTTCATGGTGGGGCTGGTCCAGCAAACACTCAATTCGACGCATCAGTTGTTATTTACCATCACATCGATTCATTTCCAGCTCAAAGATGGCCTGTTGCCGACGGCTATTTCAAGGCTTTGGTTCATCTTCAACCAGGTATCAATAATTTGAAGGTTGAGTACGAAGATACTCACGGCGAGAAAGATTCTAGCAATATCACCATTCATTATGTTCCTTTGCTCCAAAATCCCCCTCTCCATCTGGCTGTCATTCTGGGCAGTGATTCCCCTGGCACTTTTGACTCTCCTACATACAAGAAAGAAAGGGAGGGAAATAGTCTTGATTTAGCCATCAAGAAGGTGAGAATGGCCGGCTACATGATGGCTGCATTTACAGATGAGCAAATGAGCCGCAATGGGTTTGGTCATAGAACATTTCGCTTGCACGAGGAGTACGACAAAGACACTTTGTCCAATCGAGATGGAAAGGGCCTCCGTACCACCGCTAAAGTTCATGTTATCAGGTCAACTCGTACTGTTGCTGAAATCCGTGATCCTAATCGTGCTCAGCAAAACCCTAAGGGTAAAGACACTGGCTCGCTTTATGGAATTGCACTTGACGCTTTAAAGGCTCATGGCTTCCCATTTGAAGACAAGGGCGAGAATGTCATGGTTGCGGCAATTTTCATTGACACTCATTGGGACAAAAAGCAAAACCTGATTCTAGGACATGCTGCTCTGGGCGGCGGTGGTGATTACATCAACCTTGCTATTTTTGGGTCACATTCTCTTCATGCCTGGCCTTCTTGTTTAGAGGAGGTTGTTCCTTGCTTTATGGATGAAACTAGGACCAATACTGATATGGTTGCTAACGACGCAAACCAGTCTGGATCTAGTTTTGAGGCTCTTAACATTGGTATGGGTGCTTTCATGCATGAGATTGGCCATTTGTTAGGCTGTCCTCATCAACCTTATGGTGTAATGCTTCGAGATTATGTTTGCTGGAACAGAACCTTTATGACAAGAGAAGGGTATCTTACTAGAGATAGGAAGCCTGGTTTACGCCTTTGTCTCCCTGAGAATGAATGTGGCTGGCACAGACTTGATGTCCTCAGATTTAGAGCTCATCCAGCGTTCCGGTCTCCCTTTGAAAACAGAGTATTCTCTTCTACTCCCAATGTTTATCCAGTTGAGAATGGCGCCTTTGTGACCTCAGTGACTGGAGTTTACTTGATTGAGATTCACGTCGATGGTGAATGCAGAGGTCACTTGGAGTATCCTAACCACCCCCAGAATACTATTTTCTTGTATGAAGACGACCTACGTGAGCAGCTGCCTCAAAAGTATAGAAACAAGGATAAATTGAAATTGGAAATTCTTTCTGTTCCCCAAGGCCAGGTCACTGTTGATGATTTTGTTCGACTTACTCAGCGCGATCTTATTCACGACACCTTTGAGCGTCGTCGTGGTGTTTTGACTGGCTTCAGGTCAGCACAGCTTGGCAACTCTAATGGGCCCCTCACTACTACGATTTTCCCTCCCGATCCTGTTTCCATCACCGTTTATTCTGGTGCTGCTTTGGATGGTGTAGAGTATTTTTACAGTGATCGTCCCCCTGTCCTTTTTGGCAAGAGAGGTGGTCATTCTAATGAATTTAAACTCCAAATGGGTGAGAAGATTATGGGCTATTATATCCGCTCTGGGGCTTGGGTCGATGGTCTCCAAGTTATTACAAATAATCGCAGAAGTGATGTCTTTGGCAACAAAAATGGTGGAAGCGGTCATGAACTTGTGCCTCCTCAGGGTTATGAAATTGTTGGTCTTTCAGGAAATATTCAAGCTTGGGTTTACTCCATAGGCATTGTTTACGTTGCTGCTTAATGCCTTGCTTTCCTATTTTCTTTCTTTCTATTTATAGTATATTTACAGATATAATTCCTTCAAAAATATTTATGAATTCGTAAATTCATTTAAAGTTGAGATTTTGGAGTTATAGCATTCAAGTTGGGATAATAACTCGTTATGATCGTTCCAAAAAAAAAAAAAAAGAGCTGACTGCATCGAGCATGATGGCTTGATAATGTCGCTTCTGCATATAGGCCGTCAAGCCCTTGTAACACTTAAAGGCTCTTGGCACAGTAAGCAAATTTCTGAGCTTTATATTTCTATCTAACCTTCACAATCATGATAATCATTTCATGCAACGATCAAATCGTTTACTTCGCTAATAATTTCGCACAAAAATATTAGTCAAAATGTGGTGTTATTGTATTTACATGTGGTTTGATTATTGTTAAACTGAAAAACTATTGATTCTTCCGGGCATGCTCAAGCTTTCTGATAAGCTGTGATTTGGGCTTTCTTTTATTCTTGATCAAGCTTATAAGCATGAAGGTTGTAAAAATTGATAGGCCATACCAGGTCAAAATATATTGGAAATGCGTATTCCGGAATTCGACCTTTCCAGTAGCACCAATGGGCACCCCATGTCTCTCCATCTGCTCAATAGACAAACTATTTTCAGCAGAGTTTCTTCTGTCAATATTTGCAGAGTCAAAATCAAGAAGTGCTTCTATCAAAACGGGTTGACATCCGCCTTCCTCGGCCATAGCGGCGACATCGGTGAAATGGTAATGATGACTTCCAGGCTTGCCGTCAACAGCAAACATACCCTTTTCAGGAGTAGCTCTAAGCAAGCATTCTAGCTCGACTTCACCCTGCACAAGCGACATCGGACGAGTGGACTGGTCCAGGTGCTCTTTGCTAATCCAGCCGCGTTTAATCAGCAATGTCGAACCATTCTTTCTCTCCAGAGGTGTGACAATAAAAAAGCCATCTTTACCGTTGCGCACACGGGGTCCAATGTACATCTCCTTGTCATGTCTGAATGTACCTCTAACAATAACTCTGCGGTAGTCGAACTCACTGGACGACGCAATCTCGGGGTTCAGAACTGGGGGAAGCTCCAGAGGCGGGAGAGCAAGCTTAGATTCGGCCTCAGAGATCAAAGTAGTTTTCCAGCGCAAGCGCTTAACCTGCCATGTTCCCAAGCCAAAAGAAACTATAGGCATTAGAACCAGCAAGCCCATAAAAATCTTGCCATAGACAGAGGATCTCTGGTTTACACCGCCAGAAGATCTGCCAGAGCGGATTGGCTTCCAATCAACTGTCGAAGTGACTGAACGGGCCAGTGGACGACGAGTTGTTTGCTTAAAGCTGTTATAAAGTACATTACTAGAGCGAAGCGATACTCGAGGTATTAAACTACCTCTCTGTAAGTAGTTCATTGTAAAAATAGTTTCGAGAGTATATGATAATTAGCAAATCGTCTTGCGGAGAATAAATACAAAAAATTCAGACGAAAAATCCTTAATCAAAAATCGTTTCTAATAGGGTTAGGTTATAAAATCATCTTCCCCAGAGATCATGAACATTGTCGAAATGATGGGCATATTTTTTTTTTGTAATTTAATAGGACAACTTACACGTAGGTTGAAAACCTTGCGATCCTAAATTACAGAATTTGATGTCAATTTTATATTAAATAAATTCACTATGCTTTCATGAAATCAGCAAATTTTATTATTGTGTATATCATGTCCATAGTTTTTGATGATATGTTAAGTGCTGTACCTAACAAATATCATTTTATAGTTGTACAATATTTTTTAGTAACAATTTTTTTAAAAGAAATTCTAAAAATGGCTTGATATTGTTATGTTTACAAAGGTTTTGTGGTGATTCCGCCAAACCTATCCTTACAGTCTTCTTGTGATATCATTTATGTAAAATAACTGCTGGAAAAAGTATAAAAAGACCCCAATCTCTTTTTTTTTTATCCACGTTTTATTGTTGGAATTAACCGTTGTTAGTTTAACTTTCACTGACCTTTTTTCAACTGAAGTTATAATGAATAAGATGAGGAACTTATTTGTTCTGGCTACCATTGCCACAGTTAATCTAATGGTGAATGGTGCTACTGTTAACTCCAATATTGATGAAAAATGTGTGAGTAGCATTTTTCACTATTATTGTTATCTGTTTTTTAACCTCTCTCCTTTTCATCCAGTCCAGTGCTGCTATAAAAGAATTTCTTTTGGCTGTTCACCAAGGATACACTTTATGTGATAGTGGCGACCTTACCTGCCAGTGCAACTCTGCTAAAGACGTTGCCAACTCCTGTTACAATAGCTGCCCTCCTTCTGTATGTAACATAAAATCTAAGCTTTAAATATTGTCTACTAACCTGTTGTGATATAGAAGAGAATCTCATACATCAAAGCGTTTGTTGCCGACCAGTGCAATTTAGTGCAATCTCTTGGAATTGACGCCAACAACCCTATTGAAATCACTCAAAACCAGGCTCAAGATGGAGATCTTCCATTTCCTTTCCCATTAGAAGATTCATTTGCTTGGGACAAGGACGATGACGAAGATTATGATGACGACTATGATGATGATGACGGTGATGATGATGACGGTGATGATGACGGCTATGATTATTACGATGATAATGATGATGATGACGAGTTCCCCCACGAGTCTGAGTTGGAAAACAAAGATGAAAAGAAATTTTATGATGAAGATTCCGAATACGATTATGAGTAAGTTTTGATATGTGTGAGCTCTGTATGAGCTTTAACTAGCGCCCACCATCTACCCTTAAAGCATTTAAGTGTATATGATGAATGAATTAATAGAGGTAATACTGACTTGAGTGTTTTTATACTTATAGAGAGGAAGCATTTGTGAAAAGATATGAGCGCGAGGCGGTGAACTACTTTGATAGTCCTGAGAGATACCACGATACCAACAACCAGGCTAGTGCTGCTCTGTTTTTCTCCAAGATATTCAGAAAAAAGAAAGTTACCGCTACTTTTACCAAAACAGTCACCAACATCAAAATCTCCTATGCAGATCCTACGACCATCTACAAGACTCTCAAGCCCAGTGGAATTGTTAACGGCATTTCGGAAACTGACAATACTTTTATCTATGAGTCCTCCACACAAAATCCCAGTAAGACCCGCGCTCCTTTTTCTGACAATGAAGGAAAAGATGGCATGTCTGATTATTATAATGGTCGAAAGTTCAAAAACCCAATATGGGAGCCTGAGAAGCCAGAAGATATTGAGAGTCTCATTCAGCCTGAGGAGTCTAAAAATACTGAAGAGTCTGGTGAGCCTGAGTCTAAAGAATATGAATCCCTTGAAGATGCTCAAGATTTTTTTGAGTTCGAGCCAAAGGAGCCTAACACTTATTTAATGTCAAAGAAGACACACTGGCCCAAGACGAAGACTTCTATTGTTTCCGATCTTTCGGATACCCTGCCAACTAAACTATACAAGGCTACTTTAAAGTTTAAGGGGACGGAACAAGTCAATGAAACCCCGTCCATTACCTTTAGTTTTGAACAGTCTGAGACGGACATCGTAAGCCCTGTTGAGTCAAGATTCTATGACGAAAGATCCTCTGAGTCTGCTAAGAATTTGCACGAGGATGGGAACTACAATAAGGAGGATGAATTCCACAGCACCGAAAAAGATGCTGAATCTACTTCACTCAAAACCCATAGGGTTTACAACACCCACTTTTATTCCAGCGCTAATGTCCCTGTCACTACTGACAAGCCTAAAAACATTGACCATAGTAGCTATATGACCAGAAATCAAGGGCCTTACCTCACTGGCAAAGGCCCTGAACCTGTCTACAGTCACCACACAACCAAGTTTTTAGCTGATGATAAAGAAAAAGAGGTAACTGACGACACCATTGAAAACCAGCTGGAGAATGAAAACCATAGTGCCTCTAACTCCGCCATCACTGATACACCTAAGTTTTCAGGTGTTACTACTCATACTAAGTACCATTCATATAAATTTCCTTTCAGAATTAATACTAACCTCAAAAAAAGTGATGTTAAAATATTGTCTCATGAAAAACTTTTTGACAAAATTAAAAAGATGGGAAGCAGCAAGAATCTGGCAACAGATATCAAAAAGAGTGAGTTTCTTGTTCAAGGAATTTACAACTAAATTCAACTAACATTCTATTCTCTGAACAGAAAAGCAACCCATTGACGCCCTGAGCATCAACGGCATGGACATCTATGATAAGGTCGCCAGTGGTGCTTTTAGGATTGCACATTGGGCACCCCTGATGCTTATATTCTTAATTTTCCACTTTGTTGACCCTACTCCCGGCGTCTTCTTCTGCGTAGCAGCTCTTTCTATTACTTACGCCAACTTTTTTTTAGTTGATTTCAACCAGTTGACCACTAACATCCTGGCTTAAGCCCTATAGTTGGCTAATTTTTATCAAGTTCCACAGCGTGTAAATTATTATTATCAATAAAAAATGATTATGTTTCCCTGATTATTTGTCCTTTTTTTGAGCTTTCTCAGCCTCGATCTCATCTAACCATTTGAGAGTAAGGTTAATTCCTTGTTCTAAATCTGTTGGAGGAGCATATTGAAGCAAGTTCTTTGCTTTAGTGATGTTGTAATATTTGTCGGCGCAAGTTGTTCTCACACGGAACGGAGTAAGACCGGGCTCCTTTCCAGTGAGTTTACTGACAAACTCAGAAATGTAGCCAATGGCAATACCAAAATCTCTCGAAATGACAAACTTAGGATCATCGACAAACCCATCGGCCTTCCACACGGCTCTTGCCATTGACCAGAAGTAAATGGGACTGTCGTTAGTAATGAAAAACGCCTGTCCATTAATGTCCTTCCAAGAATCCTCTTGGAAAAGCTTCTGTGTAGCAAGAGCGTGCGAATAAGCAACATTGCCAACATAGGTGAAATCAAAGAGATTGAGGTTGGTTCCAAGTTGGAACTTGTGCTGGCCTCTAAAAGCAATAGCACGAATATTGGGAATCATCTGTCTATCACCAGGACCGAAGATACCGGCCGGGCGCAAAGCAACTGTTCGCAGCTTACCGTCCTCCTCGCTGGCAGCCTTGAGAACGTGAGCCTCTGCAATTGCCTTTGTTTCGTTATAGGCGTCCATTGCAACCTTGGGAATGGGATATTCCTCATCAGCATTCTTGAGGTCCTCGCCATTAAAGACAACGCCAGCAGAGGAGGTGTAGACCAAAGCGCGCACATTTTCATCGCGTTTGGCTTGCTTGATGATGTTTAGGGTGCCCTCAACATTAACCTTATGGTAAATTTCCTTGCCAAGACCGTGGACTGGCGACACGGAATGCACAATAACCTGCGGTTTTGCAATTGCCAGTGCTTTGTTGATATCTTCCTCTGAGGTAATGTCGCCTACGTGGACTGTAATTTTGGAGGGGTCAAAGCTGTAAAATGTGGGTGAGATGGTGGGCAGACCACGAATGTCAAAGACGTGGATGTCGGGCCGGGGGCTAACGTTCCAAAATTGTTCAATTAAGTGCAGGCCGAGGAAGCCACAGCCTCCAATAAGTAGAACTGACTTGAGCTCGGGGATTTCTAACACGTTCTTAGGGGTAATAGACATTTTGCACTTGGGTAGATGAGGTTTTGTATTCCTTCTTTATTGGGTGTTTGATTTTTGGGATTTCTAGATTCCTGGATCTCAACAAGGGCAAGCTAGAAAAGAATTGCAAGGTAAAAAATAAAAAAAGATCAACCAAATTTCAAAGGGTATGAAAGAAAAAAAATAGCGAGATGAGCTGTTGCGGAATGGTTGGAAATATGGAAAAAGTGACAAAAAATAAGGGGATGGCCTAACCCTACTTTTTTTTTTTTTCAGATTAAGCGATTTATCAACTCACAACTCAGATCAGGTCTAAACAGTTTTATATCAAGTCTATTAGTTATGAAAAGCCTGAATATTTTAACAACTTGGTATGATATGTGAAAATAAAAGAAAGAAAATAAATTAAAACTATATAGTTACATATTATTTATTTATGACTTGTTTAATCAAGTTTTTGTTTATTTGTTTTTTTGTATTTTTTTAATATTTTTATTATCATTATTGTTTTTTTATTTTATTTCTTATTTATTTTTTGTTTTTTATCATTTAAAACTTGAAGAGAGTCTTCAGCTCTTGGATCTTCTTTTCGGATCCAACGGGTGCTGAGGAAGTATCCTTCGTTGTAGGCAGCTCAAATAAAGAAGAATATTTCTTGATCTTCTCAGCATCAAGATTCTTGAGTGTTTCGTTAGCAGTTGGCAGTGAAGTCGTATTAGAGGCAACAGCAGTAAAAACAGGAGCGGGGGCAGGTTTTGATGCAAATAGTAAAGAAGCAGTGGAGCTGTCAACTGACGTGCTATTGATGGAAGCAATAGTATTGGGCTTGGAACCGAATAATGGCGCCGGGGTAGAAAGATTGAACTGTGGAATATTAATGCTGGCTTCCGTCACAGGTTCAACCTTGGGATGCAATAGGGTTGCCACAGGTTGCGTAACTGCAGCTGGTGGCACCGATGTTGATGGGTTCTCAGTTCCAGTAGTAGCGAAAGTAGAGGGCTTTGGCAAAGAGTTAGAAGAGTCCCCACTATTTGAAGCCGGAGATCCAAACATAAAAGTAGTGTTACCATTAACAACAGGTGTAGGGGTGGCGTGAGCAAGTTTTTTCTCGGGTTTAGAAGTAGAACCAAAAAGTGAAGATGGTTTGGTTTCAGGGATAGCAGTATCATTCTTGAACACAAAAGGCTTAGACTCGGCAGGAGTAGAAGTGGGAAGATTAAACGTGAGAGAGGGAGCAGAAACCTCCTTTTCTTTAGTGGGTACATCCTCATCAAGATCCATCTCATCGTAAAAAATCTCTGGAACAGACCAAGTATAAGTAGGCTTTGGTTGCTCAATGATTGCTGTGGATGCAGTGTCATGTCGCTTTGCATCTTCAGCAGTGGTCTTAGAAATGGTATCAGGAAGAATCGATTGGCGAAGAGATGAAGATTGAACAGGTTTGAATTTTTCCAAAGCTGGGTTACTGATAGCAATCTTAGTCGACTTCTTATCATTTGAAGGCATAGTGCGCTCCAAACTCTTGATCACGCTGCTCGGGGTGGCTGTCGTCTTGCGAATTAGCTTGGGAGGGGTATGGCGAGGTGTCGACTTTGACGCGATAGATGCATAAGGATTAACAAACTTCTTGGAAGGCTTTGAGTCAGAAGAGACAACCTTGACTTCTGAAACTTCCGGCTCATCAATTAATGAAAGCATTGCGGTTGCTGTCATGCTAATTTTCTCTGGCTTTTCTTCGGCTTGTACACTTTCAGCAGAATTTTTCAATTCTGGTTCGGGTGAAGGCTCACCCCTAATTGCTTCATCAATATTAACGTTTCTATTGGGGTGATAGGGAGAGGGGGTAATAGAAAAACGAGTGATCTTTCGTGGTGTGAAAGTCGTATGTTGTGTCGTATGTCTGCGCTTTCTGGTGCTGGGTGTGTAAAGAGGTGTGTATTGAAGATAAGGAGGAAGTACCTTGCCATTAGACTTTCCGTTCTCCAATGGCTCGCTGCTTCTCCTTGATCCAGATTCAGATGCAGATTGTTCTACCCCATTAAGCGATGATGACTTGTTTAATGCTTTTTGGCGAGCAATGAGAGCTTGAGTTAGACGCATCCCGGGAGAAGCGATGGTCGCCGGACTCTCAGAACGAGTTTTTCTGCGATCAGATATTAGAACACGAATTATGTGGAACGCGTTGGAAAAAAAATTTTTATACATACCTGTTATCAGTAATTTCTTTTGGAGCTTTGAAAGGATTTGATGTCACAGGCGAGCGACAGATAGAACCATTGGTGTTTTGTTGCATCGAACGCGATTCGTCGCGACTTTCAGGCTCAGATTGAGATTCGTGGTTGATGTGGGCGGCATGGTCAACGTGTTCGTCGCGTTCTTGCTGATGCTTGCCAGGCTTTATCCACTTAAGAAATGATTGAACACGCGAAAACATTGACTTCTATATTTTTTTTAAAAAAAAAAAAGATTAGCATTTAATAGACACGTAAAAAACACGATGAATCTCACCTTCTCGCGCACAGTGACTTGTCTTATCCGTGGATTGGCAGGTCTAGAGTATGGTGTTTGTCTCTGCGATGATGATCGCTCTTGAAAAACGGTATGCTTCCGGCTAGTCATTATAATGATGAAAATATTGATTTGTGATGAAAACTAGAAGAAAATTTGGATGATAATAATATCTTTAATGCTAAACAGGTTGTGATGATTATGAACCAAATAGGAACAATTACGATGATGAAAAGAGATGACAAGTGAATGAAAAGAAAAAAGAAAAAGAAAAAAGTTTGAAAAAAAAATTATTCTTTTTGGAGTTTGGGACCAAAATCAAAACTTACCCTGTCGTGTCATAATAAAACTCACCAGGTCCAATCTATCTCCGCATCATCTCAATCGCACCAAAAAGAACTTAAAACAATCAACAGTGTAGCGGCGAATATTAAGGGCTATCATCGTTCCAATATTTCAGTGATTTGGTTTTTTTTTCAGTTCCATTGGATTGTTTTGTCAACATTTTGCAAACCCTTGCTGAGATAGGCCCTACCAATATTTCTAGTTGGGCGTTTCTCCAGTGTTCTCAGCTTTCAATTGTCTAAGTCTACACTGGCAATCCTATTTTTTACGCGCTGTTTCATACTGATCTTTTATTTTTCACTTTTGGTGATATTTATTAATGGAAAGCCAGTATACGCCTAGTGAGATTGTTGAGATACTTCTTGGTGACCTGTCTTATAACGGCTCCCATTGTAAGTGGATACAGTTTATGGTGCACCCTCAATCATGGTCTAACAACTGAGCAGCAATATCCATAAATGACTTCTGGAATCTGGTAGCGCAAAAGATAGGCCCTATAGATCCATTTTATAAAAATATCATATGGAGATGGTTAGTTAGGCTCAATGATGAGTTCGAAGTTCTTATTGATAATAGTTCTCAGGTATGTGCTATATAATACTCCCAAATATGGCTTCATCTAACGCGTGGACAGATTTCAGAAAAATACAGGGTGCTCTCCTTCGATGATCTGATACGACTTTACCCCGACCTTACTGTGAGAGCAAGTCTCAATACCAGATGGCTTAAGCTGACTGGAGCACCTAAGGAACACTCAACTGTATGTTTTTCTTTTTAACTTGCTTTGAAGGCAGTTACTAACAGTGAGTTCTAGATACTAAACCCATTATTTTCGCTGATCTCATTAATCGCTAGTAGACGAGAAAGGGGAATATCAACAGACGAAATTGAAAAGATTATGAAATCAGATAGAAAGCTGATCATTAAACAGCTCAATGCCCTCGATAAACTCGAAATCGTCAAAAAGTTTCATATCAAGTCCAATGGTGTGAAAACATACATGCGAATACATCGAGACTTTAAAATACCTATCGATGACAACTTGACTTCACAAAACGATAATGAAAAGGACAGTATTCCGCACAAAATTATCAATACGCTGGAACATGCAGAGATGCAAACTTTACCAGTACATTATCTTTATCTTCTCTCAGGTTTACCAAACACTATTTTAGCAAAAGCTACTTTTATATCAGTTGTTAAGAACCTTTCACGCTACGGCTACGTTGATGAGATTATTGCTACTCCAAAGGACAACCCCCACAAACGAAGTTACTGTGTGAGATTGGGTAAAAGGTCATCTGTAGAAAATTATGACGATCTGGCCATTGACGATGAGATTCTAGACTTTACAGACTTTCTGGAAGATGCACCAGCTATCAAAGCGCTTCCTTCACATGTTCCTATTTTGGAAGATATCACAACATTTGACATCACCGACTTCACAGAGGCTCACTATGCCCCATCATTAATTACGTTTAGCATTCACTTTCCTATTCACGCATTTATATTATCTTATATCAAAAATAAGTCAACTACGGGAGCTTCTTTCAACGAAATTCTTACCAGTATAGGAGGCATTCAATATAAACCAGTCATTACAAACGCTCTAGAGTCATTGTCGTGCAAAGTCACTTCCTTTACGAAAGCAGAGCGAAAGGTGATAGAGTCCTGTCTTGGTTATGCAGTTATCATTATCACCTCAAAAGTTCCACACCATCACATCTACTTTGTCCATTCTTCTTACTGTCAGAATAACAATATTCCACCTCGAGAGAACTGGGGTGATTTTGCTGAGCTATTGCCTAACAAATCGAATAATCTAAGCGACCTGGAAAAAAGAAACTTTGTTAGTTTGCCTGGCGAAATTGATGTTTCTTTATTCAAGCCCTTGGCCTCTGTTGACATCAAAAGCAATACAATCCCAAAAGCGAAGAACAACTCAAATAATGTTTTTGTGAGACCAACAAATAAAAAGAGGACAATTGATTCTTTTGAAATCAGCAAACACTCAAAACGTTCTAAAACTCGAAATACCGAAAATGTGCATATTAAAGTTGAGACGGATGTTATTGACATTTCGTCCTCATCTAGAGATACCTCTCCAGCACTTGAGTACAACAACAAAGAACAAACATTCCATGACACCATAACTAGGCAGTCTCGAAAGATGTCTATTTCTAAGGCACCTGGCCAAAACTTACTCATAAGTTCTCTGCGATCCACCATTAAAAAAGAGCAACTTGAATACATTAGTATATCTTCCGATCAAGATCAGCCCAATACTAAAATTGATGAAGAAGAGACCGACGAGGTAGAAATGCATAGATTTAAGCAATCTCCTCAGCCAGATTCTTTGGATTCGATTTCATATTCAGATTCTCCTCGGGCGCTATACTTGAGAATTTTGTTATCCAAGAACGGTGTCATTGCTTCCGAGAATTTGGCGGAAGAAATAAATAAAGTTAGTCAGGTCAGAATTGCCAAAAGACCATTTACAAAGCTTACAAGGGAACTTAATAACACTGGAGAAATTAGGCAGCTCTTTTTAACAGTCCCTATGGCGGAGGGAGAGGCGAATGTTACAAAAAACATTATCATTCATAAAACCATTCCTGAAGACTCTGATCTAATACAACAAGTTAAATCAGATTTAGTAAAGCAGGTTCGGTTGGCAGCTGAAAAGCAAGCGAGAGAGAGATTTGAAAAGTTGAAACTGTTTTTGAAAAAAAAGGAACAAGAAGTTACGCCTGTTTCTAATCAAGTGGTAAAGCAAGCTAATTCGGCTAGAAAGCAGGTCCACGATGGTAATGCCGGCTCTGTATCTAGTCGTGAAAGAAGACATTCATCTTCTGCCTCAAAGATTGACAATCAAATCAATAGCATTTCTACAACTAAAAAGCTCGTCTCAAGCGATCTAAACTCTGGCACAAGTGTCAGTCTAGTGGATCAACAGGTGAATAAAAAAGCGGCTACTGCCAGTACACTAACTTCTGCCAACAAGGTAAGAGCCCGTCCGAATCAGCTACCTTTTGACATGGCAGATAAACTACTTAACACATCTGCTCAAGAAGAACCATTTTCTGATTTGAGCGTCTCGCCTGAGCCCTATCAAAAGCCTAGTCCTCTGGGTTCTCCGGGGTTGTCTTCTAATCGTTTGAATGGTCTCAATTCAGCTCCAAAAGATAGTAGAGTGCTATCTTTACCCGTTGTTCCTACCAAAAGGGTTCTTAAAACCAAGCTGGCTGAAAAGATTAACCGGGTTCATGACTCAAGAAGAACAAAGCTAAGGCTTGATATTAGCCACCATCAGGCAACTGAAAAACTGCCAACATCAGAATCAAATAAGAGCAAACATAAACCCCGTGTCACGGGCTTAGCGGTCAAAGGTCGCAAACCATTTACACGTGTGTCAAATACCAATCTCACGCAGGAAAAGTTTTTTGAATACGACTGGTTTTTTAGAATTGCTATTATTGTCAAGTCGCTTTACGGTGGCGTGCTCAGCACTATCAACTGGACAAAAGTGGCTGAGGTTTTGCCAGAGATGACCCCAAAGGCTGCTAAGGCCTCATGGCCAAAAGTCAACAAGGTCGTTGGTCGCGGAAAGGATGTTAATCTGATCATGAAGATGTGGGAAGAGTTGTTTATCCACGGCTATAAGACCGGTGAACTTCCAATCTTTGAAAACAATGCTTATGATTTGGAGGTTCTTGCCCAATATTGGAGGAGCAAAGCTCCTAATGTTGGCGATTATGTGGGTGTTCCTTATTTGTTTGAGGATGCGCGCGAGAATCACCGCCGGTTCGACTTTGAGCTTTTCCCGATCAAGGACATGCACGACATCATTTTGACATCACCGCACCCACTAGTGGTTGAACAAATGATGGTCAATTATCCTTTTGCTAGTGACCGTGTCGTGGACAAGCCGCCCGATGACATTGTGAATCAAGCTAAACGGGCCATTAAGGCCATCATTGCCACACGCAAGGAGCATTACAGCTCTGGTCGCGGAAAGGAAATTTTGATCCGATTTGGCGAGGCGGCATGTCAACAGGCGGTGGAAGAGCTAGAAGCTTTGCGCACAATTGTGTACATCCCCCGTGGCAAGGACAAGGTTTTACCTGAGCGCAATTACAAGTTTAGTGAAAAGTTTGAGCTGGTACTGGGTAGCTTGCCCCTTGGTATTGACGCCTTCCCAGAGATGACAGAATTTTACCAGGATCTATTAGCCCTGTTTAACGAATCAAAGGGGTTTATTGTCTCACGCACGGCGCCGGATACTTCGTTCCCTTGTATTTTTGATTTAATATCTATGCAAAAGGCTGATCTTGTCCGGGTCCAGATAAAAAACGAGGTTGGATTAGCACGCATTGATAGTAAATTTAAGTGGGATCTGTCCGATATTGTTGTACGTAGCCCCCTGCGCAGTGCTGGGACCGATGACTACGTGGCCGAGGAGGTGAAACGGTCTAAGAAACGGTCAATTCCCATCACGGCGCCAGGCAGTGCCATTTGGTCCGATGTGCGCGGACGCGCCAACCTTGAGATGTGGCAAAGGCTAATCAATTGGGTTCTTTTTTATATCAACAGCCGGCCCGGCACCACGGTTGATGCGGTATGGAAGAGTTTTGTTGTGGTTTTATCCTGGGAGGAAGTGGCCCTGGTAGTGCGCTGGTTACTAAAGAAGAATATTGTCAGAACGGGACCCTGTGGGGGTCTTTGGGTCCTGCCAGAATGGTACGCACATATCCCGCTGTGATTGTTGTGGTTATTATTATTATTATTATTATTATTATTATTATTATTATTATTATTATTATTATTATTATTATTATTATTATTATTATTATTATTATTATTATTATTATTATTATTATTA
>Ga0160505_100506_pt1 | contig 22062 bp, 7 predicted proteins | sample DIDeMG_FD_108225 | JGI IMG/M metagenome (GOLD analysis project Ga0160505, IMG submission 108225) | Enriched chicken feces microbial communities from UW Madison campus, WI, USA - DID2874_E49_Stillage MG | ecosystem: Host-associated > Birds > Digestive system > Large intestine > Fecal ... | reverse complement strand
TAATAATAATAATAATAATAATAATAATAATAATAATAATAATAATAATAATAATAATAATTCACATCATTACGCATATATAAATAATAATAAAACTGAAGAATACAGTAGGCGCTGTTGACAGCCGCTAAGATTCACCTGAGCTCGGCTGCTACTTCACTTTGGGAAAAACTCGCCAAAACCCTGTCTGTATTTTCTTAGACAGACGGCCAAAATGTCCCCGTTTTAGCGATTGAGAGTCCTTACCATGGTCCATTTGAGTATTAGGGTTACCGTCATTATTGTTTTTAGCTACTATAGTGTTTCCAGGGTTAAAGGGGTCAGTAGCACTGCACTTGATGGCGAGGGTTTTATTAGCAGCACTGCAACTCTCAAAAGCCGCCGCGGCCATTCCAGAAGTATTATTTTCAAAAGATATTGGATTTTGGTCAGCAGCTTTATTTTTTTGAACTTGCCTGTAAAGGTTTTCATCTCCATTTCTTGAGTCATTTGCAATGTATATACTTTTATTTTTATTGGAATTCTGGCTCTGGGAGTTATCATTAGAAAACTTGATAGAACTGCCATATTGTTCAATGCCGTTGCTGTTGACAGGCCTTCTCTTGCCATTTAAACTAAAATTATTTTCCCTGATTTCCTGGTTGCTTTCACGGTCACCAAGGTAGAAACTGGCACTGCGAGGCAACAGGCCAAGCAATGGCACGTTTTCCTCAGACTCATTACAGGTAAAACAACTTTCAAGTTCAATCTCTGGTGAGACTGGAGAAAATGAAGAATAATCACTATTTTGCAGGATAAGGTGCTCTGTTTCCAAATTTTGTACCTGTGGATGCTGACTTTGATTCTGTTGCTGTACTTGGTGATATCGTTGCTGTATTTCCTGCCATTGCTGTTTCCATCTCTGCTCTTGTTGTAATTGTTGATTTTGCATTTGCTGTAACAAGGTGATTTCATCTTGAGATTGTGTTTGCTGATTTTGCTGGTGGGTCTGTTGAGGCGGTTGTATATGCTCGGGTTCCGCAGTTATTTGAGTCTGGCTGAGAAGGTTCACAGCTGATGGGTATCTAATCCTTATTGTGCCCCGATTTTCACCATATCCTGTCCAATGTTTCTCGTTGTCGCTATCAGACATGTTTGGGCTCTCGCTATCAGAAATCACAAGTTTTGAGGGCTATCAACTAGCAACAACTAAAAGTAGCTATGATTTTATGTTTCAGAGGAAAGTTGCTAAATTCAGAGCAGGCCCAAATTACATGTCAAGTAAAGATCTGATATATATATAAACATTTTGATTTTAGTCTTTATACATTCAGATTATCTTTTTTTAATACTTATTTTTCAAATCACAAAGGTGGTGCCTTTAAGGTTTTTATTGGACTATGGCTTCAAAAACAGTCGTGTGAGACTCTGACATTGGGATCACAATTAGTAGATGACTTTTCTGACTTGCCCCTTCTTGACAACAAAAAAAGATCTCTTTTCTTTTTGTATACATAAAACGTTTTTTTGTTTTTAATAATAAAGTTCTAAGTGTAATTTTGTTTATTCTGACTTTTCCTGCAGCTCAGAAAATAAGATAAAATGAGCCTAAAAAAGAGGTTTAAATTTATACACATTGTGGCCTTTAGACTGTGATTTCTTAGCCCTTACATATCCCAGAACATGCTAAGAAGGACCTTAGCTTGGGTCTAGATTTATTTGCTTTGAATTGATGCAGGATGGAGCAAAAAATCAAGGCTAGAACTCTTTAATTAACTACAAGACTCTCTCCGTAAAACATGTGGACAAAAGTTTTTTGATTAATTAAAGAAACCTTAAAACGTCTTCATAGTAATCATAGATTACTGCTATTTGTGATTACTTTAATATGTGCTATTTTATTTTACAAACTTCACTGTATCAACGAGTGAATGTGGTAGAGTTTGAAAAAAAAATATTTTGAATAATGAAGGCTTTTGGTGTTCGATATAAACTGTTTTCTTCTACATAGTTCATATTTTAAGTAACTATCCTTAACTCTTCTAATAGATCATTTCGTCTTTTGTGATACAATATCTGCTCGTAGCTTGAACATGCACACTGTTATTATATCCTTATCCATTTGAATCCAAGAACAATCGTCGGTTAGGTATTAATAAAACATAAAAACCTGCAAGTTTCACTTTTTCCAGTAATACTTTTTATCGTCTTTTCAATTTGGATTTTTCATTATCTTCTTTTACACTCCAGATTTAACAGGTTTGATTCTTTAATCCGGAACACTTGTTTGGTCAATTAATTGAGTATCACTTCAAGTCAAGTCTCAGATAATGCGGCTGTATTCAAACAGGCTGTTGCCCTGACAACTCCCTCTTTTCAAATATTTGGCACTCAAGCTTTAAGTTTTCTTGAGCGGGATTGGGACCACGCTTTCATACAAAAATATGTGTCAAAGTCCTAAGTCACTTATATTCAAAGAAATAGCGCAAACCCAACGCCGATCCCAATCGCGTCATAATTAACGGTAATGAATGAAAATATCGAAGTCAGAGTCCTCGACAATTTATTGAAGTTTCTTAACCGCTGATGCCTTTCCTCAAGGACCACGCTACCCGACCAAACCTATCGGTCTTCCAACCCGCTAACCTAGGTCGTTTTTAGATTCACACTGATAATATATAAACTCCACAGCATCAGCTTTTTTCAGTTTATCTCTTATCACTTTTTTATCACATACCTATACTCCACCTTCTCCACATTTTCACGCCCATCATGACTGAAGTCTCTAACAAAATCAGAATTGCCATCGGTATGTATTATCCCAATTATCTACAATAAGTACCAGCTGAAAAATCCAACTATTTTTTCTAACACACTTTGTAACACAGATAGAGGTGGAACTTTCACAGACGTTTGCGCTCATGTGCCATACCCTGAACCCCATGACATTGTTTTGAAGTTACTATCTGTTGATCCTGCAAACTACCCGGACGCTCCCTCAGAGGGCATCAGACGGATCATTGAGCAGGTCACGGGCACTAAAATTCCCAAGGGCGAGCCCATAGATTTGTCGCCCGTTGAGAGCATTCGCATGGGTACCACAGTTGCAACCAATGCACTGTTGGAGCGCAAGGGCGACAGAGTTGCATTCATCGTTACAAAAGGCTTTGGCGACATCCTGCGGATTGGTCAGCAGGCCCGCCCTAGCATTTTTGATCTGTCAGTATCAAAACTTGGCTTGCTCTACGAAGACGTGATTGAAATTGATGAAAGAGTCACTATTGAGGGTTACAGCGAAAACAACGAGCCCGAAACTTTTGATGTCGAGGGAGATGACCAATTGGTGGTTGGCATTAGTGGTGAGGTAATCCGTGTGTTAAAAACACCCGAAGAAGACAAGATCAGACAGGCCTTGCTCAAAGTCTGGGAATCAGGCATCAAGTCTTTGGCTATTTCTCTTTTGCATTCATTCACCTACCCCAAGCACGAACAGATTGTCGCGACCATTGCAAGAGAAATTGGCTTTGATGTCTCGGTTTCATCTGATATCCAGCCCATGATCAAAATTGTGTCTAGAGCTAACTCTGCCACCGCTGATGCCTATCTTTCTCCCATCACCACCAGATACGTACAGAACTTTGGCAAGCAATTTAAAGGTGGTCTAGAGACAGTCGGCCATAAGCTTCTCTTCATGCAGTCTGATGGTGGTTTGACTTCCTGGTCCACTTTCTCTGGTCTTAAGGCTATCTTGTCTGGTCCTGCTGGTGGTGTTGTTGGCTACGCCAAAACCTCTTTTGATGAAGAGTCAAACACCCCTATTCTTGGCTTTGATATGGGCGGTACTTCCACTGATGTTTCCAGATACAGCGGTGTGCTAGAACACATTTTTGAGACTACCACCGCCGAGGTCACCATCCAGTCGCCTCAGCTCGACATCAACACCGTCGCTGCAGGTGGTGGCTCCATTCTCTTCTGGAGAAAGGGTCTTTTTGCAGTTGGTCCTGAATCTGCCAGTGCCCATCCTGGTCCTGCTTGTTATCGCAAGGGTGGTCCTTTGACTGTCACTGACGCCAATCTGTTTGTCGGCAGAATTTTACCTGAATACTTTCCTCATATCTTTGGCCCTAATGAGGACCAGCCTCTGGACGAACAGATTGTAAAGCAGAAATTCATTGAGCTAACTGCTGAGATCAATAACGATCGTCCTGGTCTCACTCCTCTGTCGCCCGAGGAGGTCGCCATGGGTTTCCTGACTGTTGCCAACGAGACTATGTGCCGTCCCATCAGATCTCTCACTGAAGGTAAGGGCCATGTTACTGCTGCTCACTATCTGGCCAGTTTTGGTGGTGCTGGTGGTCAGCATGCTTGTGCTGTTGCCAACAACCTTGGTATTTCTAGAGTTATCATCCATAAGTACTCCTCGATTTTGTCTGCTTACGGTATGTCGCTTGCCGATGTTGTCCACGAGGTACAGAGACCTGAATCCGCGGTTCTGTCACCTGAGTCTCTTGCTGGCCTGAATCAGCGCCTTGACGTTATTTCTAAGGAGGCCCTCGATGCTCTTGTTGATCAAGGTTTTCAGGAGTCTGAGATTGAGGTTGAGCGTTACTTGAATTTGCGTTACAAAGGTACTGAGACTCTCATTATGGTTTGCGAGCCTGCTGACAGTACTATCTCATATGCTGAAACATTTGTCGAAAAGCATAAGCAAGAATTTGGCTTCACTCTTGAGAGGGACATCCTTGTTGGTGACATTCGCGTTCGCGGTGTTGGAAAGAGAGCCTCGCTAGCTAGCACTACACCTGAATCCGACTACAAGAAGTTTGGCAACACTTTTGTTCCTGCTGATTCTGCCGCTAGAACCGCAGTCCAAAAGGTCTACTTTGAGAATAAGGGCTGGTTGGATGCCAATGTGTACCCAATTGCTAATCTGGCTAGGGGACAACGCGTTAAGGGGCCTGCCATGATCATCGATAATACTCAAACTATTGTTGTTGATCCTAATGCGACTGCATCGATTCTCACGAATCACGTCGTTTTAGACCTGGAGCGTTTGGACAAGACTGAGATTGACTCAAAGACTGTTGACCCTATCCAACTGTCTGTGTTTGGTCATAGATTTATGTCAATTGCCGAACAGATGGGACAGACTTTGCAAAAAACTTCCATTTCTACTAACATAAAAGAGAGACTTGACTTTTCGTGTGCTATTTTTGCTCCTGATGGTGGCCTAGTTGCCAATGCGCCTCATATTCCTGTGCACTTGGGCTCAATGTCTTCTGCTGTTGCTTACCAGCGCAGCATGTGGGAGGGCAAGTTGAAGGAAGGTGACGTTCTTATGGCTAACCACCCTGCTCATGGTGGTTCCCATTTGCCTGATATCACTGTTATCACTCCTGTCTTCCAGAAGGGCACCGACAAAATCATTTTCTGGGCGGCCTCCAGAGGCCATCATTCTGATATTGGCGGTATCACGGCTGGTTCTATGCCTCCCTTCTCTAAAGAGCTCTGGGAAGAAGGAGCTATGATTCCCGGCTACAAGGTTGTCAATGGTGGCAAGTTTGATGAGGATGGTGTCATCGAGCTGCTCTACAATCAGCCCAGTAAGTACCCTGGTTGTGAAGGCTCTCGCAGTCTTAGCGACAGTATCTCAGATCTCAAGGCTCAAATTGCTGCCAACAATAAGGGTATTTCTTTGTTAAACTCTTTAATTGATTCTTTCTCGCTTGAGGTTGTTCAATTCTATATGCAGGCTATCCAAGATAACGCAGAGACTGCTGTTCGCGAGCTGCTTAAGTCATTTTCCAGAAAGTACCCGAATACCAAACTTTCTGCTTGGGACCAGATTGATGACGGTACTCCCATTCAGCTGTCAATAACCATTGACAATAAGACTGGCAGTGCTATTTTTGATTTTGAGGGCACTGGCAAGCAAATCTATGGTAACCTTAATGCCCCGCGTGCCATTACCTCATCAGCTATCATTTATGTTTTACGGTCTTTGATTTCTGAGAGCATTCCTTTGAACCAGGGTTGTCTTAAGCCCATTGATATTCGCATCCCTGAGGGTACACTTCTTGCTCCCGGTAAAGAGGCTGCTACTGTTGGTGGTAACGTTGAAACTTCTCAGCGCATTACTGATGTTATCTTGAGGGCTTTCCGCGCTATGGGCGCTTCACAGGGTACATGCAACAATCTTACTTTTGGTAAGGCCGGGTTTGGCTACTACGAGACTATTGCTGGTGGTGCTGGTGCGGGACCCAGCTGGGACGGCCAGAGTGGTGTTCAAATCCACATGACCAACACGCGCTCGACGGATCCCGAAATCCTCGAAAAGCGCTACCCATGCATTCTGCACGAGTTCTCCATTCGCCATGGTTCTGGTGGTCGAGGCCTTAACAATGGTGGTGACGGTGTCGTTCGCGATATTGAGTTCCGTGTGCCCTTGCAGGTGTCTATTTTATCTGAGCGCCGTGTCATTGCACCTTATGGTATGGAGGGTGGTGAACCTGGTTCTCGTGGTGAGAACTTGTGGCTACGCTCCAACGAGGATGGTTCCGGGCACCGCGCTGTGTCACTTGGCGGCAAAAACTCCGCATGGTTTGCGGCTGGTGATCATATTGTTATCAAAACTCCTGGTGGTGGTGGCTACGGCTCTCCTAACGATACATCGGCTGATAAAGCGACAGGTGCTGCTACTTCATCTGGAAAGTTTATTCCCAGAGCTGGTGGCAGTGTTATTCAAAGACAAAGTGCAGGCGAGAGCTCTGCCTAATGGTATATAGTCAATTGCAGTTAGTGTGATAATAAGGGGTGCTTCTTTTCGTTTTTTCTTTGTATAGGTATTAAATTCTGAAATATTTTTTTGGGTCATCTTGCTATTTGTAATGCCAATTAATTGAAAAAAAATTGTTTATTTAGTCTACCAAATTATTGCATGTAATAAAATGATATTTGCTTTGCGGACTTGTGATATTCTTCTTTTACCATTGGGTGGGTATTATAACTGCCTCAGTACCGTTGTTGGTGCTTGGTTATTCGACACAACGGCTTAAATAACTACCTACAGAAGAGTGTATCAGACGCTGCCGATATCAAACATTGAACATCCACTTTAGTTGCTTGTAGTAACCTCCTTCTAGGATAGTAAAGCTGACTGGAGACCAAATCCCAAATGCAATCTCCAGTACAGATTCCATCCGTCTACATGAATGTTGCCCCCTTGTATTTTAATCTGGCAATCTATACTTACCAGTGCTAATTTTCCCAAAACTAGTATCTGAATTGGCCGTTTGTTTGATTGGAGTCCACAGGTCTAGGTACTATTTCTATTTTCTTTTCTCTTTTCTCTCTTCTCCTTCTTTCCCCCCTTTTTTTTCTTTTCAAGTTCATTTACTTTTGTAGACAACTTTTTTCCATAGATAGTGACAAAACCGTTGGTGAAAAACTTTATCTTAAAAAAAATTTTTTTTTCAGTGTTTTGGGACCGGTCAAGCCAGCTTGGGGAAGAAATGCACCGATCTTCGAATGAAACATTGGCTCGACTTTACTACCCCTCAAGTTATCTCTACATATAGCATCAACCTTTAACTGATCTTTAACTTATCTGGTTTATTTTATACATATATTTATCTAAAATAAAATAAGGATTTTATAAACACCTGCGCTCAGCTATCGTTTATTTGCTTTATAAATAAGTACAAATTAAAACATATCACCATATAATGAAGCAATTAAGAAAAGTATTGCTCTCTCCTGGTATTAATTTTTATCAACTTACAAATTTCAACCAGGTTTTAGGCTTTTCAATACCGGGTGTAGACAACAAAAAAAGACTTGTGAGAAAAACGGTCATGTATGTACCCAGTATCCACCTTCTGCCGCTGTCGCCGTTGTTGCTACTGTCGCTGTTGTTTCTCCTGTCGCCGTTGTTTTATTTATGCAAATCTAAACTTATCAAATGGTACCGACAAAAACTAACAATCCATGTTAGTTAAAATTTATCAGCCCTTGAAATGTACTCCTATTATTCTAAACAATTAAGAGTATTTTGAAATATCCCAGTATTATTAGCTCTGGATTCCAAATCATATCGATATAGTTACAAATATAAAAGAAAATAACTAACGGTTAAGCTGATAGCTTCCAATGAAGGCAGGAACCAAAACCATGATTAGCAAAAACTGGGGTGTTTAACTACTGCAAAATGAACAGCTTTTTGTAAACTCAATTTCTTTTAAATAATGTGTTGTTTTTCACCCAAAATAGAGTGGTAATTGCGTAGTTAGGGGATATCGAATTATTTTCGTGAAGGATCCTTTACTAAATAGAGGGTCCTGAATGGAGGTAAACAAAATGGGCCAGAAAACAGGTAATGTACACTATCACTTGCTGACTGGGTACCGTTACATGTGAATCCTTTCCAGTGCCCAAGTAACTACCAAATTTATTATCGTTAACTGTGGGATGCCCTATGGGATAATACCGTTTATTTCATCTTTGCTGATTATAGTTAATAAGCTCGTGATATTGTGTTGATTCAGGGCTCCAGTGTCATTAAGATATGAGATATTAATAGACTAGAGCTCAAGTCACAGTTACAACTTAGTTATAAAATTTGCCAAGGGACCAAGGTATACGCATTTATACATGGTTATTCCAAACTCAAAATTTTAAAAGTATCTAATTGCAATGCGTTTTTCTGGTCTCTCTCTGTACTTTGGGTTTTTAATAAGTCGTTGATATACTTCTACAGCCACTAGGTGGTATGTTCATTCAAACGTTGTGTTTCGGCTATGGTATGTAGCTGTACCGTGAAAAACGATCTTCATAAAAGGTTTATGGGCCCAAGCACGCCAGTCACGCAGCAAGCTGCGACAGGTATTGGCCAAGGTAACGGCAAACTCTTCCAACTGCTTCTTCTTTAGGTCACCGTTGCCCCTAAAGTCACGTTATGTAGACCCGTTGCCTTTTCCATCCCATAGCATATCAAATCACGAATAGTATGTACGGTGAATTTTCCTACGTTATAGATCCTTAATCATGATAATGTACAGTGATGTACACTGCCTGTTCAAGGCTTCAACACGCTCATGCGCAAGGCTTCCAGATTCAACTCTCAGAGAATGTGAGCTACCAGCCTACACAGGTTCCTAATTTGTCAAGGGAAAAAAAAAAAAAAGAATTAAGTATAATTAGTGAGCGTGTATACATAGTATACAGCCACCTTTAAATTGGTTACTGCCTAACAACGATATGAAGCTGTTTTGAAGGTCTACATGGATGTAATCCGAAATATACTGAAATGATACTGCAGAAAGATTGTCATATTGATAGTCCAGGTCATATCGATGTGTAGTAAATATACTCTACAGACTAAGGAGTTACAACTATGAGCTTGCAACTTAAGGAGAAATTGAACTTAAATAAAAATTACCCCGATTCATTGCTGTAAAAAGTCCCAAATGGTTTACTATTGTTACCCTCGGTTGGAAATTTCCAATAGTTTTTTAGGGATGGGAAACAGTAATCGACATTTTTCCTGTATAAAGCCTACAGAAAATCGTGAAAGGGTTGCAGAAGAAAAATAATAAAGCGGTTTTTTTTTTTGTCTCGTTTGGCTACCACCCAGCCGAATACTCGTTTGGAAAGTTCTAGTTACAGTGTAATCTCAAAATAAAAGAACCTGGAATGGGAAAAGCCCCAGTTTAAGTAACATAAAATCATGTTTGAAATAGATTTATAAAGCAAGTTCTTTGAACTTCCGGTATTCATTACTAGAAAGAAATATCCTTCCTCCCGCACGCGTCCCTTATGTTGAGTGGAAACCCTTTGGTTGGAAACATTCATCCCTTGTGCAAACTCCGACTTAATGGCAATTAGCTATATTGTTCTAGATATCTGGCAGTTTTGGTATGAGGCAAACTCCGACTCAAGAAAATGAGCCACTGGTTTGTTCTAATTCCTTATTTCGGAGTTAATTTGTGCTACACATTTGCCTAACCAGGAAAGGGGAACCAAACAAGTTCCTACCAACTATAGCTCGGACTACAGGAATGTACATCCAGCGCCGCTCTACTTTAGGTGATGGATCACGAACAGATCAAGCAATGGTGATTTACCTTGGGCCTTTGTACAGATTGTTGGAATCAAATCAGTGGGTGCAGTAGAAGTGCCGTTTGATCGACTAGGCTCAGACCATCAACTTGAAACTGGAATTTATTTTAGAGCTTGAAAAGTCTGCTCAGCCTGAACCGTTTTTTGGACAAGTCAAAACATTTGACTTTTGCCCTCCACACTGTGCCTCGATACAGCATAGTTAATACTGGAAGGCAGATCTCTTTTTTTTTTTGTTTCTAGTAACTTCTATACGCCGGAGTCAATCATATGCTAGTAGATAGTTAGAGTCAATCTAGAAATAGTTTTTTTTTTTTCACTCAGGAAATTTTCTATATTGTGTGCACTCCTCGTCGCTTGTGAAATTTCGACAAGCACAATTTTCCGTGTTGATAGTCTATATCCCTCTCCCGCATTCGGGAGATTCTCTATGCATTTACTCTTGCTGTATACCACTCGTACCAGTCAATATTATCCTTTTTTTAGAGTCGTATGTCCGGAGTACTAGATAGTAGACATGAAGTACTAATCGCATTCACCAACAAGGACGGGAGCTATTTGTAATTACAAATCTGAAGAAAAAATAACAAGTTGAAAAGAAAAAAAATTCATTCATGATAGGGGCATTATAAACTAAATTTATTATCAAACAGCATAAACGTAATAGAGCATCATTACAGCGGACAAGTCAAAGCTAGCCAGCAATAGAAAACAAGAATAAAACAAATAGTGTGGGGTCATTAATATTTTGAGAACGTTCAAGCGGAACAGCATTCAATGTCATTGTGCCGGACATTGGGAGTACACTCAAGAAGATAATACATTTTCGAGTTTCTCATCCAATAGGCAAGTTTTTTATGACAGAATTTTTTATCCGTGATATCCCCTTAGTTTTTCATCTTTCTGGCAAGCTTCATAACGGAATTTCCAATACGTGAGATTCCTTTTTTCTGCTGTTTTTCCTGTTGCTGATAGTCGCTGTCATCCATCTGTGTAACAATATTGGACGACGCAAGAGGCAAAGAAAACTCATTTCTGTATTCGTTACTGCCTGCGTTAAGGGTAGTACTGGTAATCGGCATTGAGGTATATTCGGCAGAAGTCGCCAGCTGTTTCTTGATCTGAACTGTATGGGAAGTCTCAACCAGCGCACTGCGGATGACGCTGTCCAAATCAAGCGAGGGGTTGTTTAAAAACGAGTTCTGCGATGAGGATAATTCAGAGGATATACTGCTGACTGAGTTGCGACGGATATTATATTGGGTGCTGGGAATAGAGATTCTGCTTTCGTGGGTATTGTCGGCAATTTTCTGCAAACGAAGAAGACTTGATTGCGATTTCAGAGCGTTCATGCTCAAATTAGTGTGGTTGTTTGAAGAAAAAGAAGTGTAATACTCGTCAATGTCAAGAGAGTGTAGAGACGATTGCAATGAAACCTGTGTCAGATTACCTGTTAGGTCGTCAATGGCACTGGGCAGCGGCAGGGCAGTCATAGATGGCTCCTCTTCAACACGGGAGCATTTGGTAGGCACTATAAACACAGGCGCATCAAGGTCAGGTACGTCTGTTTGAAGCGAAGACTCAAAGAGGCGCTTGGTGGTTGTCGATCGGTTCTGTTCTGGCGAATCGACGGAGGATAGCGAAAGCATTGAATTGGCAACATGACTACCAAACTTGCTGCTGTTGTTAGTCGTATTCCCGCTACCAGTGCTACTGATAGTGTAATCATAAGACATTGGTGACATAGTCGAATGGGAGTGGGATACAGGTTCAAGTTGCATATTGTATTTGTTGCTGTTAAGCGTCTGCTGGGATGATGAGAACTGGGAACTAAGTGGTGAACCAACCTCAAGGGACGGTGTAAACTTTCCGTGCAGGTTGTATGAGCCACAAGAAGACATGGAATCGGTGGTAAACTCGGAGGACGAAAAAGAAGAGGAAGAGGACGAAGATGAATATGTCGTAAAGTTAGATACAGACATGTGATGGTTGTGGTAGTCGAGACTTTGGTTGTGGTGATTGAGCACAAGGCTGTTTGTGCTATGCCCAGCAGGCTGCTGTTGAGCGGGCTTGTTACGCTGAAGCATAGCCTTCTTAAGTCGCTCGTTATTAGAGCCATAATTAGCTGGCGACGATGTCGAAGACTGATTTTTCATTACTGCTAAAAGACTGACTGAAGTTAATTGAGATGTATGAGCATAACAGGAAAGGAGAGGAAGAATTAAAATAAATATAAACAAACGGTAGGAAAGACGATGATTTTAAAGAAAATGAAAAGAGCTGAAAATAAATAATAATAAAAGAAAGAAAAAAGGATAATTGCTTTTGTTAATATTCATCATACGAGGAAAAAAAAAAAAAAAAAAAAAAAAAAAAAAAAAAAAAAAAAAAAAAAAAAAAAAATAAAAAAAAAAAAAAAAAAAAAAAATAAAAAAATAAAAAAGTAATCAAAAAAAAAAAAAAAAAAAAAAAAAAAAAAAAAAAAGAAAAAATATATGAAAAATAAGAGCAGTTTGAATTACCTTTTAGACCTGCAGACCAAAGAAATCAAAATAAAAAAAATCTGCATTGTCAAGTCTGAAATCTGAGTGCCAAAAGAAAAAGAAATTAAAAACCTAAAACCTTCACGCTTGTTGACCACTGAAAAAAAAAAAAAAAATTCACGACTATGGCTCAGGACAACTCCGGAAATTTTCTTTTTGGTGTCATTAGCCCATGGCTACAATTTGCTGCTGAAACCATTTGAAGCATATAGATTCTACGGGCGAGCCATGGTTTCTTAAGCACTACTAATTAAGCCGAATTCAACTTTTGACAGTAGAATCTTTTTGGTTTTGTAATAAATACTCATATTCTCCAACGATTCAAAATCCACTCAGGCCAGAGTCTAAGACCAGCTTCTTTTTTTTTTTTTTTTTTGCCATTTGCGTTACCAGATCGTTATTCTTCGGGCGTGAATTTCCATTTGTTGTTGACAAAAAAGAATTGACTGAGTACTCATATTTTCGGGTTTGCTATTTTTTTTTCAGTCTACCATGGCCTTCACAAATTGCGCCCACCACAGAGGGTTTTAGATCTGCAAAAGAGTTGTTTCCACCACCATCCTAGCAGCATGGAACAAAAGAATCAAATACTATAAGCATTATTGTCAAGTTAGATCAGCAAGATTCAAGAGCAAAGTATTAACTTTAATGGAATTCAAGACGCGAGTATCCTGTAAATCGCTGTAGATAAAGATGGGCTAATTTTCAAATGCTATGAATTTTCTGGTTTCTAAATCACAACTTACACAGGTTTTTTTTTTTTTTTTGTTTGTTTTCCAGTTAAGTGATTTAACGATCTCCCAAACACAGGTGTAAAAAAAAAGAAAAAATAAACTACTTTTAGTGACTGTTGTTGTTGTTGTTCGCCGCCCAAGTTTTAAATCTTTAATTCTCAACAACCGTAACGCGCGCATTAGACCTAATTAGACATAGTTCACTCCTTGTTGGCGCTAACTGTTTCTAGTAGAGTCAGCCGTGTGTGTCTTAAAAAACGCCTTTTGTCTGCTTACACGCTGCTCTACAATGTTTTTTTTTGTTTTAAAAAAAAAATTTAATAATAATAATCATAATAAAATATCACACGACGCGAAAACAATACGCGTCTTTTTTTCGCCTAAGATGCTTTTTTAAAAATATTTTAAAATAACAGTGATAGAAACAAGAAAGTTTTCGCCTAAACCAAATCTTATTACAATAGTGTATACTATTGTACACCAGATCTAATGTCGCACTGTATTTCAACTACGAGTTAACCCCTAGCTAGTAATGTATTTCAACGGCTCTAGTTATATGAACAGAATGATGAAATGTTATTCATCAAAAGTATTATTAAAAGTGGCCTGGCTTTTTATAACCGAGCTCACACTTTCTCCGAATGTATTAGACTACGCGGTATCAAAAAGAAGAGCTTTTTTTTTCTTAATTTATGCAGACGTCCTTGTAATGCTTGAGCCCTCTTTGTTACTTGGTATTCAGGTCATCTAGGCTTTAATGCGGAGTAGCTTCCCTGTATTCTCTAGTTGCTTGACTTGCATAACTTACAAGAAGTATATGAAAAAAGCATGGTTTTTCAAGTATGCAGAACTAATGTGCATGTCAGTGACTATGTGTGCAGCTCAAGTCTAGCAAAATATATATACTATTTTGTGTGCCACCGAATGCTAATAAATGAAATTATAGCTTTGCTTGGAAACTATGTCAATTTAAATTTTGGTGTCAGTACTTTTTGTTTCTCGAAAGTTGAGAAGGAAAAAAAAATCACCTTTTTTTTTTGCTTCTTAATTTCTGCAAGAAATATTAGGACCTTGAAGGTACTGTACAAAGTTTGGCATATTAAAGGGTGAACCTGTTTTTGGGTCGACTACCGAATCCCCCTAAGATGTTGAATTAAACACTGATGTATTAAACTCAGATGTCAAGATTTAGGAGTTTTGTTCTGTTAATAAAATAGCCGTGGCTCAAATATTTTTTTTAGATATAAAAGTTGTTTTTTCAAGCCAGTAGCATTCTGATAGACATAGTATGGTTTTGATTTAAATCAAAGGAAGGAGAGAGTTTCATGAGGTCACTAAAACCATTCATAATGATTATTCCCTTAACTTATCAACAATATTTCTGTACAAACTGGTAGACAAAAAAGGAGAACTAAGGGACTGTAGTGTCACTAATTTTCACTGGAAGGATCACGGGAACAAATTAGACTGGCAAAGGTTCCTTGAGCTTAACCCCTAGCAGCATGAATATTACCCATCTGCTACATTAAATTCCTTAGTTAACGGTAGCACTGAAGCTTAGATTTCGTTTAAAATTCAGGGCCTACGAGAATAACCCCTTTGAAGCAATGTTTTATTTGTAAAAACTTCTAGATTTTTTTAAAGCATTTCATAGTAGTACATGGATACTACAGATCAAACGCTTTACTTAATATACTTACTGGAGTAGCCGTGTGTTAGCGCTTGTCGCCTTTGAAGATGTCACTTGGATTTAATCACAAGTTTATACTTTCACATGAGAATCTCAAATCGCTGCTGGTATTTATCAGCCTATCGAGCTCCTTATTACTTGTAGTGTCCTTCAGAATATGCAAAACTTTATTCACTTCAAGGACTTATCTATATGCCGTCATTCTATCCCCCAGGTCTGGACTCCATCCTGCTACTTTGTAAATTCTCATTTTGAAATACCACTTTTGCCAATCAACCAGGCGTTTCAAAAAAAAAAAAAGGGTATTCATTGCCTAAAGTACCAATACAAATCTATAGATCTAGCCAGTTTGCCGCGCAGCACACATCGCAGCACATGCTGTATCTTATTAAAACAGCCAGTATATTCTCGTCTGGTCCCATTTAAACAGTTTAATTTACGGATATTCCCTCGAGTAAGACATGTAAAAATATGCGTAAATTTTTTTTTTTTTTACCTTAGTAATTCGAGAACTGTATGTTTTTTTTTTCAGCACTTGAGCTTGGTCCGCCTTGGGTACTATGACGAATCCATTTCATCCATTGGAGGCCAGGCAATCAAACGAGACTTCAAAAGGATTTAGGGTAGCTATGTGAAAGCGCATATCACAGAAGATGAGCTGTTGACCTCAATATGATACTTCACTTTCAGCTGGGTTGGAAGTACAGTAAAGCTGTGCGGTCTGAAATTACAAACTATTTCCTACTTGCAAAGTTGAAAAGGCGTGTAAGTAGTTTCTTTTTCGTTCATAATGATTTAAAAAAGTGAGTTTAAAGATCAGCTCATTTTTTTTTTGTTTTGTTTTTCTTTTTTCAAAACTTTTACCTTGGGAGTACGCACAAATTTGTTCTCCAAGTAAAAATAAAACGGTTTTTCATGTGTTGGTTTCCATCATTAACTGCAAAATGTTACAATGTTATATACATAGTTAATAAACCATTATACCCACTTTCTTTAACCAGAAGTAGCGGCAAATTGTTGTTGTAGTTTTTCCGCCAGGACAGTCGTAGATCCCACTGTTGTTTTAATAAATTTTAATAACGTTGACTTTACCATGGGAGTTTTGTTTCGACGTTGCAGCCCGGGTCCACCCCAGAATTATCGAAAAATACAATTGATATGTACTTCGCCTTCTGTACGAAATTTTGTACCTGTTTATGTAAAATTATCTAGTGAATTTATTTGGTTTCTTTGTTTTGTTGCAACCTGTCTTCGAGGCACTCAAGTGAACACTAGCATCGTCATTACCACTGAAGGTATTCAAAACAGTACGCATAATATTGCCGGGATTACTAGTATTATTAACCTCTGACAATACTTAGAATTCATATTTCTAGGTTATTAAGGCACACACTTTCATTATTCCCAATCTAAGAACACAAAAGCTCATTTAAAAGCACTGTTGTTATTACTATTATTCTATGAATAAATTCTATTAGTCCTAGAATATAAGGTACTGGTCATCCATCATGCTCGGTAGTTATTGTCATTAGTACGTTTGTAAAATATGAAAGGGGAAAAAGTTCGTTGCAATGGAAAAACAAACAAAAAAAGTGGTCTTATAGGTTTAAGTAGCTCGCTTAAAAGGCAAGTTATATTGTACATACATGTGAGATGTACGTCGTAAAGGCCACTAGTGTCGGGGATTCATTTTTTAATATCTTTGTTTTTTTGTTTTTTCATCGCTAACTAGGCTGTTGTCACTTAATGATCTAAGTCATAGTATCGAAAGCAATGACCCCCGGTTCATGAATCAGGATTTGAATGATACTCGTGTTACAGATCTAAATAAGGCATTATTATCATTTTCATCCTCGATTACTTTATCTACAATCTAGTTTCAGTTTAACCAGTTGTGTTCTATGACCCATTAGCATTAATCCAACAAACTGTTTTAAATTATACGCAATGAATCTTGGTGGATAGATACATGATGCCAATTTACAACATTGATTATTCAAACAAAAGCGTCATTTGTCTAAAACGCTTTTCTGAGACTTACTGACGTGCTAGCTTCTCCATGCATGCACTGTTGACCTGGTAACTCCGCCCTGGGCGATAGAAAACTTGGTCTATAAGGAAAGGACAAGAATGTAATACAGAGCAAGATTGTAACTGATTGAAATTCATTTCCGCAGTATATTAGCTGATCAAGCAACATATTAGTGACGATAGCTGCCAATCGCTGGCTATATACCACTCGGTGACTACTCTGGCGCAGTGTGTATGTACAATGTAAGCTGGCCCAGTTTTGAGTTGACTTGAGGTCCAAAAGGTTGGAAAAAGGTTGGAATTACGTGAACGCTTGAAGAGTGACCAAGTCCAGCCATCCACCAGATCGATAAAAAAAAGTTATAATTATATATTCCTTTTTTGCTTGCTTGGGATGGTGGCATATTCAATGTTTCCAAAAGTCTAGACGTGTCTGCATGTTTGGGGTAACGGAGGCTGTATAATGCCTTCTCAATACGGCATTCTCGAGCCGATCTTTGGTACAATTCTAGTGAGCTTAATGCAAATGTAGAAATCCTTACTTTCAGCCTTCAGTGACTGTCCTTGCTCATAGTACTATCTCACATCAAACACGGCTCCATAGGAACCAGTATTTACTTCTCACAACTCGTAAGTGAGTAAAGTGGCGACAACTGGCGTCACGGTCTTGCAATAAATATATTCAGCTTAGATTATCAGACCAGATTATCGGCTTTTATGCTATAGCTAGATGGCTATGCCGAGAAACTACAGTTTTCAATACATATCAAGATATCGATATGGAGTATCTATCTAAAATGGTTTTTTTTTCCTCCTTTTAAGGCTGAGATACAGACTATCTAATGGTTTTATAATCATTTACCTCCATATCTCAACTTCTTTCCTATACTGCCCGACGGCCATCTTAATCCTGTTTCTGGTTTTTTAATATTCTGTAGTACGCATATTAATGATTATTAAACACTTCAATTTCACTTGCTTTCATCTTATAGGCTATTTTCAAACTATGAAGGGTGGCTACTGCTTTGAGATTGAATATTAAAAACCCTTTTTGCTTTGTTTCTCTCCATCTCTCTCTAACTGTACGTAACATGCGTTGTTTAACCATTCTGACCTTACTGTCTGAGTTTGAAGTATCCACAGCAATGTTCGTATGGACCTAAAATTTTGGAGACCTTCGTCGCTTGTAATTAAGTCAGCGACCAAAAGATGTTGGGAACAAAGGGGAGGAAGGGGGAGGAGGATTGGAAATCTGGATCTAGGAACTATAAACTCCCATTTTGGAGCAACCCCTGTGTACTGAGCCAATAAATTTCCTCCAAATTCAAGTTTTGCCTTTCAAGTAAAAAAAAAATTTAAAAAAATATTTGATTATTCTTAGGATAACTCGGTCATAATCTAGATATTGTAAGTGACTTCTGATTTTTGATTGTGGTTTTCTAAAAGTAGCTGTACTGATCTACTCAAGATTTACCATAACCATAGTATTGTAAAAGTATGGTGGAGCCCAGCAGACTCCAACCACATTCCTTATCCAGCATTAATCTAAAACTCATTAAATAGTCACTTTAACAGAACATCATGGGCCTGTAGAATTGCACTTGCTGTATGGCTGCCCAAGTTACAACAGCTATCAGTTGTGTAATCGCGATATTGAAATGACTGTGATTATGGTGGCTACTCGTTGCTTAATCTAAGGCTACATTTGCTTAGTTCTGTCGATCAAGTTCTAGCCCCCACCACACATCCCATTTAGCTAAAATGCCGAAACCCAACGGTGGGAAGTAAGAAACATAGTGTTTGGGTATGTTATCTTTTTTATCACTATTTCGGAGTAGAGTTTATCCACTTTTTTTTCTTGGACCTCATTCCATAAACCGTCAGCTATTCTTGACCCAGGAACAGAATTGTGCAGCAGAATTGTTTCTGAATACTTTGCATTATGAGTTACTATACCAATTTTGTCTAGTTTTTACAATTCTTGTAGCTCTACCAAACTCATGAATAGAGAGTATTATTGTTGATACGGGAATAATTCCGGTTTAGAGTCTGAAAATCTGGGCACAAAGCATATCTGCTACATTCAAAGCATTTCTGTAAGTTTTCTGTGACGTCAGTATATCCATTAAAGATTTCAAGAAAAAATCTAGAGTCATAGCGCTATATTGGTGTCGTTAGTGACAGGTTACATGTAGTAATAAACTCACACTAATTGTATCTCCAGATTCTAGTTTCTTGTTATTAAATGCGTAAATATTTAATAGCCTCCATACATTCTAAGTATATCCTAGATTTACCTGCGGTCCAAGTCAGTAATTAACTACTCTTCACCGTCAACTAATAAAAATTTGAGCATAAGGCCTAATCAATTGTTTCTGTTTTATTGTTTTGAACTCCACTGCATCCAGTTCTCAAGACTAAAAAACCGAATTATCTTAAACTTACATTTAAAAAAAAAAGTTATAAAATCCACGTCGGAGGTAATTATAGGTTACAAGTTTGCAAGTATGACGAGGAAGGGGGAGGACAGGGGAAAGGATTAGTTTTGAACTTCTTTCAAGTGCTCCCAATGCTCAAAAAGGTAACTATAGCGAGTAGTGGTAACAGTCGATAGCCCGGTGCATAAACTTCGTATTGACTATTCAAAAGACCCACTCACCAAAATTTGATCAATACTCGCAGCCACCTTAGTATAAAGATCTAGGTGAGTAACATAATGTCCAGTTTTTCTTTATCTGTCATAACGACTGCGGTTAATGTAGCAATGACTATCTGCCATGTGTATTATATAGGCGCCAATGTGGTTCTTGAAGGTTATTAACAGAAACCCAAGATCTGAAACACCCGCATATAACATTACAGAATTCCAAACACCCCGGTACATCTTAGAATCTTCAGTGTGTCTGATTATGGAAGAAAAAACTTCAGTTAGTCTAACCCTGCGCATAAAAGACTTTTGATAAATTAAGAGCGGTATATTTCAGCTGCCGAAAAGTCATTATATGAGTTCCAAGGCCATCATATTAAAAAAAAAAAATCTTTTAAAATTCAGCAAACTATTGCCAAATATTTCATAAATTTCAAAACATAATATAACTAGAATAAAATATGATTGCAGTTGAAATGGTTGCTAAACTTATGATATCGATAACAGTGACAGTCTATTTGTGACACCAACTGTGTAGCATTCTCAACACATCAACAAACATTTAATACAAAGAGCTAAAGTCCTAAATTGTAATTTTACCTACATTGTTTTTGGTTAAAATTCTTAAATTTTCATGCTCTACCATGTACAAGGGTAAACTTGCCCGCCATATTTTCACAACTGCCAAGACTGTATGTTTTATTTTTAAAAGCTTTACTCGCGTTCTAGGCATTGTAACACAAATATTCAATAATTAAGTTTTACTTTATACAGATCCAGCTGAATCAAGCTTCGAGTTTCCTGCTTTACACCGCTTCAACTTTCTTAGTTCTCAAACACAAAAAACCAATATTATCGTTGTGTTTAGTACCTAGCGCGAACCATCAGGCTAAATATCTTCTAAATTTTTTTTATATATTTTTTTAGTTATTATTCATCTGTTTTAACTGTTGTTTGCTTGTCTAAATGTAATGAACAATATGGATTATACAGCTATCTACTTGCTTTCTATTTTCAGTACAAAGCGTCATACCAGAACGTGATCCGAGTTGCTCATTGTCTTCCTAGTATCAACCTGTGTCAAGTTTTATACAGGTCTGTCTTATATAGATTGCTCTATGCATCACTGAATTTACTATATTAAAATTACAACAACAGTCCAGGCTGAGATTATTGCAAGCTTAGTGGTTTTTGTTTTACTAGTGAAATAATCTGCTACTTGTTTGCAGAATACAAGGTGGATTTGTATTAAGTAGAAATTACTGACTAACAACACCTGTGTGGTATGAAGTCATATTCAATTAGATACCGTCAAAAACTTAATTGCAAGCTGCGACGAGCGCTGAAATTTACGACCTATTCAGGTATACAAAACTTTCATAACCCAAGTTCCCATCTTGCGTGTAAGTAGACGAAAATTGCATCTTTCTAATCACAATCGTCCAAATTTCCAAAGAATACTTGATCACTCCATTTTTATCGTATCCGGGTCCTGCCAATATGCACCTCAGGATCTCACAAGTAAATCTTGTTCATGGCCACTTTGAAGACTATAGAGCACACTATACACATGACGAGAGTCGATGCTTTGCAGACCAGATCCATCCGAAATTTGAGCACGATGTAGACACTATAATATTCACGAATCTAAAAAGTCGGTATATTATGATCGGACAAACACAGTCATAGTTTGAGGTCGGAGGCTATCGGGATAACTTTTGTCAGTAAATTGAACAGGAGGTTATGAATTTTTAGTAAATTGATAAGTATGGCACAGGAACTTGATTAGTGTCCATTCCGATAGAGTTGGTCATACAATACAAAATAGTTAGCCGCCAAAAAAAAACGGCTGGTTCTACATCTTTTTTTTATTGTTATTATTATTTTGCTGTCAAATGCTCTAGCTAGTTAGACCAAAGTGTAGCGGCGTGGACCGGAATAGAGAAAGCCTGATTCCAGTCACTAAATGAAATCGCGATAGGTGCAGGAAAAGTAGCCTGATAAAACCCAAAAAGATCGTTGTTACTGTCACAAATGTGCCTGATAAAAGAGCTTTAGTCAGATGGGAGAATAACAATAGCGCTTGGCCACGCAGAGTTCTTTCAAGCCAAAACCCATTTGAACCGCCAATTCGCTGCGTGTTCTTGGCGCCTCCATGCTTGAGTCTAGCCAGCGTTTTGGAGTGAACAAAGCAAAAAAAAAAAAAAAAAAAAAATACATTCAAACAAATAACTTCACACACCTTAAAAATGGACCTAAATTTTTACTAGATCAAGTTATAAACCACAACAAAACACATATAAAAACAAAAATACTCGACAT
>Ga0160505_100505_pt1 | contig 22144 bp, 15 predicted proteins | sample DIDeMG_FD_108225 | JGI IMG/M metagenome (GOLD analysis project Ga0160505, IMG submission 108225) | Enriched chicken feces microbial communities from UW Madison campus, WI, USA - DID2874_E49_Stillage MG | ecosystem: Host-associated > Birds > Digestive system > Large intestine > Fecal ... | reverse complement strand
TTTTTTTTTTTTTTTTTAATATATTTCTTTGTTTTTAAAATTTTGAATTTTGGAAAATAAAATTCGAATTAAATCGGTTTTTTTTAAAAAAAAAAAGGAAAAAAAAAAAAAAAAAAAGTTCAAATATAATAATAATACAGTCACCCTCCAAAAAGTCTTTGTACCTTTTACGATGCGTGCGACGCGTAACCTAATATACCCTATCACTTGTTTACAGCAACCCAAAAATCATGCCTCGTACATCTTTTAAAACTTCTAATAAAAGTAATAGAAAAGGAAATTGGAACCCATTTCAACGTGGAATTATGGTTGGACGATATCTTGGCGGCCTGACAAGGACTGATCTTCAACGATAAAGACCACCGTTGAAAAAAAATAGGACCTCTACTACAGGAGCCAGCGATCCCCGTTCCAAAAGGCCACAAGCCCTTTCTGATAGTGATAAGCAAGACATTCATTCTCCTAGTCAAGCGGGATCCCTTTATAAAAATGTCAAAAGACATCTGTAAACCACTTGATAAGCCTATTTCCCCACACACTGTTACTTGTGAGCTGAAAAGATCTGGATATGGCCATTGGAAAGCACCAAAAAAAAAAAAAAGGCCTTGTTGAAACGAGGAAACCGCTAAATTGCCCTACCATAACTCTCGTCAGAAGTCAGAAGGGGTCCTTATTTTTAACTTAACTGTTCTAGCCAAATTAGAACTGTCAAGCTTTGCAAGATTCTTTTTATTTTTGTTAAAGGGAATCCAGGACTAAAAATTCAACGTCTAATCCTTAAAGATTAAACTCATAATTTTCTTTCAATAAAGTATTCCTCAAGTCGTGGCTCTAAAGTAACTCCAAGTAAGAATATAGAATAGAAAATCAGTTTATTGTCCTTACATCAAATGGTTACAAATAAATTATAAAACAAAATGACATACAAAGAAGACATGTGATTTCAAAGGCGTTTGTCTCTATGAGACCGTCAAGGTAGCGGCATCAGCGCACTTTATGAGTTTAGACGTTTGATGGCACCGGATTTCAAATAAGAATATTTTTAGTAGTCTTTGAGTTGATTATTCTCTCACATTTAAAAGTCATTGTCTGGGTCTCGAATTTAGGGTTGGAGTATAGTATTAGTTATGTTAGAATTACTACAGGCTTTTATCTACTAACAACTAGTGTTCAAAAACACTTGCTTTGTGTTTTAGTAGTCCTCAGGTTGTAACCCCCGTAAAGTGTACACAGAGGAGTTAGTGACACTGCATATTTGATGTCAAAAGTTTTAAACCCTTAGAAGCCTCCCGTATGAATGATGCTGTCTTCTCCTTCTCTACGAGAAGCCCAAAGGTTTTAAATATTTCTTGTTTGCCTTGCTCCATAAATAAAATAACAAATCAAATTATGATGTAATGAGGACGGGAACTGTCCTTGGAAGGAACCCGGGATAGCATAATTGTGACACGGTACACATCACAATCAGAATGGACAGATGATGGTTTTTTTTTCCTTTTCTTTTTTGCAATGTCTAGCATTTAGCTACCAAGTGCCGTGTATTTTAGATATTTCCCTCAGCACATGAAACTTGCCACAAAAAATCTAGCACTATTAAATACTGAAATTCTCATTATATGCGCTAAAAAATGTTACTTATTCACTTATAGTGAGATCTGGGTTAGAGTTATATGAATTGTTTATTTTTTTTTTTTTTTAAAAAAAATCTTTATTTAGTTTGTTTTTTATTTCTTATTTTTGTTATAAAATCTTTAGATATTCAGACAATATGATCAGATTATCTACTCCATCTGGGATAATATAGTTAGACGTTGGCCAACCAGAAGCAGTGGTATTAATGTCATGAAATTTATGATAAAAGTGCTTATTGTTCTAATACATGATTAAATTCATATAACAGCAAGGATATAAATGATCTTGTTTTTAGAACACTTATCATGACGAGGACGTCCATGCAGTCTGCCCCAACATGTAATTGGAGGGGGGGTTCAAAGCTTTTGATGGCAGAAAAGTGTTCATGGATTTGAAGCTCATGTATCAAGAAAAATCCTCATACATTACCACTATAGCTTGTACTTCCCATTGAGAGAGAGGGAGCAAATTCGTAGGTCCAATTATGAGTTAAAAATCTCAATAAGCACTTTAATCCTCTTCTTACCACCAAGGAGAACACTGAAGTCAAATCCTAGGAAAAATTCTTTCAAAAATATTTTTACGCCTAGACTTATAAAGGACATGGTGGTTTCAAAAAACAATTGACCATTTCAGACCGCACCACATTTTGCAAAACGTTATAACATAAACAGTACGGATCCTAGTAATGCTAGATAAATTTTGTGAAATAGATGTCTTCTTGGTATAATTTATAAATAAATATAAAGACAGTAAACTGACATTAATAATATTAATAAAAATCCGAGGGGGTCTTCTTGTTACTAAGAAAGGTCTTGGAGCAGTGGCCAAGTTTTCAAATTCGTTACGACAACCATTTTGCTAATGATTCACTTGATTAGAGCAGCTTGTTGAGGTTTTACTGAGTGCCAATCTTTGGTATCAATTTAATGGGTGTTGTATATCGCAGGTTGCCTTTAAAATGAAAAATTATTCATGGAGAATTTGACCCCGTGTAATGCTTGAATTTATAAAACACACTGAAACCACTATCCTACCAATCTCATAGACACAGATGTTTTGGAAGTTTATTTCTTCTTTGTATGTTAAATTGTTTTATAACTTTTGTTTGTAACTATTTGATGTAAGTACAATAATCTGATTTTTTTCTATCTCTCTAATATTAATAATACCACATTGGCAAAAATTGTAAGCTTTTTCTGCCTCAATATCTTGATAAATCTGATTCCAGGGCATAATGCCCACTTTTTTTGTTCTTCCTTTAATTATTTCACGTTATAAAGAATGTTTGGTGGTTTGTCTTTTGTCATAGCCACTCCAGAAAAAGTTATTATTGCCGGGATCTCCCCAGAATTATCCAGATCTGGTATCTCCTTCCGTAGAAGCTGCTGCACCTGGTGCCGGACTTAGAGCCTTATTTTCAAGCTTCTCTCGTATTAACTCGTTATCCATAACTCCAGGCCGCTGACGACGATCCCTGCTTTTTTTAACTTTGGGTTGGCTCTTTTTTTTAAGATGGGGTGCTGTCCCAGAAGACCTCTTCATTGAGGGTCTCCATCTGGTGGGTTTTATGCGATATTAATCTCAAGTCTTCGTCTTCAGTCACCAACCATTGGTTTCTTTTTTATGAATTCTCATAACTGAAATTTTTTAGGGTCGATGCTTTTAAGTTATCTCAACTTGAAGTGCTTATCGGGTTTTTTTGCTTTGCCTTTGTCTCCTGATGAGCTTCGTGACTGTCTGGTACTGGACTGAGCTGGCATGCTGTATCACGGACTTCACGCGTAAGACATCAACCTGCTTAATAATTTGGTCCCTGAAGTTTTCTAAAGGACTTTGCGTAACTAACCAATAAAGCTGGTTTGCTTATTGATTATTGAGGAACTGGGATAAAAAATTAAAGCAAAACTTCTACAAAGTTGACAGCAACTATTATGATTCCACTGATTTAAATTTGTTTTCAATGGTCCGCTAAAATATATAGATAAAGGGAATACAGATTTTTCACGGATCATCCCATAATGAATAGATAGAAAATCAGTTTATTGCTCTTATATCAAATAGTTACAAACAAAATTATAAAACGGTATGTCATAAAATGCAGAGATAAATTTCAAAAAACATTTGCGTCTATGAGACTGGCAGGAAAGGGGTGTCAGCACGTATTATAAATTCAAGCGTTTGATGGCGCCAAATTTTCCATGAATAATTTCATGTGTTGAGGGAAACCTGCGGTATGCAACACCCATTAGATCGATATCAGAGATTGACATTCAGTAAAACCACCTCGTAATAAAAACAAGCTTTTTTTCAACGACTTTAATCTTGAAGTAGATATATGAATGGACGATCAGTTTATTGTTCTTACATCGAATGGTTACAAACAAAGCTATAAAACAAAATGATATACAAAGAAAAAATGAATTGTAAGACATTTGTTTCTATGAAATTGCAAGGTCGTGATGCCAGTGCATATTATGAGTCCAGGTGTTCGGTGATGGCAAAATCTTCATGAATAAAGCCCTTTTGTTGAAACCTGTGTTACAACTACTGAGGAATCGTACAGCAAAAAAGGCTACCTGCAACGGCCAGTCCGCTTCCTTAGAAGTTATTTATACTGCTGATCAAAAGAAATGCACTGCATTAAAAGACCAATAGACATGTAAGGGCAAGTGCTTACCCCTTGTATACTTAGTCACCTCCTGTTTGTCCTTTTCTTGCATTTGGTCCTTTTTTAATCTTGGACTGACAAAATATTGTACCATCAACGCCAAAAAAAAAGAAATATTATGAAAAGAACTCTCAAATTATAGGTAATTACATTTAAGAATGGGTATATAAAAAAAACCTGATCTTACACTTATATGAAGTCCATAGTTGGGTCATCGGAACATAGACCAATTGGCGAGCCAGAAAATATTTTTTTTGAATACTATCGCCCCACAGCACGGGTCAAGAAAAACGTTTTATCCAAATGGGCGTATATACTAACGCTTTAAATAATCCCTCTTTTTTTCATCTCTTTCCTTGTTGATCCAGGTAGCTTAAAATGAATTTATAGTATCTAGACCTTCAGTTTTGGTATAAGTTTTCTGTACTTTCCTAATGTCAAACTGTAACTCTCAATCTTTTTTTTGAACAAAAAATCAATATTTTATATTCATCTTTTAATATAAGTTATGGTTTCCAAAAATCTTTTTTTTGACAGATCTTGCTTTGGTAGTGCCAAAGTTTTTTTAAGAAGTTTTGAAGGCAGATTCTTCACACTAGATAAATAGATAGTCAGTTTATTCCTTGCACCAAATAGTTGCAAATATAATTATGAAAAAATATCATCGCACTATTAATACTGAGCTAAATTCGATGAACCACGAAAAGATATTTTTTGAAGAACTATGAAAACCAAGAATATTACCTACGGTTAACTATTAGAAAATGTTGGGAAAAAATATAAAATGTCAGACACTAATTTGGACTTTACATTGGCTGAGTACAAAGAGATGCATAATGGTATTGCCATGTTTAAATCTTTTGTGAATGAGCAGTCAGTGATCTAGACAGAGATTAAAGTTCTTACCCCATTAACTCAAAACAGCCAAAGAAAAAGATATCTCAAGAATACAGGAGTACCGTCACTTTAGATGAAAATCTTAGTTCGAAGAAATGAGAATTGTAAGCTACAGTCTGACAATAGGAAAGCACAGAAAGCTGATACCAAGCCTGAAGTTTTAGAGACCATAGATTCACACTAAGCTACCTGGATCAAGAAAAGAGATGACAAAGAGAGGGATTATTTGAAAAGTTAATTTGTACGTCTCGGTCGAATCAGGCATTTTTCAGATCCTGGCCAAATTCACACAGTACTGTACTGAGTTTTTTAATGGTAATAAACCCCATAACACGCGCTGGTACCGCTACTTTGACTGTCTCATAGAGACAAACGCCTTTGAAATCACATGTCTTCTTTGCATACCATTTCGTCATATAATTTTTATTTGTAACTATTTAATGTAAGGACAATAACCTGATTTTCTATCAATTGATAATGAGCCTCTTAAAACATCTATCAAGGGTGCCATTTCCAGTAAAAAACTAAAATCGCTTACCTACGGAACCGGGATACGGAAAGGCATATTTCTTTTTTTTTTTGAAAACAATCTTGTCGAGTACTAATATCATTTTGACTCGAGAATGACGAAAATAAACACATAAAAACCTTTTTATATACTCACGTTAGCCTGGTTACTGATTTAGTTAGTGTCATGTTTTGGATTCTTATTTTAAGTTAAAATTAGCACCTTTAAATTTTTCTATTATCTAACATTGATCCCGAAAACACTTTTACCGGCTTTTGAAAGTCTAATCTCCATGTGACAATATATTCCTTAAAACCACAGATGAATTTGTAGTAGTTTAGACAGAATACATGTAAAGGAAAAGGAAGAACCTATTAAACCCAGGCAACATGTTAAGACCTAAACAGTTAATATAGGGATTAATGACCACTGTGACAAAAAGTCTAGTACAAAAAACACGTATTAAACAAAATATGTACTAAATTATGGACTGAACTATGTAAAGTCTGTTCATTGTTTCAACGTCTAAAATTACAAAAAAAAAAAATTCTTTTCATGAGATAAAGTTCAATGTTACTTCGGTAAAAAGCTTGATTCTATGGTTTTTGTTGATACCAAAAAGAACCGTGGAGCAGTGGTCAAGTTCTTAGATTGGTTATGGCAACCATTTTGTTAATGATTCGCTTGATTAGAGCAGCTTGTTGAGGGTTTACTGAGTGCAAATCTCTGATATCGATCTACTGGGTGTTCTATATCGCAGGTTTCCCTCAACACATGAAATTATTCATGGAAAATTCGGCGCCATCAAACGCTTGAATTTATAATACGTGCTGACACCGCTACCCTGCCAGTCTCATAAATAAAAATGTTTTAGAAATTAATGTATTTTTTGTATGCCATTTTGTTTTATAGTTTTGTTTGTAAGAATTTGGTGTAAGAATAAACTGATTTTCTATCTATTTTACTTGAGCCAGTGGCAGTAACATAGTCGTTAAAGTGCTTACAACGAAACTTTTTTTTTAGAAAACATACCTATCCCAGTGAAATTTTTATTCCACATTTTCAACACAGATCAAAATCTCTGGATTAACTTATTCATGGATCAACTTATGCGATGACAACAATCATCAAAATTCAATAACTATTTGATAATTCTAAAAGCTTTAAAAACAATTTAATCACGCTTTTTTTTATGAAAAAAGGATTAGAAGTCGAGATTTAGAACATAGCTTTTGACTAGACCTGCAAGGCGCCAACCATATTCTTTTAAGAAGTTTTCATCGGGAAATATTTGATCACACGTTTGTTTGTGTAATGTATCTCATTTGAAAGTATATATTTGAAACGACACCATGGCCTGTGCGCAGCAAGTATAACATGCCTAGCATAGACAAGCATGGCTTTTGTGAAAGTGTTTCTATAAAGCTATGCCGAATATACACGGTATATCTTTTTAAGTTTTGTGTTGTAGGTAGCCAGAGAATTCTTTGCTGCCATATTAGAAGGGAAAAAACGGAAGACTTTCTTTTTTTTCTCTTCTCTTTTTGCAAGTATTGAGTGGATTTAAAATAACTTGATTTTCGTGGAGTGGTATTTAGAGCATCTAACTCAGCACTTTCTTCTTTTTTTGCCCTTAATATTCATGCCAACAAATAAGACAATCGTCTCATCGTGTAGGAATTAGGAAGAGATATTACTGAACAAATGAAATCATTTCACCATATTTGAAGATCGCTTAATCTTAACATCTGTATGGTATTAGTAAGAACCAAGAGTAAATACCAAAAGATGGAATTTTAGTTGATATTTGATGTGGTTCACTCTGTCTAGTGCAGACTATTTTAGTGCTCATAAAACATACTGGCATATACACATACTGTAAAGAGAGACGGTTCCACTTGATATGATTTCTAAAAGGAGAAAATGATTGGATATTAATATATGCATTAATGGAACTGAAGATTACCATAGACGACTATCTCAATCATAGGCTAGTTGTAGACGCTACTCCAGGTGGACTGATTTTTAATCATTTAGTTAATAGATTATGATAAAGGGAATCTTCAGAAAGTACTTTCATTTGTAATTTTAATGTGAACAACTTATTTTCAAAGGAGCAACGCTAATCAGGAAGATTGGATTGATCTGTCTCACAAAAAGAATTCAAGACTAAGGTAGGTTAACTAATATAGGGTGTTCTGTTTGTTATTGGGTGTTTGTACGCACCGATAAAGCGTGCGCTAAGGCATCTGTGAGAGATCATCAATACATTTTCTAATATAAATAACGTACCTAAACCAAAAAATAGTTTTTGAAGCACAGTTCTTATTGATCATAAAGTACTAACATTAAATAAAATTGATAAATGTAATTAGAGCCAATAGTAGCTGGGGGTCACTAGACTTGTCCCATTACACATACACATATACATACATATTCAACTACAAAGTGACTCCAAAATAAAAAAAACTTGCATTATTCAATTTTGTGAAGCAAAGATAAACCGCGTCTAAACTAGAGTCACACATAAAATTCCACAAAATTTACTGGTGTTTGGTCCTGTCAAAAATCTTTTCCTCCTCCCATGCATGTTCTTTATATTTATCACTGATAAACACTGGAAAAACTTTCGGTTGGCAACGCTGATCCCTTGTGCAAACTCTGATTTAACGTTAACTACTGTATTGTTTCAGATATCTGGTAGTTTATCATAAAGGAACGTCTGACTTGAGCAAATGAACCGCTCGTCTGACTTGATTCATTGTTCTGCAACTACTCTGAATTCTAGAACCCAGTAAGTAATGATTTGGTAGAATTCTCAAAATAATTGACTTGAAGGTCTAATTTTATAATGTTACCTTTCATTAAGGAATCAAACCAGACTGGCGAAATAAATCCTTAGTCAAAGTGCCTTGGTGATTACATTATCCAATTTGAGTATGTAATACTGAGATTGTATAATAGTTAATCGCATATTCTAGAATAACAAGGGGATAAATGTAGACATTAAAACTTTTTCACGTATAAACATTAAGGAATTTTTGTATGAGATGTGGAGAGAATCTTTTTCTTGTTGTCAGGGTTAAGGAATCTTTGTGTGTAGTTCGAATTTGGTCCCAATTTTCTCAGTTTCCGTGATTTCTCCCAGCGAAAATATAGTGACAGACAACAATAACAATACTATTCAGTACTTCTTGGCTGCATTACATGCATGCCTGCGTATCAAAACATAAAGTTCTTTCCTGTGATTGGAAATATAAACAAACCAGAAGTCATTACAAATACAAATGAAGTAAAATAAGAAAAAGAAAAACCCAACTGTACTACCTTCCCTACTTGGCTTTGTAATGCTCACCTCAGATGCCGCCGTGGTACACTGACATGCCCACAATAGATTTGTGATTCTCTTCAGTTTTCTAGTCTTAGCCGTGATGGATGCACAATTGAAGGTACCTGTGCTGATAAATGCACAGTAGGTGACAAAAAGACTCGATATTATTGGAATTCAAGCAATTGAAAATTTCTCAGAGTACAACGAGTGTTGTGCTTCGACATTGGGAATTAATTATTTTGTATTTAGAGGACGTCAAACTCACTTTGCGCAAGATTAGTCAACATTAATGGCCGCACAAATTGTTACTCTATATAGTACTTTATAAAACATTTGGGTCCTTTCTAGAAGATGGTAACTAGACTTTACATCATAATCTGTAACAAGTTACTCCCATAATATATAGTAGATATATATAATTGTGCGTATTCGGTAGTTTTTTGTCTTATCTTCACTTTCTTCATAAATTAATCATGACTCAATCACTCACTATTACGGACAATAACGAGACTACCGGGTCATCAAGTGATCTTGATATTACATGTGCTAGCACTGAAAGAAGCAAGGCCACCAAGGTTTTGTGTCATTCAGAGAACGATAACAAATTTAGTAGACAAAAAAGATCGAACAGAGCAAGATAAATGCAACGAAACTACTAATGTGGAAAATCGTCCTATTGGAATAAAACATCTGTTTGGATGACTAGAAAAGCACAACAATGATTGTCTCATTGTTTCTTCTGGTAATACCACTTCTAACGCTGTTAACAGCAGTAGCAGTATTGTTGATAACAGAAATCGTAGGTCATATAAAGCAAGAAACTAATGACCCCCAGAAAAGTACTCACGGCTGGTTTACATAATTGAAAATGTATTGCAAAGTGAGCTTCACATGAGACTCCCAACCCATATCGAATTATAGAGAACGTTTCTCCAATCCCCTAAATTAACTGAAGAAGCTGAAGATTATTCAGAAAAGCACCTTTTTGAGCTGCCTCGATAAAATAATAAGCCAGGCTCATTCTGGCAAGAAAAAAGGAGATCGCTGATACTAATAGTCCCAGTGTACACTCTGATATCTATCTAACTGTTTTTGAACTTGATGACGATGTTAAGAAAGCTTTACAAAGCTTTCAGGAAGAGAAATTCAATAAAAACAAGACAAAGAGTCAAATTGCTATGGAAAGAGCCATTAATCTCAACAAACTTTAGGGTAACCTGGTTTCTAAAGTTGTTACCAAGAAATATATAATAATGAACTCAAACGAAAACATAAAAAGAGAAAACTTTTTAGAAAACTAGATCACTTCAAATATGTTCAGTTGTTTCAAAAAACTTTAGGGGTCACGAATGGAACAGGACCTAGAAGCTGTCGAGTTGAACTCTATTGAACATGCCTCTTTGCAAAGCATTTTACAAATCCTAAAGGATATCAGGGAAATGAAAAAAGGGATCGACTTGAATTTTAAAAAACCAACAAAAAGTTTTTGATTTACTGATTGAATCTATGCAAAAATAAACATCAAACATAAATTTTAGTTATGAATAAATCTTTTTTTAAATCTTAGCTTTTACAACTAATATCTGGGGGTTATATTAATCTCATGAATAAGTATTAGAACTCTTCAAAGCTTTATAAAGCAAAAGCTCTTCAAACTTGTAAATTTCGTTTAAGAGATCAAATGAGGCAAAACACTCCTCTAAAGTTGGCAAATCGACATGAAATAGTTTGATAGTTATATTTTCTCTGCAGATGCAAAAGAAACAGTTTGTCAACAAAACAAAGATCCAAAATCAGCATCGAGCAAGAGGTTTGTCTAATTACAGGGGTTTGAGCAAACTTAATGTGAGAATATGCTTTAGAAATCACGTCCCACACCCATTTGTTGCTATTTTGTATTAAATATTTGTTTCTGTTTTTTGAATATTTGCTGGTTGTGAGGTTTCTTTCTCAAGGTTTTCTTATCCAGAGTTCAATATCGTCGTTAGCCAAGATTTTGTAATCCCTGTGACCATAGATCTTGAACTAAGTTCCATCTGGTGCTTTAGCCACCGTTCAAAAAGACACATGTAATATTGGACTGTTAGTACACTGAAAAATCATTTCTGGGTCAAGGAAAAGGCTCAAGAAAATGAACAATCTGGCCGTCTGATGTAGAAGTGCCTTGAAAATTAAAGCAATAAAACTCTTCTATGCCAGAGTAAGTTTAGTCTTAATCGAAAGCATTTGGTGTTGGTCTACAGATTCCTTGAGACAATATTTGTTCTTCCAGTACCGCTTTTCTCGATAACTTGGGCAAATGGCGCCAATGTTTTAGGAGTCAAGTGAATATAACCCCAGTACAGTAAACGTTCAAATATGATGGATAAACACCGAATAATGAAATTTGACACTTACCCTACCTATTTTCTGCTATTTCAACTAGATAGCATATACCTATGACATGTGTTGGTCTTGCCAGCATGAAGCAGCGGCTAAAGTATTGGCCGTATTGACCTTATAACTACTGGAGACCGACCATCTTTTGAAATCTTCCTCAAAAAGCAGCGAGACAATTCGCTCAAGTTCACAGAAACTGAACCAAGTAAATTAAGGTTAATTTTCAACAGAGATTTTAGATAATCAAAACTCTTGTCATGTTGAAAAAGAGGTTAATATTAACGGCCTCTGATTGTTTTCTTGTTTATGCTCAAACCTTTGGAAATCCTTATAGAGCTACTTTGATATTACTACTTCTAACCAGGCGTCTAAAAAAATAGCTAAAGGATGTGTACAACCATACTTAGGTATATTGTTATGTCCTTGAGTTTTTCTTTTTTTTTTCTTTTTTTTGGTGTTGATAAAACCGAAATCAAAATCAAAGAAATTGAGATGAAGAGTTATGAACTTCAAATACTTTGGTAGTTATATGTGCGTGGCAAACTCAAGACACAATAGTGCAGTTCCAAAACAAAAAGACTAATCGCCGCACATATCGCTAAAAGTAGTTGTTTTACCGAAATAGAGTCCGTGTGTACAGTACAGATTTTAAATCTATATCTTAATAAGTGTTAAATTTTAAATTTACATTTTTTTTCCGGGTTTATTCGGCAACCATGTTAGCATGTACGTGACAGTATCACGTGAACCCCTAAAAAAGTTGGGCTAATTGTATTTTTCCTATTTTTCTCTCTTTTAAAACTTCCATCAAAGAGCCAGAAGGACCTCTCAAAAGTATTCAAAACCAGTCGAAGTTCATTTACCGTTGACAGTAAGTAGACTGTATATATAATCAACTGACATAATAAAATTTGAAGCAATAAAGCTGGAAAGTAAATGGAAATAGTTCCAACACATTTTTCAACTACAAAAAAGAAAAGCCAAGTAAAGTATCCGCTAATAGCTTATACCTGGTAATTCACTCGAGGCAGAGTACCACCACTAATCTAGAGCCAAAAGAAAATTAGGCATGTACTGCACCCATTACAAGTACACATATGATATGAGGGGCTGATTATGACTTCAGCGTAATGGGTTTTTTATTTTTTTTTTCTCTTCAACTAGTGCTATTAGTACTGCCAGTAGCGGAATAAGACTTGGAAAAGTTGGCTACTACCATATCAAAGATAACATCTTTCACGGGCCGCTAAATAATGGGAAGCGACAGCCATAAACATAAAAATATTTTGGTAAATAGATACCCAACAGAGATATAAAAAATGTGGGTGATTCCAGATTTACAGTAACACTACCATACAATTATCCGTGATACCTGTAGTAAGCTTTGGACCTAAATTGGCAATTTTTGTTCCTTTTCAATTTAGAACCTTTTTTCATCCTTTTCTAGAATGTTATTCGAACAGCTTGTCAACTTTCTAGTAGACACAAGTCATTTCATGCAAACCTGGGAATCGAAACATCAATGTCAGTAATCGGCAACACGCTGACTGGTTGCTCATGCATGACAGTCGCTGGACTCATACAGATAGTTGGCGCTGAATTAACTTTCCTCTCTTCACTGATATTAAAGCAAATGAAAAACATATAATCAGCAAGAGCTTGTATCATTTGAATCTAGTTACTTGTCTGTGGGTCTATTTGTCTGTCCGATGGGCCATAAAACAGCTAGTTTTACTATAATATTTGTAGGAAGGATATACAAATAATTACTCAGTTATAACTCTTGATATTACCCCCAAGCTACAGTTTGTACAAATACAACCCCAGAGTTTGCGACATTGTCTGCCGATATAGCTATCCACAAACAAAACGTAATTTACACCCAGTTTGGGCCGTCAATATATCAACAGTGTCAGTAACGCTTCCTTTGAGTTGAAGATTTCTCTGAAAGTAATTAAAAAAGCTTTAACACCGTTCATTGCCAATAAGCAAGAAACAATAAACAAATGAAAGGAATTTCATTAAAAGAAAATAATAATTAATAAAACAAAAAAAGGGTCTCAATTTAGTAAAAATAGGATTAGTACATAATCTCAAACAATGTAACTGTACTATGGTCTTTTGTACGCATAGCTTGTATCAACTTTGACATAAGACAGGAAAAGAAGAATGACAAAAACAGCCGATTAATTACCAGTCACATTCTTGTAGCAATCTTCAAAAACCTCATGTGCCCAACAATTTGAAGTTCATCGCGTTACATCAACAGTAATCACCTCACCAACTGTGAATTTTTTTTCATAACAAGTGTATCTTCAAGAATACACAATAAGATAGAAAGAACTATCAATTTAAATATAAATTAAAAAAAAAAGTTTATTATACAACTGTAAATCAATTCAGTTGTTGTTTTATCTCATCCAAACCAAAATGTACCCAGTTATGGCCTACATGTAAGCACAACTAGCAAATACACGTGTAGTTTAGACATTAACTTTTGAGTAGCTCTGGATGATCCCGAATTAGACAAATAGGCGCCGTTTTCGGAATATCACGGCCGGTTCTCAGAACTGCTATTGCTTTTACCAATGAGGATGTGACGTCTTCTTGGTCAGCGATAGGAGTCAATTAGGCAAGCACTTGACAAAAAAAAAAAAATACAACGCATGGTACTTTGACCCAGCTGACTGTTGACAGAAAAATGATATGTATCTAGACCCTTTTTTTTGTTTTGAACATTCTCGGTTTTAGAGCGTGCTAATGGTGGGTGGCAGACGTGGCTATTGATAGCCTGGGATCTGAGCGCGATGAGCACCCAAACAAAACTAGAAAAAAAACTAGAAGAAAAAAATTGACAAGGGGGGGGGGAGAGACAATAATACCATATGCACATTATGTAGTGTAGTGCTTATGTTATGACATTCATATTCTATTAGTGAGGGGCATTGCTGCATCTGTCATGGATCTGAAAACAAATCTGAGATCCTTTTGTTATTTTTCCTTGACAGGTCAGCACTTGCAGGCGAGTTTTTCTCCAACTGCTCCGTTACCATATTACCCCTGTCTGACTATGCTACATGATGCAAGCCAATACTTAGAAAGGCGCCAGCCGTAATTCAGCCGAAATCGCCTTTTGCTTTAAAGTAACCAAGGTGGATCATTGCCCTAACCGCGTCAGCGAGATAGATTTTACATCATATAGAACTTAATAAAAAATGTTTCCTAGATCTGGCAGAAGATTGAAAATCTGCCAAAAAAAATGAGATCCTAATCTTGCTAATGCCAATAGTACTACCAACTGCAAATAATTATTCATGTGCCCGAATAAACAGGACCAGATGGCCGAGATCTTTAACACACATATTGGAAAGTGCCAATCTAGTGTTTGTAGCATATATAAATAAATATCAAACTCTGTTCATAAAATTTACACAAACTAATGCTTAAATACTATACTAATGGTAATGGTAGCCATATGTCAAAGATGATAATTGCATTAAAAACTAATAGTAAAATAATAAAAAAGTATATTAATAAAACATTCCCAGATTAAACCCCGAAAAAATACTCCTGAACTCCGAAAACAAATCGAAACCAAAAAAAAAATAAATAGAAATTAAAACAAAGCCAGCAGCTGTAGAAAAACTTGTCTAAGGGTCTGCAACTCTATAAAATCGATAGTGTTTTTTTTTGCATTTGCTGCAGCTCCAGCGCTTAGAGTACCAAGCTAACTGTTGTACTAGTCGAGGAGATCTGAGATAGCCAATTTTTTCCGGTGGCTTTTCTCATCTCTGTCGTCATTGGCTTGTTGCTGCTGTGCTTGATGGTGTTGTGAAGATGTCGGAGGAAGAGGGGGCTGCCGTGTTGGTGGGGACGGTACAGCCATATATAGTGGTGGTAGATTGTACTGCTGCGGGATCTGTGGTGGAGGTGGCCCCGGGATAGGCATCTGTGGTGGCGGGAGTCTATAGTGCTGTGAGCTTGGGTGTAGTGGCATGTGGTGTGGTGGTATCTGCTGTTGCTGCTGTTGATGATGTGGATGATGTGGAGGAGGGATCTGGTGCGGCGGCACACCGTAATACATTGACGGCGCAACACCTGGACCTGGCACTGGCAGGTATCCCAGCGGCATTTGCGGTTGTGGAGGTGGTGGAGGCGGTTGGTAGTTGAATTCTGGTGGGGATGTCAGTGACGCGGAAACGCCCATCACGGGCTCAAACACGCACTCCTGGTTGAACCGTACGCAGTTCGTGCATTTCGAGTTTGTACTATTGAAACCTGAGCAACGAATCTAAATAATAATAAAAAGAGCATTCAGATCAAATGGGCGATCGTCATATTAGTATTAAACAGAACCTTTAAGGAAAAAAAAGGAAAAAACTCTAGTTGCTTGTCCAGCTTTTTTGTCTTTAGGAGTTTTATGGGGTTTCCGCTTTTGGTTTCAATTTGGTCTATTTTTTTTTAACTGCGTTGCTGCTGTTGGTGTTACAGTGCGCAATGTTTTTTTCTCATTTTTTTTCCCTTGTCCCACTAAGCTTCATGAGAGATTGAAAAACGCCTCGAAAATAAAATAACATGGACAGAGAACCGGAACACTTAGAAACACATACCTTTCTGCGACGACAATAACTGCATGCTATGGCAGTTCGTTGACGTATTCGGGGACCAGGGCCCGGTTTGTTGTGGTCTCCGCCGCCGTTTCCACTGCTTGATTTTTTTACTGATGAAGATGTCAGATTATTTGATAGTTGTGAATAGCGTATTTGGGTGGAAGCTGGCAGCAGTGAAGGAGCGTTGAAAATGCCATCACTGCTGTTTTTATGGCTGCTGCTGCTGCTGCTACTGGGTGGATCTGGGTACCCTGTGGGAGTCGAGCTTGGGGGTGGTGTTCTGTTGTGTAACAAGGACAATGGTGAAGAGTAAATCATGTAATAGTTAATGCTGAATAAATAAACTGGGGAGTAGAAATATGCACGCTCAGCTGGTTGAGACCTCTGGGCTTGTGCTGATCGAGACTGGGCCTCTGAGCTGGGTAGTGGCTAGTGACGCTTGTTTTTGAGAGGACTGTTGAATATTTATATATCTGTATATATATTAACAGTAGTATCGTGCGACAGACAACCTCGCGTATTGTAAAGAGGGGGGCTGTAAGGTCGAACGAAAGTGTAATATAGTTAATGATCTTTGAGAATAATATTACTGGCGTCGGTGACTATCGTGTTAGATTGGCAGATTATTTTGATTTAAAAAATAAACAAATTGTGCATATGTAGATATCTCGCAAAAAGAAAAACAAAGAAAACAAAGAAAAAACAAAGGAAAAAAAAAAGAAAAAAAGAAGGAGAAGAGAAAAAAGTAGGGAAAAGTCAAAGATATATATAATTATGAGTAAAAATGTATTGTTATGTGTGTATATATATATATATACTGTGACGGAGGAAAAAGGCAAAATGAAATTAAATGTTAAAAGAAAAAAAAAAAAACATATGTCACTAGTATTATAAAAAGCATATTGCCTAGACCCATGCTGGTGTTGCTGATACTGCTGCTTCTGTTAGTCGGCGAGAATCTGCATGTCCGCAGAATGTTCTTTCGCAAGTACACATTTTTCACATTTTTCAGGCAATGTAGCGAGTAAGAGAGACGAATTTCTTTTGCGTTTTTGTTTTTAAAAAAAAGCAACAAGAAACTCAAAAAAGAAATATTAGAATTTCAATTTAAATTCGGAAAAAGAAAAGAAAAACCGTTTTATGCCTATGCAATGCAAATGCCATCACATATCTTGGAGGCATGGGCGCGTGCATTATGTTATCGGGTTAGGGCAATAATTGCTTTTTATTGTAGTCTAGACGACTGAGGTAAGTTATTACCCAGCTTTGCAACCATTTTGTCTGCAGCCCAGAACGTTTCTTTTGAAGGGCCTCCGAACCTGCCAAAAGAAAAGCAGGTTCCGCACTTATCACACTAAATCTTTGCTGCTAGCACCCACAGGTTTTTCCTTGTTTTCGGCTGAAGGCGTGTCTATATTATTGTAAGCTGTGCGTTGAGGTGAGATCGGTTATCTTACACGGCCTTAACGTACCTTTGACTGCTCCGGAATTTAGCTATGATGAACGCCTGGGGTTAAAGAAGAAATAGCCATGCCGAAATTATTATTTTCCATAATAATATTATTGACTTTTGTTGCTTACCTTCATGCTTAGATCGCCTTCGGAGATCTTATAGAATAAAATGAAAATTCTCTCGAGCACTGTACATTTCGACACGAACAATAAAGAACAAATGTGGACTTCTAGAACTCGATTATTATCTTGATTGTATGACGCCTCTAGTCTTAAATTATAGACTAACTTCAGAACACGTAACTCCGTAAAAGGAAAAAGCCCCGCTTAAGCAATAAAACATAATTTCTGAAATATATTTACATATGCTATTCCTTAAAATCCCGATATCCGTTCCAAAAATGAATGTTTATCCTCTTATACACGTTTGTTATGTTGAACATCGATGAACTGTGGGGAGCTTTTTTCTCGGCAAGCATTTATCTCTTTTGATTTTATGGTAGGTGTTATATTGTTTTGGATATCTGGGAATTCAACAAGAGGAGAAGCTTGACATGAGGGGATGAACCACCAGTCTAATTTGATTTCTGGTTCTTGACTCAGTTTGTACTTACATAGGCATAACCCGCATTAATTTATCCTCTAAGACTTAGCTGAGCTCTGCAACGGAAATGGGTAGTCCAGCGGTGTACCCGGATGCATACGAGCATCGCAAACTTATTATAATACGGCATTGTTTCTATTGTATTCTGCTGCCCCATGCTATACTAGATCAAAAAAGTCTTTAACAGTCTAAACTTTCATGACCACAAGGTTGCACATGAATAACTTCTGACTAGACCTCTTTAGGATTTCGTGCCAATGTTCGTTGAAAGTTTATTTTATCATCAGTCACAGGCAAACCAGTGACGACTTGGAAAACTCCGAAACAATGAAGAAGATAATTTTACTTATTTTGTATCAGTCTCCTCTTATGGGTAAAAGCTTGTTCCCTGAAAGTTAGTAATGAACTCTCATCCAAACACAATGACGTATACCAGAGAAGGATTTTTCGGTCGTATCACACGGGCATAAGCATGTACGGATCAACATAAAGAAGTTTAGAAGTGAAATTTCTTCCATTACTATTGTTAAGAATTTTTCGCATATGCTTATACATTTATAAACGTAAAAAATATCACAGCGTGATTCGGAAATTTACACTATTATAAACCCCACCCGTTTATTTCTACAGTACCTACTATACTTTTGTGTTCAAAGTGGCTAATAGCCTATAACCGAAGGCTTAAGAAACATTATTCTGATCAAGGCATATAACTATACCCTATTAAAGCAGCTTCTTAAAAGCAACATTTGGGTAAATTGCCGAAAGATTTTCAAGCACATCTGGACATTAACTAAGGCTATCAAGAGGATTAGTGGCGTTCCAAAAGAAAGTAATAACAATATCACGGCTTTCACGTCATAGAGCTCAGGTTATCAAGGTTTCAGTTCAAACGGGTTAGCTCCCGGCTCGGGTGACAAACTCAAACACAAAAGTTTACTTTATGTTCTTTCCGGATCATGTACTTGGGATACATGTTTTGGACTGGGCGGGAAAGTACAAACATTATTGTGAATGTGATTTCCCACCCTATTCTCAATAACTACCCGCTTACAGGGACCGCCCGGTTAGATACGTTTCTTGATTTCCGGTTCCGGAAAAACGTAGAAGAATCTTAAATTATAATTTGTTGACATGCATATACGGAAATTCCAGAATACTCTAGATTGATTATTATAATTCTACATTGCAGTCTTATTAAAGACGGGAGCTCTGATTCAATGTTTCACAAAAAGGAACTAAAGAAAAAAAGCAATACAACAACAATATGAGAATTAAGATACATTGTTGTAGCTGTTATTGCGGTGCCGATGCTGACTGCACTATAAAAAAAGATGTTCACCATGAAGACAGTTATTTTTCAGTCTGCTAAACTAAGTCTTAGCTTTTAGAACTGCCAATTTCATCAAAAAAATAAAGGTGAGAAAGCTACCAGTTGGGATTTTTAATCGCTGAAGTATAGTATATGATAAGGCAGAGTGTTTTTTGATTAAACTTTTAAAAGAAAAGCAAGATTAGTGTCAATAGGACTCATAAAAAGAAGCTTTGTACCACAAAAGCGATATCCAATTGCAATGTCTTATGAGATGAGCAATAGATATCATGATGCGAAACTGAACTCATGATGAGTATAACAATTATATTGGTATAGCAACATAGACTTGAGTTATACTATATTGTATAGTTACCTAGTTTATCATATCATACTACGGTTTAATATATTTTCTCATATCATAGTATACATGTGAGAATTAAGACAGCGTAGTCTTGTTAAATTAGAAAAGACCCTTTTTAGCGTGTGGCTGATTGTATCCCAAGCATACCAAAACGAGTGGGTATGAAGGTTTCAGCTTTCTCGAATCTCAATATCATGAACGATTCTAGTTGTTATATATAATTGAATCTTTTTTCTCAAAAGAAAATGAATATAGCCACGACATTAAAACAACCAGCCGTTGAGGAAAGAAAGAGAGAGGTAGTGATTATATGTTGTCATTGAATGTACCGTATATCCGCTGTGGCCATAATAACTCCTGTTGTTAAAAGAGAATAGCCACTGAACTTAATAGATTTGTTCAGATCTAAATTTTTATTTTATGTAACTTTTCTTTGTTGATTTTCAGGGCATGCCAACCAGACAGAAAATATTATGCAACTAGAGCCCTGAAGGTGCTCATTTTATTTTATGTTTTGCTATGCGATGCAATTACGCCATTATATGTTGCGTTTGCATTCTGCATAAAAACAAAACCGGAACTTGGTTTCATGAACTTAAACAACAATGAATTGTTTGGTATAATGCAGAAAAACTTAGTTGTCTGTGCTGTATTTTCAAGCTTTGATGATGCCAGCCATATTGTGAGCTAGAATGGTGCTCTTTAAGAAAAACAGAAATAGCAGAGATAATAAAAAAATTTAAAGAAAAAAAAAGAAAAACCGATCACATGTCTGATCTTTTTATCATGTTTCTTACTTGACATTACTCTCAAAATCGGTTTGAATGTACTTTCATGTGCACAGCCCGCTATTTTGTTTTATTTTTTATTTTCTTGTATATTTAAGGATGCACTAAGAAAACATGCATAATTGTACCTAGTTACAGGTATATACTTTACGCGTGCTAACTTAATATCCATATCTGGAACTTTACTCTGAAAGCCGGTATGTAGGGCACGCTTGTTCTCGGCGTCTGTAGCGACAAGCACACTGTGGATTTAAAACATGATGCTAAACGAAAAAAAACTTTTCTATACGTGTACTATTTGATATATTACATAAATTGCCATCTATATAGGGTTCCACGCAATGGCGATGAAGTCCATTGAAAGCGCAGCAAGGCGCTGCTTGCGTACGTACAGATATATTATTATGAGTTTTCTTTTCCAGGAGAAGAACAAAAGTGAGATACTAAGATTATGTTATCGAGGCTTAGGACTAGGTATTAAGATGTCTGGCATGCGTCTTGCGTAATTCCTATACGGACCCTCCATCATAAAAATTTAAAAGCGCTGTTGTGAGATAGAAAGCTAGATGTACCCACAAAGCTGAAATTCAAAAGGGTTTACTGTATGCGCAATGACAGTGTCGTTTAGATGCCTGTACAGGAGTATGCGTGTCTTGCTATTTGACTTTAATATGGGTCTGATATACAGAAGTCTTTTTTGATAGTGGCTTACAAAAGTCTCAGGCTTCAACGGATACATAAGGCATTCTCTCTCGTGGATTTAAACAATGTCAACAGGCACACTGCGTCTTGCGGCCCGCAGCAAATTTATAGTTTGGATGCCAGCAATCCCCACCATCTCTGAGTTTTAGCACATTGCGCATAATCCATTCAGATTACATTAATACAATGTGTAGCGCGCCATTATCAAAAGCCTAACCAAAGCCAAAGTCTTTATACATTAATTTGACTACGGACCGTGCAAGTACGAGGTACAAGGCAAAGTCATAGTAAAAAATCCTAGCAGGCCGAAAGCCTTGAAAATGGAAATCCCGCAGTTGGTGACAACCTCAAGCAAAAATTTCACACCCAGTTGATTAGCGCTATCACTCCAACAACCTCAAAGCTAGACACTGGGTTGCCTAAGATTAATATTTCCAAACTCATCTGTCTATGCTTGTCCCCAGTTATGGTGGTGCACAATCCCTTTGAATTCTGCAAGGGCGGTTCGAGCATTGTGGTACACAAAATTTGCGAGGGGTTTTTATTAACTCTGATGTCTACTGGTATCTATGTAACTTTAGTAATTGTGAATCTATAGCAGACCACGAATTTTGTATGTAATGTGCAATGGTCTTTTTTTTTCCCTCATTGTTTATTTATTGCTCTTACATGAACAAATACAAATGAAATACTCAAGCCTTAGTTAACCCTCAACTTATTTTGGGGGCTTCAGTTATTTCTTTCAACCTTACAATCTCTAGTAAAATTTTCGATGAATGCTTGTTCTCTTTATTGCCCTTCTTGACTGTATTTATCCTCATGAAAACTACCCCTTCATTGCCTGGAGCCTCTTTGATGTATTTAACAGCTGGGGTAAGTCCAGGTCTGATGATC
>Ga0160505_100504_pt1 | contig 22178 bp, 12 predicted proteins | sample DIDeMG_FD_108225 | JGI IMG/M metagenome (GOLD analysis project Ga0160505, IMG submission 108225) | Enriched chicken feces microbial communities from UW Madison campus, WI, USA - DID2874_E49_Stillage MG | ecosystem: Host-associated > Birds > Digestive system > Large intestine > Fecal ... | reverse complement strand
CAACAGCAACAGCAACAGCAACAGCAACAGCAACAGCAACAGCAACAGCAACAGCAACAGCAACAGCAACAGCAACAGCAACAGCAACAGCAACAGCAGCTAAAGCAACAGCAACAACAACAACAGCAGCAGCAACAACAGCAACAACAGCAACAACAACAACTGCGACGTGATGAAAAACACATCAAAAACGCTCCAGTATCTTCAGCAGGAAATGCCAATTTCCAGCAGAAACCAATAGTGCCAAAGATTTCTATTCCTAATCCCATTAGTTCCTCACCTTCCATTCCGGCCATTATTCCATCTGCTCCTATGGTTATGTCCATGGCATCCTCAACATCTCCACCTGTTATCAGTGAACCAAATCCTGTGTCTATCCCAGTGCAACCACCTTTTGGCTCTCTTCAAACACCTACCCCCATAACGCCTCTTCGGAATAACTTGCCTCCGAAACAAGTCAGTGAATCCTCTATGCGTCAACCATCAGCTCCTGAAATCCCCACCATAATTCTCAATAACGATCATAGTCAGCGCCCCGCTTCCTTTCAATCGGTGAGGTCCTCTGTAGATGGTAAAGGCAGTGATCCAACTGAAACAATTTCCGCTGTTCCTCCGGCTGTCTCTGAAGAAAATGAAGATCAACAAGAAAGTGAGGACGAAATATCTTTGAAAGATTTGGCAGATAATGTAATTTATGATGAGAAAGCCAAACGCTCGTCTATTCAAAGCATCAAGGTTTTTGCAAGAAAAAGCGAGAGCCCTGCAGAGGAAGCTAAGCCTAAGCCCAATGTTTCTGCAATTAAATTCGAGGTCCATAGAGAAGACGGGACTAGGGCAAGTCTCTCAGATGATGAGGACAATGATGTTGATGATTACAAAAATGATGAAGAAAACGAAAATGAGTCTGACCAGGATTCTAAGGGTGAGAGCGGTGAAAATTCAGAAACTGTTTCTCTTTCTAGCAAGCGCATAGGGTTTATGGAATCAGGAAGTGCCTCTATTGTTGAGGAAACCTTAGAGGAGCTCAATTGGACTGGAGTCACTGATACAAAAACTTTAGAGTTAAACATTTCAGAGGAAATTGCTAAGCTGGAGTCTCAAAACCTCTTTAACATAGTTGATCTTGATGATAAGCTTGATGAATTAGATGTCAGTCTTGCCAATGCTATTAAGGAATGTGAAAAACTTGACACTATTTTCGCATTTTTTTCAGTTCAACTGAGTAGTTTTGGTGATGAAATCGCCCATATTGAAGAACAAGGCGAAGGTCTGCAAGTCCAGACAAGAAATCAAAAGGTTCTTTGGACTGAGCTCAACAATATTCTACACACTGTGTCTCTTCCTCAGGAGGCTCTTTCTGCCCTAAAAACTCACGGTTTTGACAAAATTCAAGATATTGAAACCATTGAAGTTGTACTTATCAACTTGTACAACGCAGTGAAGGCTGTCAAATCATCTGGTAATGATGGTAGTGGTGAATTCCTAGGTTCAATGCGGGCCTTAAAAGAAAAGCGTCATATCTATGAGCAGGCAGCCGCCGAGTTCATGTCCAAATATAAGTCTCATCTTGAGCGTGAAGTGACTAACGCCGTCTCAGACGCCGAAAATCAAATTGTCCAAGGTTCTCAGAATAACGAACCAACGCTTATCACTTTGGAAAAGAAACTTTACTCTAACCTTTCTCCTACCTCTGCGTTTATTCTATTCGTGAAAGAAATTGATGATTTGAGCTACTTTAGTCTACTTCGTAGCTACCAGCAGAAGGTCAAGCCCTACTATGAAGAGGCTTCCAGCTCATATTTCTTGAAATGGAAGCGTATTATCGGGCAAACGAAAGGAGCGAACGAAATATTTTCTTCTGGTAACAACAATTCTGATGTCTCGATTTCAACTCAAGTTAAGACATCTTTAAAGCGTTCTGGTACTCTTGCTAAACTCAAGACTGAGTTTAAGGACAGAAGTGAAAGACACGGATCCGTTTCTGCTGGCTCCGGTAACTCCGCAGTTTCACCCGAACTTGCTGTCATTGCTGAATTTTCTAAGCCATCACCTGTGAATGGATACTTAATCAAATCAATCGAAGTTATTAAGTCATTGATTATCATTCATCAAGAAGTGTTAATTCTGGTTTTTCATTTGTCTTCCTATGGTGCTTCCAAGTACCCTGAGTTTGTAAAGGCTTCCCCTGTCACTCAGCGGTTAGGTTCATCTGGTCAGCTCTTTGAGCAGATATTTGATATTGATTCTGATAGAAGCAAGGCACAGGAGCTTCTTGGCGCTATGTCAGAAATATTTTCTCCTTTGCAAGAACAGATGATCAAGTTCTTTTCTGAAATTTTAGAGAAGAGAAGTCTCAGTTGTCCAGGTCTTCTTGCTGCTATCGATGTCTTGAAAAAGAGTGTTGAAGCTAGTAATCAGGACTACCTCAATCAATTGCTGAACAGATTATATGATAAAATTGTTGCTGTCTGGAACCAGTTTGTGAGTAAACAGCTTGCCACGATTGGAAGTACCATGATTTCTATCAAAAAGAGAAATGGCCCAGTATTTTTTGTCAAAGTTTTCCCAGCTTTTTGCAAAAAGATTGAGCAAGACATTAAGAACGAAGTCCCTGCTGGTATTGACGCAAGGGAACTGGGAGTTAGAGCAATTGTCGATAAATCTTATGATCAGCTTGGTAAAACCATGCTTCATATTTTACAACGAACTGCAAAGGAAACTTCAAGTTTAGTTCAGCAACGCCAGGGTGCTCGCAACAGTGTTATTGGCCAGCCCGGGGCTCCTGAAGGTCCTGCTAATGACTATGAGGATAAAGAGCTCCTCAACTACCATATTCTTATGATTGAGAACACAACAGTTATGAACGAGGGCCTCGAGCCTCTTGAAAGTAACAACAACGTTCTTCATGGTTTGTATCAACTGTCTCAGTCTACACAGAGAAACGAGATAGATTTGTATGTCAAGTTTCTCATGTACAGACCCGTTGGCAAGTTCCGATCTTTTGTTGATGATGTTGAGACTGTATATAAGAAGAACGCTAGTGACAACCCGGCCACCAAGCCTGGTTTGAACAGAAGTGCTCTCAAAAAGCTCTTACTTGGTTACGATGTTAAGGAGCTTCGCAAAGGCCTTGAACTTCTTCACAAGCGTATTGAGAAACACTTTGGTGATATGGTAGTTGACGATGCTGGTAATGTTGGCAATACCGATACAGCATTCCAGCGTAGACTCATCAACAAGATCTGGAAGTTCGTGGAGGCTGAATACTCGACTCTCTTTAGCAAGCTTAGAATGATTTGTGAGCGTCACTACAGCACTCCTGGTGAGTCAGGCTACGTCTGTGCAGTTGAATTCAGCGATGCTGATATCTCCAGCGTTTTCAATGCCATTGCCCCAGCTTAATTACAACTTTTAAGATTACAAATTGGTTGGAATGAAAAATCAACTTGAAGTAAATGAATAAATAGCTAATGAAAATAATTAAAATTGAAAATATTTTCAAGTAACAGCTACTAATCACGAGCCGAGCTAAGTAAAAAGAAAAAAAGAAAAAAAAAAAAAATCTAAAAGTTAGTAAATAAATAGATGAGAAGTAGACTGTTCACTGACTCGTCTCTAAAACATCATAATTATTACCATCATACGCGCCTACCCTAAAGTCGAACTAGTTTGATAAAAAGAAAAAAAATTAAAAAGAAAAAAAAAGAAAAAAAAAAACCTGTCCCAGTTTAAGCTGTTGGCGCCTTCTTCCAACTAGCTTTACCAGACTTGATCCACTCGGGATCAACCAACTTTTCGCGGGCTTCCCAAAGGAACTTGTAACTGGTTTTGATAGTACCATCCGAAACACCGGCTTTATCCGCAATCTTAGATGCAGACAATCCCTCACCAAACAAACCAGCTGTAAAGTAGATTGAGGCGGCCGCGATAGAAGTTGGGGAACGACCAGCCAGAGTTCCTTCTTCCTTGACTCTCTTTGCAACATATTCGGCAGCTCTGGTAATTTGCGCTGAGAGTCCAAGATGAGAACAGAAACGGCGCATCAAGTCTTCAGCTGTAGTCTGAGAGATTTGACCCTCTTCAGATGCTTGACTCGTTGGCTTGATACCCAGGTCAATGAGAATCTTTTCCATAATCTTAAAAGTTCTTCCGATTTCTTTCTTAGGAACTTTTGTGAGGACCCACATTTCGTTAAATGTACGGGCCACACCTGAATGACGACAAGCGAAAAAAATCGCAGCAGCCATCAAACTCTCCATAGATTTTCCCTTCAGCTTTTTGTCGTCGTGAGACAACTTGAACGCCTGCTTGGCAGAGTCCTGGACCATCTTGGGAAGAGAATAAGCCTCGCACATTTGAGAAATACGAGAGAAAGATGTCTGAAGCGTATTATCACGTTTATCGTGAGCTGACTTGTTCTGAACTCTGCTTAGATCACGGCCCAAGTTTGACCCGGGCATACCCTGGGCGATAAGTGTGTCGAGTTGGTTGTCGTCCAGTAAAGGATTACCAGCATCACCGACACGAGAAGGGTCATCATTTCCTTGGTCATCATTAGAAAATGTACGCCACTCGGACCTTGTATCCACAATTCTGTCACCCAGAACCAGACCACAATTGCCACAAACCATATCACCCTCACTAAATCTCTCTTCAATATCAGGAGGAAAAATACGACATTCAGGGCAAATAAGCTGAACATTGAGGTTCAAATGGAAGGGTTCCGGAGCACTCCCTTGCGTGGGTCTAGCAGTTAAAGACATTTGAATGTTGGTTGAGACGTAAATTCTGTTTTATCAGACAAAAACCTAGGAGAGATAATGGTTTGAAAAGGAGTAAAAGAAAACGGCGAGTAACTTTGAGGACCGGAGTTAACAGGAACTGATGACAAGGACAGAGCTTTATGGACCAAATAGAATCAAACCAGTATTGCTGCTGATAAATTTGAGTCTACAGAAGAAGAAGGAAAAAGGAATGAAAAAGAGGAGAAAAAAGACCTTGAAGGCATTGAAACAAAAATCAGAAAAACAGTTGGATGCTTCCATAAAATGAAAACAATACGCCTGGTCACATGAACAAAAATAGATCCAACCCTTACCACGGTTGGGAGTTTAATGATTCTTCATGTGGTTGAGATTGGAAGGAAAAAAAAATTTTGTCAAGAAAAATTTCGAAAGGTTCTTCTTATTAACCACCTCTGTTTTCATTTACACACAGCACAACAAAATGAAGGTCAAAAAGCCCACCAGTAAAAGAAGAAGCACCCGCATGGCGGAGGGTATCAAGAAGAAGGCCGCTGCACACAACAGAAAACAAAAGAAGTTAGCAAAGAAGGATGTGACATGGAAGTCTAGACACAAGAAGGACCCTGGTATTCCTTCCGCATTCCCTTACAAGGACCAGATTCTGGCTGAGATGGAGGAAAAGCGCAGAGAGGAAATTGAACTGAAGGAAGAAAAGAGACAAGAAAAGCTTGCGTTGCAAGCTGCGAAGGAGCAGGAAAAGGAAGCCACTTTTGCTGAGAAGATTGAGGTTGATGAGGACTATTCGACATCTGCTACTTCCAACAGACTCGGTGCTCTGCTTGAATCCGCTCGCGTTGCTGCTGAAGAGAACGAGGAAGAGGACGAAGAAGAATTTGAAGAAGATGAGGATGATGAGGAAGTCACTTTCAAGATCAACGCTTACGACTCCAGTGATAAGGCTGCCGAGGTTTTCCAAAGCATTTACAAGCAGGCTGTCGACAGATCTGATGTTGTTTTATATGTGCTGGACGCAAGAGATCCTGAAGGTACCAGATCTAAGCAGGTTGAAGAGGCTGTTCTCGCTGATTCCAACAAACGCCTTGTTTTCCTTTTGAACAAGGCCGACTTAATACCAACTAAGGCCCTGCAGAAGTGGCTTGCCAAGTTGAGACAGACCGCTCCTACTATTCCTGTCATCGCCTCAACTGCTGCTCCTAACGCTCACACTTTCACTCACAAGGGATTAGACTACAACACATCCACCATCATGTTGCTGAATTCTCTTACTGCCTACGCCAACCAGGCTAAGCCCAGACGCCAGATCGTTGCTGGTATTGTTGGATACCCTAATGTTGGCAAATCTTCCATCATCAATGCATTGCACTTTAGAAGAAATCATACTAAGATTCTTCTGTGTCCTGTTGACACTGTTGCCGGTGTTACCACGAGCATTCGTCCCATCAAGATTGATTCTAAGTTGAAGGTGCTTGACACTCCTGGTTTTGTTTTCCCTAATGAGCGCAAGCAAAGCACTGACGAACATACTCGTCTGGTTCTGCTGAACGCTCTTCCTCACAAGTTTATTGGTGATCCCAACCCTGCTGTGGCGCTGCTGCTGAAGAGACTTCTCAAGAGTGAAATTCTCAAGGAGAAACTTTTCAAGTCATATGGTATCGCTTCTCTGATCCAGACCAGTCCTGAAGATACTCTTAAGGATTTCCTTGTTTATGTTGCTCGTAAGAGAGGTAGACTTAACAAGGGAGGCGTTCCTGACTTTGCCAGTGCTGCTACTTCTGTCATCACCGACTGGCGTGATGGTAGAATCGTTGGCTGGACTGTTCCTAAGGCTTCTGACAGCAAGATTGACAAGAAGACAGAGAAGAAACTGGCTAAGTGGAACAAGGAGTTCAATCTGGACAAGCTGGTAGAGAACTTTGACAATGAGGATGTTGAAATGAGTTAAATTTGTTTGCTGTTAATAATTTAAATAGAATAAATGTGCTTTTTGTAATATTATTTGAATGTTTTTTTTCTATCGTTTTGACGGACTCTTCAGATATCGTCAATGATCTTAAAGATCAGGATTGTTCCTGATTTCAAGCGTTCTTTACACATATAATATATAGGGTTAGGAGAAATTTATATTCATAATTTTTTTTTTCAAATTTTCAAAACTTTTTTGTTTACAACAGAATCTTTTAATTCAAAAATTTATACACCCAGAAAATATCCTAAGGGCCTAATATCCTTTAGATGTTAGTCTAAACAAAATAGAGAAATTTTTTTTAACTAGTGATTAATATCAGATGAGGTTATAGACTGCAGATTTCTTCTCTCTCTCTTTTACTCTGAATCTAATCAAGATTGTTGATCAACTATGGGATTTTTGAGTGCCAACAAACAACGTTTTAAACAGCTGGAAAAACGAAATCAAAAAATTGCTCGTGATGTTCGGATTAGTAAAGCAAAGGAGAGAAACGTTGTTAGATCTGGAAAGGGCTTTTTAAAACCTGCTAATGTCCGGAGGGTTAGATTAGAAGAACATCAGAATGGTATCACCGTCAAAACAAACACACCTGAAAAACCAATTGCCCCTGGCCTCTATTCGTTGCCAATGGAAGTGATTCAGCAGATATTTTTAATGTCAGGAAATTTAGAATTTCCGAACTGTTCAAAGCTTTTGCATAAGATACTTAACGGATCCAGATACCTACAAGAGAGAATGGTGTACAATGTTTCTTCTTCAGTATTGGAACGAGTGTCAAATAAAGAGTCTGAAGAAGACGAGAACAACGAGGATAATGAGGAGTCGCAAATGCAAGAACCATCTACAACTATTAGGGAAACACCTATCAGAGTTCTTAATTCTAGGTTTTTGTCTTACAAATTTGTGAACAGAGAGTTCTTAGAACACTTGAATATTTGCTACGCATCTCCCGATTTTCCCATCAACAATGACGAGCACTTATTCGTCGAAGACATCGCATCGGTACCAATACCACAAGAATTTAATAATTACATGGTGACTTCTCGAATGGTAGGCCTTTATCTTCATCTTCTGAAACAGCCAAATTGTGTTGGCCAGACTGGGCTGGGCAAGAGTATTTTTTTGAATCTTTGTCTTAGTAACGGCTTTTTAAAGGAAGCAAATGAGATTCTAGCAACCGGTAAGGTAACTGCTGACGATAGTTCGCTTAGAATCGCCCTAGAACTAGACGATGAAGAACTTTTTGCCAAACTGGTGGAAGTACCTTCTTCTCCAGATGTACTCAACAATGATTATATCTGGGAAATACTTTTACATGGCAATCTCACTACCTTTGCAAGCATTTTAAAAGAAGCTGGTGGCCATCCATCCCTAGGTGCTATCTCTTCCAGCCTTCCAAGATAATCACACATTTTTGCAAATATTTTTAATTTATATTGTTTATAGACATGCTTATAGAATCTTAATGAATAATGAATTTTTTTATATGAATTTTATGACAGTTCATTATTAGAAAGCTTCTTTAATAGACCTCGTAGTTACTACAAAATAAAGAAACGAATTTTAACTTCTTAAAAGAAGTATTTAGGTATGGAAGATATCAGGGATATTTTTATTCATATATTTTATTAACTTTTGTTTATTTTATTTTTTTGATTCCTTACGATGTCTATTATCCCACATGAAGTTACCAGAATAACCAAACTTCAATATTCAAAGCTTGGTTTTTGACTGTAAAAACAAAAAAAGTAGAGAAATAAAAAATAATAAAATATTTAAATGAGTATATATATATATAATTTGGTCATGGTATACTATATATTGTGTCTACAAAACTGAGAATGCTTTTTTCAACGACTTGGTCTTGAACTGCAGCTGATCAATGGATAACTCATTGTCACAAATAGAAATTAAAATATAATTACTTTTGAAACCAATAAGAACAAAAAAAGTATATCAGAGCATCCGCGTATTGTTAGACATGGAATGTGTTTGGTAATCTAACCACCGATAACCATTTATCGAATAAGTGAAAACAGGTTTATAAAATATCGAGTATATATTTAACCATTCAGCATGTTAGCCAAGCTTTTTCGAGAGCCTCATCAAGGCAAGGCTTTCTGGAAAAAAGCATAGTCTAGTTGGTCACGTGATATACGCTATAAACTTCCGTTAACTTCCTCAAAAAATTTCATGTCGCTTTCGAGAAAAACCTTTCATGAAAATTATCGTCCTTTAAACTATTTTCACTTGAAACCTTCTTGCTACTGAGTGACTATCTAACATTTAGCTTAAAGCTCTATACTTTCTGTCCTTTATTTGTGCTTAATCTGCTTTATTTCTAGCGGATCTTTCATCTTACATGTCAAAGCTTTTCAATAATCTATAGAGTACGCTCGTTTACCCCACCTTTGCTATGACAGTCGACAACAGCCCTACAGAACCAAAACCACCCCAGGTAGAGAGAAAGAAGCGCGGGAAATCTGGTAAGCCAGAAAATAACTTACCTCAGATTCAACCCTTCAAGCCTCTGGATATTAGAGATACGGAATCTTTTCTAGGTCCGGAGTGGTCTCCGATTTTTTCATTCGACGTTCAGTTTGGATCATCGGATTTTGAAAAGGCTCTAGCACATTTGATAAGAGAGCCAAACATTAATTCGACAAGTTTAATGAGAACTGACATTATTGAGGATATTTTGCATGATACACCAAAGATAGATAAATGGCTTAAGCAGCAAGGACTTCCTACGCTTACCGAATCACAAGGCGATATCGAGCCATACACTCTCCTTAATACCATTAAGCCAAATGCTAGTCCAATCGACCCTAACACTATGCCCTTGTCTTTATATCTGGATGATATCAAACCGAAATTTGTTCCAGTTGAAAATCTCTCCCTGGAACGCGAGATTGTGCGTCGCTTAGTCCCACGGAATCCTAGACGGGATCCTGTCTTGAATCAAACATGCTCCATCTTTACAACGAGAATCAACAAGACTGAGGACTCAGAAAAACAAGATAGCATTCTTATTGTATATTCACCTCACACGAAGAACTCAAGTGAGTGCCCCTTCTATCTTCCGCCAGCTCGAGGAGTCGGCATCTTGTATCACAATAAGAACGTATCTGTGCACTATCTCCTGTACGACGACGACATCAGCAAAAACACAGAGAGCCCAGAATACGTTCCTTTACCTCAAAGAGATCTCTCCGATAGAATTTTTCGTATTGCTCATCATCTGGGAGAAACTGCATATAAACACTCCTGTGGAGCGAAGGCCGGCTACAAGAAAAGAGTTCACCACGATATCATCATTCCTAAAGTTGTCTTTCAAGACAAGTATATTGATCTCAAAAACAAGTACTCGAAGGAACTGGTTGGTAATTGGGTGGAGAGCACAGATCCTAAAAAGCATGTTTTTGAGGACCTTGCAATCGCTGCGTTTGTGACCCAGCTTTGGAACCAGATGTATTCTTCAAAGGAAGAGTTTACTTTCGTGGACGTTGGATGTGGCAATGGGCTGCTAGTGAATATTCTTATCAAGGAAGGTTACAAGGGCTATGGTATTGATGCCAGGGCACGCAAGTCTTGGGAAACATACTCAAAAGAGGTTCAAGACTGCTTAAAAGAGCAGGTGATTGTTCCTAAGGTGCTGCTAGATAGCTCTCCTGAGAAGGAATACAAACTGCCTGGAGGAGAAGTGTTTGATACTTATAAGTCGCTTTATTCAGACAAGTTTGTGAATGTTGCAGACTTCCCACCAAACACGTTCTTAATCGGAAATCATTCTGATGAGCTTACTGTTTGGCTGCCTCTATTTGATCGGCCTTTTATTGTGATACCCTGCTGCTCTCATGCTTTATCAGGTGCTAAACACAGATTTACACCTAAGAGTCAGGAGTCCAAGTCAGCATATGCATCGTTGGTTGACCATGTACAGGAAATTGCTGACCGATTCGGATGGGATGTGGAAAAGGAGGTGCTGCGCATCCCAAGTACTCGGAGCACGGCATTAATTGGAAGGAATAAAAAGAAAGGAACTCATGAATCAGTGGAAACCATTCTAGAATCTGAAGGTGGTGGAGACGGCTGGGTTGAAAGAACTATGGCGTTGAGAGGCAAAAATCCTAGAAATCATTAGACTTATATTACTTTTATCTAGATAATTATTTTAACCACAAATTAAGACTCTAAAACTTTTATTGAAAAATAAACAGAAACAAAACATGAATATACAAAAGATACCAATAATTTAAATGCAAAGTCTATTTGCCCTTCTTGAGCTTTCTCATTTTTCTCTTCTTACCGATGACAAGACGAGTAACTTCCTCTTGACTCTTGGGCTCAGGCTTTTCTTCCACATTCTTCTTCTGGCCGCCCTTATTCATATTGCCCTTCTTACCGCTCTTCTTAACCTTGTCCTTCTTGTTCTTCCAGTCCTGTCTCTGCTCCTCGTTATCTTCTTCGTCGTTATCATCACCTTCTTCGTCATCATGCTTACGCTTCTGACCCGCAACTCTGCTCTTCATCACGTTTTCTCTTCTGCGTTTGACGACCTGAGCATTTTCAATGGCAAACTCAACAACAAGACGACGCTTCTTAGAGTCACCTAAATCAAGACTCTTCTTTTCTTCTTCAGTGGCTCCTTCCAGGATCTCCGGTATACTGACCTCATGGGCGTTGAGCCATCTCAGACCCATAAGAGCAGCCTTGTGATCACGGAACTCCAGGAAACCGTAACCTCTACTTCTGCCCAGGGAACCAGTACCCTTCTGTTCCATAATGATCTTGCTCTGTCTGACAACACCATGCTTGCTCTTGACAGCACCAAAACTGTTCTTCTCCTTAGTTGATCGAATCACCTCTTCCTTGCTTAATGGCTGACGCTTCTTCTCAACAACCTCTTTAGCAAACTCAACAACGGCTTTACGACCCAAAGCTTTCAGAGCACGTTCAGACATAGCTCTGGGCAAGTTTCTGATCGCCAAACGGGTCAAACTCAGATGGAGACTGGGGTTCTTGTTAAGCTGCTGCTTTCTCATATCGTAGGACTTTTGTCGGATTTCCAGTTCTGAAGCAGGGATCTTTTCAGCCAGCTTTGAATTGGCAGTGATACGACCTTCATTCAGTAAAAACAGATTTCTCTTATCCTTCTCATCGGGGGCCTTACCCAGAAGCTTGCTACGCTCGTTAGCGGAGGCAGTAGCTAATCTAGTGGCATCTTCCCTTTCGACAGCCTTAGTAACAGCCAGAACTCTGCCGTCAAAAACGTAGCGAGGGTCAACATCGTCGGAGATAAGCAAAGAAGTAGTGGCAGTGGCTGGAGCGTTGTCAACACACTCATTTCTGGCTTCCTCAGTAGCAAAAGCGACAAAAGCTGTACCCTTAGGCTGGTTGAGTTGTTTATCCATGACAGGCAAGGCGTATCTGACCTCACCAAATTCTTCAAAATGCTCCTTAAGAGATTCTGCAGTAGCATCATAGGGGACGTTTCTAACAAAAACCGTGAAGGAAGTAGGAGCTCCTCTCAATCCAGTCTTGGTCGGAGCAAAATTTTGCTTCTCTAAATCTTTGAGTTCTTCGTCGTCAACGTCATTTTCGTCATTTTCGTCATCTTCTTCATCTTCTTCATCGTCGTCATCCTCCTCACGTTCATTCTTAGGAGTCTCGTCTTCACTTTCGGATTCGTCAACCTCGTTTGTGTCCTTTGCATTATTCAACCATTTGTTCTTCTCAATAGCGAAATCGACAGCAACTTCTCTACCAGCAATCTTGAGGTTCTTAGTCTTCTCAATCGCAATATCAGCGTGCGACTTCTTTCTCATAGTGACAAACGCAAAACCTCTCATTCTACCGTTGTCTCCACGAGGAATAACCACGTCTGTGACATTACCAAACTTGGCAAAAATCTTCTCCAGCTGCTTAGGCTCTCTTACAGACCAAGGAAGGTTTCTGATAATCAGACGAGGTCTTCTCTTCTCCACCACATCAGTGCTAATGGGCTTCTTTTCGGGTTTAGCTTCCTTGTCATCACCTCTCGCTCTCGGTTTAGCAAAGTCGATTTTCAGCAGTCTGTCGTTCAATTTCTGCTTTCTGCACTCCTCCAGTGCCTTGGTAGCATCGTCTGCATCAGTGAAAGAAACGAAACCAAAACCACGAGATTTGCCTTCATGATCAGTGACAACAACCGCGTGCTTGACAGGAGCGACGTTTGAGAAGAAGTCGGAAAGTTCTGTCGAGGTAACCTCAAAAGGAATACTTCTAATAAAAAGCTCTGTCTTCGATTGAATAAAAGTGGCGTTAGCTGTTGAGCCAGCAGTACTAGGTGCTTTATCTTCTGACATTATTATGGCGTTTTGATGGGTAAAAATAAATGTCTAGACACTATTTTGGAGTCAAAAGGAAGAATTGATCTTTTTTTTTTTCAAAAAAATTTTGTATCGTTTCTTTTCTCCCAACGTACTCAAAGGCATAAAAGAAAAGTTAGTAGTTGCCATAGCAACATATACGATTATTATTGTGTTTTCAAACGCGTCTTCATGTTTAAACCTCCACAACGTTGACAATGATCATCACCATCTTATGAATCGCGTCGAGACCCTTACAATCCCAAAACATCCAAAACAACAGATGCGATGACTACTAAACAGAAGGAGTCTTCAGGAACTCTTACAGATGCGACAATATTTAAAGCTTACTCAGTGAAATATGCGAAATATTTTAAACGACTGCCGAAAAAAGCCATTGTTGATCTTGCTTTGAGATGGCTAAACAATTCTTTAACTGAACCCCACTTATTATGGGATGAATATCAAATGACCGGAGAAGATTTAGATGATAATGAAAATCCTATCGATAAACGGGAAATGGGTCTTCAGATGCTCAAAGCAGAATACAGCGAACTGTATAACAGCACAATTACAAAAAAAGAATTGACCGAAAGGTTGTTGCTGGATCATTGGTCTGAAGGACTGAATATGCTTCAGATAGCTGACATTGACATTGCAGGTAAGCCTATTTTTAAAGACTTGATGCCACTTCTGGTATACTTGCTAATAATTCTATAGTGATGCTGAATACGAGCAATTCTCATTTATGGGACTATTCAACACTTTTACAAAATGGCAAAGGTATGTGTTTAGCCAAAAGATTGAATTGGATAATCTTTCTTTTTTACTAATTTAAATTATTCAGACTATGTACCAGTGAATATCAAGTCTGTTGTGAAATCTTTACAAGAATCAATCTATCCGTTATTCTTAAACGTAAGGCCATTCAATGTCTTGTTTATTGTGTCTATTAACTAACCATATATAGCATGTATCAATATCTGAATCTGAAGAGCTTCAACTTACATTTATTCGAATCCAGATTTTTGAAGCCAAATCTGTGAATGCGCTACTATCTTCTTCTGCCGTCGACAGATACAATGCTGCTCCTCCAATCTATTTAGCACTTCCCCAGTCATCACCCTACATCATTCATTCACATCTTAATGAAAACAACCCATATTTGAAGGGCATTTTTCAAACAGTTACCAAACTTCTGTCTCGTCCTGGTAAACCTGTGGAGTTACAGCATAGTAAATCTCCTCCCACTAAGTCTTTTTCATCGCTCTCAGTTTTGAAGGGTGCCAGTCGAGAAGCAAACGTTCAAGGTCCATGGAAAATCTATTCTAAAGGCCAAGCAGATATTTACAATAATCCCTTAGAACCTGAAACGATAGAGAAAACAAACAAAAGGAAGCAGGAATTTGATTTTGAAGAAGAGCTAAGAACCTGCAAACGTCCTCTTTCAGATCGTATGCTCAAAAAGCTGACCAGACTTCGTTTTCACGGTGATATAGAAGCATCTGATCACACTGATAACAGGGTTCAAATATCTTACAACAGTTTTACGTTAAAAGTTCCTTATAAAGATTCTAAAGAATCTGAGCTCTTCGTACCTAGTATAAAGCTTAAACTGGAGGGCACTGATGTTTTTGGGGGTATGAAGGAACTTGCGCTAAAGCGTGTTATTGACATTGAAAAAATGCCATCCTGGTTGACTGGTGAAAATGGTGTCAGTTCTGGTACAATCACGGCTGATAGGCAGTTTCAAAAGAATTAGCACGTGTAGCTATATATATAGTTTGGGCGAGCTTCTCATCACCAATCCTCTCTGTTTATTTTAATTATTATATGAAGATTATATTTATTAGAAGGTTCATAACTCATAAACATTGATTGATTCGTGCACTAGCTATAAAATCAAATGATCTCAAAGCGAAAAAAAAGGCTTGATCAAAAAAAAAGAATCATAATAATAATAGAGGATCAATGTCATCTAAAAATACACTCGTTTGGCTTGAGCAACTGTCGTCTCCGTTGGGCAATACGGGCATTTGATGCTGTGACTGATGTGATCTTTTTGCATTGATTTCAAACTATTTTCAGCCAGAATGTGACCACAAGGCAGAACCTTAGGCGGATTCTCTTCAGTTGTCTGTTCTCTGGATACAGGGCAAACAAAAATGGAGTGAAAGACAAGACTCTTGGGTAGTGGAATCTCTGTGGGAAGTTCGTTAGTGGTGGTCCATTCAGCCTTTTTGCTTTTCATTAAAACTTCAAGTTTTGCCAGTATAGGTAAGGACAGAGATCCAGCAGTGACTGCAAGATAGATAGGCGATTCTGGGCTCAAGCCTAATAAAAAGCAAAATTCTGACGAAAACATCCAAGCTAATTTCTCATAAGAGGGAAGATTGAAGATATCTTGATAAGGAGATCGTTCAATATTTTTGCGGTAAAGGGTTGAGCACATGAGCCGGGAGATTTCATTCGAATACCTATCTCCAAATACTGACAAGTTTTTGCGGGCATAGTTGAACGGTATAGCAATGTCATCACTTCCAAGAACCAATCTCGTAAATTGCACCTTATGAAGCACAAACTCCAGGTTACTTCCCAATTCCAAAAGTTCCTTTCTCTTTGTAGATGCCCATTCAATGGCAGGCCCCAAGTCCTCATTGTTGAGTGCTTGGACAATTTTGTACATGATAGAAAATTGATCCAGCAAACTAGTTTGTATCGTAATATGGGTTTCGTCCATGAATTCCCTAGCAATGTCGAAGTGACCATTTCTGGCAAAGTGAACAAGAATTGCTCTGTTTAAATCATCGTTCGGAGATATCGGAAACATCTTGGGGTTGTAAGCTGAAGACAGGTCAAGTCGAAATGTCTACATTATTAGTACATGCCTTGATAAAAGTTTCTATGGTAGTATCTTGAACTCACCTTATCCAGACTCTTTCCATACTTAGCTATGCTACTATAAATCTCTTTTTCATATTCAGTGATTTTGGAGGCAATCAAATCGAGTTTAATCTTCATCTCTCGCACATATTTGGCGACATTTTGGGGATCTATACAGAGGTTAGAGTCATTTATAATGGGGTAAAACCAGTAAAGACTTACCTTTAGTAATGGCGGTCTTTGCCAATTCCAAAGTTTCTAAAAAACTATCAACTTGAGCTTCACACTTTGCAAACCCAGATGACTTTGATAGTCTATTGAATTCTTTAAAGATAGCATCCATTGTGTGGCGATGTTAATATTAGAGGTTAAGCGGTAGAAGGTATAAGAAGAATAACTAGAGCTACGTTGTAGAAGTTTTCAGATGCAGAATTTTAATAGATAGAAAAAAGTCAAAAGACCGAAATGACAGTTGTAATGATGACAGGATATATTGTTTATAGGGACGGATGATGATAATGATGATAATGATGAAAGTGTAGAGGAGAGAAAGCAAAAACTGAGAATAAAGGCAGAAAAAAGTGTACAAAACACTCAATAATATGAGTTTTGTACCGGCTACCAACGTCTAAAAGACTTCTTATTGCCACTTTTTGTTTTCTTTCTATTTTTACTCTTCAATCTCAACATCAACCAGATTTTTTACCTTTCACTCAATTCTCCATTACCATGAAGCTATCTCCTATGATTGCTCTTCCTCTAAAAGGGATGGAAGACGTCGACTGGTCCGGTCCTCTACGTGCCTACTTTGGCACTGTCTATGGCTCAACTGATGTTTTCAACGACGAAGTCAATACTCTTAACAAGCTTCGCCAGGATGTTAGAGGTGCTGCGAATGATAATGTCGGTAGAGATTTATTATACAAATACTATGCGCAGTTAGAGCTTCTAGCACTTAGAATCCCTATAAGCGAAAATGATTGTAGAATCAATTTCACTTGGCATGATGCTTTCACTCATCACTCTAATACTCAGCACTCCATTGCGTTCGAAAAAGCCTCATTGTTGTTCAATCTTGCTTGCATTAACTCACACATTGGCGCTGAAGCAGATGACTTGAAGATTTCTTTTAATCGGTTTAAAGACGCGGCCGGTATTTTTACGTTTATTGTCAGCAACTTTCTTCATGCCCCAAGTACAGACCTTTCGCAAGACACAGTTAAGGCACTCTGCAAACTCATGGTTGCTCAGGCTCAGGAGAGTTTTGTTGAAAGACTACTGAAAGAAAATTCATCTTCAAGTATGCTGCCTAAGCTCGCAAAGGCTGCAAGCAATCTGTACAAAGCAGCAGCAGAAAGTCTCCAGAGTGTTCAAACTGACAAAGGTTGGGGTGAAAAGTATTGGCATCAATATTGCTCTGTTAAGTCAAAGTACTATCTTTCTGTTGCCCACGATCAGAATTCGAAAACTCTTGAAAATAACGGCAAGTATGGTGAAGCAATTGCACATTTGAAGATTTCAATTTCGAATATTCAGGAAATCTACAAATCATCCGTGCCCCCACAGTACTCAACATTCTACGATGTCATCATCACTTTACAAGATGCTATGAAGGAGCGGATTGTTTCACTTGAAAAGGAGAATGATTTGATTTATCACAGCACTGTCCCTAGCGCAGCTTCCATTGCCGCTATTCCTGCAGTGGAAGCTGCAACTCCTACTCCTATGAGTGACCTTTACAAAGATTCTCAAGAATTGTCAAAGATTATTGGCAAAGAGCTCTTTGAAAAGGTTATTCCTCTTTCTGTTCACCAACAGACAAGTCTGTACTCTGAAGAGAAGGCTACCTTGTTACGAGCTGAGGGTGAGAAAATTGAGATTGCCAATGAGGAGCTAGCTTCTGCCTTAGAATTTTTGGATCTCCCTAATGCACTGCGCTCTCTTAAAAACGATACATCTGATATTTTGACCCTCAAAAAATCTCAAGGAATTGACTCTCAAGTTAATGATTGGGCTGACCAGGTCTCTTCAGTTGGTAATAACGGCTTCACTTTTGAAGCTCTAGACACCATCAAAAGAACAATTTATGATGATTTAAAGAATGCTGAGCGTCTTTTGCAGGAAGAAGAAAAAAATTACGAGAGTGCTAAAACTGAATTTAAGCAAAGTTGGACACAAGCTTCGTCCACTACGATGAATTCCGGCCTTTTTTCTGACATTTCCAGAATTAAGCATGATCTTTCTAATGCCACTACTTCAGATGAACGACTTAAAAATATTCTTAAGGGAGCAGAAGCTGATATTCAGATCTTGAAGTTGGGTCCTAACAACCCTAAATTAAGAGCATTATTTGATAATATTCAGGCCACTCCTTCACAGGCTGACCACGGGTCTAGTTTGCTTGATTTAGATCAGACTCAGGACGACGGTGCCATCGATTCGTTTTTGGAGCAGACACAGCATTACCTGGATAATTTACAGGTTATTCGCAACGAGCGTGACGCCCACTTTGTCGAGTTTAAAGACAAGGTACACAAAGATGATATTTCTGGTATCCTCGTGCTCAACAATAAAAACCCTGACGTCCAAGAGACTTTGTTCAAGTCTGAACTTGCAAAATTCCAACCTTTCCAGTCTGAGTTTGATGACTCAATTAAGCGCCAGAAAATTCTTTTGAAGGAATTAACTGTAACCTGGAAGAAAGTGCTTGAAAACAAGTCTGTTAGAAATAAGAATTTACAAAGAGAAGAGCTTGAATCCCGTCGAAATGCTCTTATCAACAAATTCCAAAATGCTTACACTTCATGGAAGGATGGCGAACAAGGTCTACAAAAAGCTCACGAGTTTTATCAAAAGTTGTTGAGTTTCACTAAGTCAACCTTGTCAAACGCACAGGATTTTGTATCCAACAGAAGAGAAGAGGCTCTCAAACTTCGTAACACGTTATCCACGTCTTCTAATCTGAACAGCCAGGATATTTTGAGAGATCAGCTTGCTAGACTTTCAGTTACTTCTTCTCAATCCCCTGGGCCTTTACAGTCGTCATATGCTAGTCGTGGTTCTATAAGTTCTACTGGTTATGAATCGGAATACTCTCCTGCCGCTTCTCTAACTTCCCCAGTTCCTCAGGCTAGACCTCAGCCTACTTCTAATTGGAGTGAAAATTCTTACTTTAATGGATCCCAAGCACCTCCTCTTGTTCCTGCCAAACCAGCGACAACTACTTATCCTCCACAGACTCCTAGCTATGGTGATTACTCATCTAGATCTATACAGTCTCAGTACTCATCAGCCCCTCCTAGTCAGCCTCAGTATTCTGCAATTCCTACACAACCTTCTTACCAACAGCCTGCTTCTCAGCCTGCTTATAGTACTCCTTCTTATGGTCAACAGTACTCTCAGACTTCCTATCAGCAACCAGCTCCTGTACAATCTAGTTATCAGACTCCCACTTCTAGTCAGCCAAGTCACCAGCAAAATCCTACCCAAACTTCTTACCAACAAGTTCCTACCCAACCCTCCTATCGACAGACTCCTCCACCACAGCCTCAATACTCATCTTACCAACCTCAGCCTAGCTATGGTAACTATCAACCCCAGCCACAATATTCTCAGTCTTACCAGCAACAGCCAGCTCCACCCCAGCCCCCTCAGAACCAACCTTATCACAGTTATAACTCTCCACAAAATTCTGGGTCACAGTATGGCTACAGCGGTACACCTGCTCAAAAAGACTACAGCAAGATGCCACCCCCTCCTCCTCCTCCTGGACAAGGCCAATCTGGCCAAGGATACTATCGTTAATTTTTTTGTTGTGTTTTGTTTATTTTTAATTAATTATTTGTAACAGCATATTTTTTTTCATTTAATATGTATACTTTATAAACTCCGAGCATCGTCATTTCAATGTTCCTGGGGATTATACATAAGTTCGGCCTTATCATTTAAATATCACGTGATAACAATGAAATATTATTCCCAATCAGCCTGATTCTCACTTCTCTTTCTCAGATCACGGAGTGCCTAGAGAGATTAGATATGTCTTCAGACGGCGAAAACGATCAAGAAATAAATGTTGGCAAGCTAGTTAGTAAACATCCTACATAATGCGTTTTTTTCTTTCTCTTTTTTAATGTTTTTTCTAACCTATGACTCTGGCCAATTTTTTTTTTTTACGCCCCTGCCCCTCTATATGATAGAGTCTTCTGTTACTTGAGGAATTGCTCAAACCTATAGCACATGAAGTAACCTCACAGGCAATACAGATTGAGAAACAGATCAGAAGCCAGTATGGGCCAGACTTTGTGGCCAAACCTTACAATACAAAGTTACCGCCAGGGGTGCGTGCAAAAAGCGCCCAGCGCACGGAGCTCGCCGGCCGTGTGGCCTACGTAAAGGCATCCGGCCGCGACATGTATGGAAACGAGAAGTCAAATGACGTGCGGTACTTTGAGTGCTTAAACTGTTCACGAAAGATTGCCGGCTCGCGGTTTGCCGCTCATATGGAGCGCTGCCTTAATGGTAGGAATTCGCGAACAAAAGGGTATGTGAAGCATGCAATAGCTGTGGCAGACGGCCGTTCTGATTGAAATTGAATGTTTGGACAAAAACAGCTAACATGCAGATTGCAAACTAGCCGGCATATGGGCTCCATGCCAGGAAGCTCAGTTCCTACAAGTGGGTATAATTCAGTTTCCGCCTCACCGTCACCAGCTACAACACCAGGAATGAGCGGGGTGCTGAGTGACACAAACAGCACAAAAGCTTCACCTGTTAAGGGAAAAAGGAAACTTGTTGCCTCCGTGAATGCTACTAAACGGCAGGGAAGCGAAGGTCCACCACCAAAGACTGCAGTGTCTAAGTTCTTTGATAGAGATAAATCCAAAAAGTCACAAAGTACACCAACTTCTCCTGTTGATTGGAATCGAGTAAGTGCTTTCCAATTTTTTTCTCTCTCATTATTATTCAAGGTATATTTTGGTTAACAATTTTCTTCAGATTAACGATGGAAATGAGAGAAGCACATCAGAAGTCTCTAGGAAAAAACCTCCTCTAGATTAAGACTAGCGATGATTATTTATTTTTCTATACACAATTATTCACACATACTTTATTTAATGAAGTTTACGATTTTTTATGGTATTATCTCATCACGAGTGAAGGTTAGAACTTCCCGGGCGACTAAAGGTTTAAAAAAAACTTGAAAGGAAAAGCAGAGTAGATGGATGTACATTTATCATAAATTAAGGTGTTACAGAAGGGACCTAAAAGAAGATCAAGATCTAACCAAGGAATTCATACTTTTTAGATTCTGATTTCGCCTCTCAGAACGCGCTCCCTTAAAGCATTTAGTGTGTTGCGGTGGTCTGCCGGCAGCGCGGCTATTTGCTCTTCTGTCAATTGCATAACCTGTCTAATCAGTTCTATCTGCTGAGGATCGGCAGCTGGCTGTGGTTGCTGAAGTGGTTGCTGCTGTATCTCTGGTTGTGGTTGTGGCTGCTGTTGCTGCTGTTGTATCTCTGGCTGTGGTTGTGGCTGCTGTTGCGGCTGTTGCTGCTGCTGTTGTTGCTGTGTCTGTTGTTGCTGCTGTTGTTGTTGCTGTTGCTGCTGCTGCTGCTGCTGCTGCTGTTGTTGCTGTTGAGGCGGTTGCGGTTGCTGCTGCTGAAGTGGCTTCTGCTGCTGTTGTTGTCTACTGGGCGATCGTGGGTTCTGCGGTAGTTGTCGTAAGGTATCTTGGCTATGCTGTTTACTTGGATGCTTGCTTGTCTGCGCATGTGGCTGTTGGGGAGGTTGCTGTGATGGCTGCTGTTGTTGTTCAGACCTATCAACAAGCGAAAGGATTGTGTTATCATCAATGAGTTTTAATGATAGCATTGCTTGAACAACCAAGTAAGATAATTGAGGACTGACTTTGAACAACTCTGTGATTTTGGCTGGGTTATTCACGGCAGCTAATTTAAGATCGGAGATCAATTGAATCATTTGTTCTTGGCTGAATGACATAATAACCTTTGTAATAGCATCATGGGCAGTAGTTCCTGGTGCTAACGCAGTGCCGACTGGCAGTATTGGTAAGAGATCTGAAAAAGAGGCTGAAGGTTAGAAAACTCACGGCTGTTAAGAAAAAAAAAAAAAAAAAAAAAAAAAAAAAAAAAAAAAAAAAAAAAAAAAAAAAAAAAAAAATAGGAACAACGACATGGTTGATAGGATATT
>Ga0160505_100502_pt1 | contig 22275 bp, 12 predicted proteins | sample DIDeMG_FD_108225 | JGI IMG/M metagenome (GOLD analysis project Ga0160505, IMG submission 108225) | Enriched chicken feces microbial communities from UW Madison campus, WI, USA - DID2874_E49_Stillage MG | ecosystem: Host-associated > Birds > Digestive system > Large intestine > Fecal ... | reverse complement strand
TAAAAATTTATGAAATAAAAAAAAAAAAAAAAAAAAAGTAAAAAAAAAAAAAAAAAGGGAAAAAGAACGCTTAAAAATTTGAAAAAGACACCAATTTAAAAAAAAAAAAAAATTATTATTATTATTTATTATTATTTATTTATTATTTTATTATTATTACTACTGTGCCTATCAAGCCTCTTGTGAAATTTTCATAGACAAAACAAGCCACAGGGAAATTCAATGGGGGTGCAAATGTAAAACAAACAACCTTACTGACACATCCATTCATACTTTAAACCTTATTCCAGCCCCCAAATAATACAAATAATGCAAATACAAAACATTCATAAAAGTGGTGGTAGTGCAGATTATTCTTTGTAAATTTTTCTTAAGAATCCAAAATCTCCAATTATGTAATACATGACTACTCATTGTAGTGATAAACAAGGTAGTTGGGCAATCCCCAAGGCTGGTAGCCAAGTCTCTTTGCCATCTTGGCAAAGCCTTCAGTCTCAATCAAATGGTAGAATGGGAATGGAGGGAACATGGCACCGTCTCTGTGCACAGCAGCCTTAACCAGCAGCGCAGTTCCTCCAACACCGTCCAGGGGAACCTCCATGTGCGGGTCGTTCTTCGCGTCGTACATGTACGCCATTAGCGATCTGTAGGTCGCAATCTCTTGGTAGCCCTCAACAATAATCTCGTCGTCGCCCATCTCGGCCGCAATCTCAAGTGCCTTCTCAGAGTCCTGCCATGAGTTGAAATCGTAAGGTCTGATAGTGGCTCCCTTCTGGGGATCAACATATCTTTGATAGCAGTTGGCAACAATAATGTCCTTATCATGCTTAGCCAAATCCTGGATCAAGGTAACAGGAGTCTCAACAACATCAGCATCAAGCCAAAGAATCCATGAGGTGGCGGGGCCAATAGTGGTAAGGAATAACGAGTTTCTCGCTAGAGACATTTGAGATCTTCTCTTCTTCTGAGCAGAGAGCGCATGTCTGTCCTTCTCGGATTGCGATTCTAACGACGGGGTGTCTTGTCTAAGAATAGTGACTTTAGCAAATCGTTGATTAGCAGGGCCGGTCTGGACCTTCTTGACAGCTGCGTCAAGTTGCTTCAGGGCCTGATCTCCCAGGCTATTCGAGGGTAGGATAAAGCCCAATTCGACAAGGTTTCTAGGATATGACAGACCGAGAAGGTTCTCCCAGTACTCTGGGTAAAACTTGGACATAGGAGTCAACACCAGAACCTGCTCTTTGTTATTGAAGGATCGTGACGTGGCTTGCAGGCTGTTCAGCTTGTAGGATTTGATAAGTCCGTCTTCCTTGCTGGGACGTCTGCCAGGCAGCTTTTGAGGAGCATTGCTATCGCCGAGAAACAGATATAGCAGAAACACCACAGAAACAACAAGTGCTATTAACGTATATGGTTTCTTTGCTGCCATACTGATGATATAGTGGTTACAGGGTTTGTGATGGTAGATGATCAGTCGTCCAGGAAAAGAGCGAAGGGATGATACCGACCGACGCTGAAAAAAATTGGAAAAGGGAAATACGTGGCATAATATTGCCCTTAACCTGTATTGTAGTCATGTGATTAACGGTCATTAGCTTGGACAAACAAACAAAACTAAATGTTTTCAAGTGCGCGCCAAAAATAAAAATTAAAAAACAAGCCAGGGTGAACACCGATAAGGGTAAGCCAAACCCTACAGGGTTACTTTTTTTTTTTTTTCCTAGTGACAACAGAAAAGTGCAGGTTAGGATTCAAGAATGGAATGCAAATCCCCAACCCCTGACTAGCCTCGACAACATCTCAGATTTCAAGTGATCCAGGCATCAGTACACCTCACTACATAGTGTCAAAAATCACATTTCAACTAACTGAGGCCTGGATAGTTGAAATGTTGCTATAAATAAGTAATTGCTTGAAAACCATTATTCCGCTCGGATTAAACCTCATACTGCATTTTGGTATCTGATTTGAGAAAATGAAACTTCAATCATTCCAATCACTAGATCTCACTAAAACCCTTTGATTGACAATTGTGACGAGTATCTTAAATTTTGACCAAAGTAACCTTTTGAAAATAATATAGCACTCTTGTCGGAAATCCATATGTGATTATGACCGAGTAATTTTTCAAAAACCCTAAGACCTGTCATGTTCCCCAAGGCAGTAAAAAAAAATTGTGTCAAATCTCCTCTAGTTACATCTTTCTATATATCGCACTATTTCTCTTTTATTTTTATACTGATATGATATTGAATAAAACATATGAGGGAGTCAAATATTTGTTAGTTTCCTGGGCTGAAATACGTAGCTAATTTTGGTGTCATAAGTTGCATTGGCATGTGCCGTAGGTTATGAATATCCACGAGTATTTGGATGAATCGCTTAGACAGATACAGTCTATTTTAATTTTGTATACCAATTTCATATATTAATGTCTAAACTAGGCAACTTGTTTAAATTGAAAAATTTCCATGGGTGCTCCTTAAATGAGATGCTATGGGTTTAACCCAACACTGGCAGTATTAACACAAAACTAAAATTGGAATCATTTTCAAGACATTTGCTCAGGTAGGCCTAATTATATCTATATTTATCCAAACCACCCATTATGGGAAAGAATTCATTCAAAAAGAGAAATGAAAGAGTGCGTATCCAAGCTTAGTTTCACAACAATTTAATCTCAAAGTTGATATACAACAAACTGGTTTTTTTATGCATGTTCAAGACCAGTTAGGGATATGCTAATTGTACTGTACTGTGTATGCAAAGTCTCATCCCTATAGGAGACAGAAAGAGACAGAAACCTTAGTTCTATACCATCAAAATATACACATGAAAGCAAAAATTGCTGAATAGACATCAAGCACGGAGACTTGTCCTGTTGAAGTGCCATGTTCAGGGCTTTGACTATGAAAGTTGTAACTGCAAAATTTGTCATCAATGTAAGACAAGCTGCGACTTTTTGTTGATAACATTTGTATCCAACCTTTCAATGTTTGCAACATATATATGTGTGTTTACATATGATACTAGGGCAAAAATCCAGATTGTAGTATCGTCATACTACTTAACTTGACGCTTTTTCATTTCATATTTCACCGTATTGTATACAGAATGTTTTTTTTGAAGTGATTGGAAGTAATATTTCCTGCTAGATGTCAAGGGTGCATGAAAGTTTTACATTTCAAGAATCGTTTTCAAGTAATCCATTCAACCCTGGGGGTTTAAATATCTGAATCATGACTCAAAATATAGTTTTGTGCGAGGCAATCTAACAAGTGCCAGGTTTTTCGGGAATCTATATAATACGTTGAATGCGTACTCACACAGTCTGTTTTACATTAAATGTGTGTTTTACAAGCGGGTAGCTTGCTACCAGAATGTAAGACATAGCAGTCTATTTTAGGATCTTTGATGACAATATCAGCGGAAAGCTCACAAGACTTGATTTAGTTTCTATCATGATCACCTTGATCAAATACAACAAATTTTTAAATAGATGTTCAAACTTGGAAAATAGTCAAGATATTCTTTCTATATATTTATGAACAAGGGGAAAACTACACACCTTTATGGTTAGGGGTTTATACCTGCCACTTTATTCGATAGATAGAAAATCAGTTTATTGTACTTTATTCGATATTCTAGTGAAATTCAGTGTGAGGGGAGCCCCATAAACTGGTATAGACAGAATGGCTCAAATTTAGACTGTAAATTTGTAGTATTTTCAGTGTAGGAACCGTATGAGCACTGGCATCTCAAGTAGGTTAATATCCATAGTATTTACCAATCTATTTAGGCATATTGATTTACACTATCGAGCCAATGCTAAACCTTGTTACTTTTATCACAATTGACTCACGGCGAGCTAGGAGAGACACATGAACATATTCATGGACTGGTCTTCTTAAATAGAGAAAGTTTTAACGAGCGTTGAAAGCGGTATTTTGCTGGTGTTATTGAGATCAATATTGAGTTTTTTTTTTATTTTTTTTTTATTTATTTTTTTTGGGAATAAATTATGCTCTTTGTATATTCTTTTGTTGGTTCCAGTGTAACTCCTAGCTGTTAAGACTAAAATAGGCGTTCAATCTATACTATGAGAGCCTGCCAGAAATCAAAATGATGGGGTTCTAAGAGTTATAACCCAAGGGAGTTAGAAAAAAATTTCTCCATTTTTTTAATTTATGTACGGTACTCATTAAGATTCATAGTACAACAAGATCTATTGAGCAAGATAATTTAGACATTTTGGAGCCATAGCCTGCGATACGACTATCTAGGTTAAAGGCTCAGACTCAATACCAGACAATGTTTAAATATTGAGTACCTTTGCGCTGTTCATACATAACGACTTGGGACAATACCAATTATTAAAAATATCTGGGTTGTGATCCAGTTTGCTGGGGTTTACGTATGTACCGAATGTTGTATATACATGGAATGGCACTTCTTGTTTGTATGTGTGCCGGCGATCCTTTTAGCCATCCCATCGCAAGGCTCTAGAATGTGACTAATACTACACTCACCTCTTATTTAAAACATTCCTTGTCCTTAAGTCACATAATGGAAGCCATAGGTTGTATGTAACAGTATTAGCAGCAGTTATTTCCTGCCTTCCCACACCATTTCTCTCCACCCTTTAATATTTTGGATGCGAGAGTAACTTTGAGTCCAGGCTAGCTTTGGATGAAGTTTGCTGCGTTCTCCTTTTCTCCTTGTACCTCCTAAATGAATCGCCTCACTGCTGGTATTGGCTTTCCCAACTTCGTTAATGTATTTCAAATTATTGTAGAGATAAAAGTTTTGTGCAGGGACATTCATATTGAATACCGTAAGCTTAAGAATGGGGCGCTGGGGGTGCGCTGCAAGGCATTGCAACTTGGCTTGGGAAAGCAAGTACCTTGCAAGCCCTTTCGATTGATGGCTGGGATTTACATGCAATTCGTACAAGTAAGAACATAAAGAACTTTCATCATCTTCGTCGTCCTCCTCGTCTTTGTCATCCTGGGAGTCTGGCTCAAATTCAGGAACAGAAGGCAACAAACTAGCGAATGCACAAACAATGCCACTAGTTCCCAAGGCACTTTCGCCCCGTTGATCCAAATATTTTTTCAACTTTTTGTCTGTCACGGAGACCATTGCTGGTGCTGCCGGTGTCGATGCCAGTATTGATGCCGGCGCTGCTGACAGTGCTGCCTTTGACTCGTTTTGGACATTCTCGCCATTTATGCTCGATGTACTTTCATTTTTGAAAATTACTAGAAACGTCATTTCAGATTCGTTAAACTCATCAAGCTTGGTTGTTGAATTCCAACCCATGCCTGATCCCTCGTACATATGCTGAATCTTTTTTACAAGCAGAAAGCATTGTCTGTAAACGTCATTTGGGAGCTCGGCAGATTTATAGCGACAGAGAGTATATCCGTGGGGTAGTGTACTGGCATCCATAGTGATTAGTTTATTTTATTTTTTTTTGTAAAAGAAAGATGATGGGCACGGAGTAAAGTGCAAGCGAGGAGATGTATAGCCTTAGCGCTGCCACTGGTGCATGTAGCTTGCAGAGTGCTCAGTTTGTCCACTCTTCGGTGATGATGACAACGTCGTGTTTTTATTTTTAAATTTTTATTTTGTTTTTTTTCTTGGGGGGTTTTCCCTAGCCCTTGAAAACCCGTTTTGAAAATGACGCGTTGAATCAGGTTGAGCAGAATGGAGACAAAGCACGGCACACCCTGGGCGACGATTGTGACTTTGCCGGGGTCAATCTCTGCTCGCCACGAGCCCACGGCAATCATCAAACTTTTACAAAAAGAAGAATAAGCAGTAGCAAGATAAAAAACAAAAACAACTCAAGATTGCAACTTTAAGCATAGACCTCTTAGCCACTGATGATTTTCCAAAAATACGAAAAAAAAAATTTTCTTGTCCGCAAACAAACCAAATGTAAACAAACGAAAAGGATTGTCCTCGACAATCCTTACGCGGGTTCCTGAAGTTCATAAAAGAGACAGAAAGTGCAAACGAGTGGGGCGGCTATGCTTAAAACCAACTCAATAACAGTTGCTGTCCAGTTTACTTGTACTAGGAGTTCGCGCAATAATTAAAGCTTATACGTAGTATCCCTCGGCCATTTTGGTGATACTGGCAGTTAAATTTCGGTAGTAATATAGAATAAACCAACCATCAAGATTTATGGTCCTGGCCTAGGCGACCAAGATATTTGTTTTTGAAAAAAAAAATAAAACTAAAACCAGCGTCATAGATTTTTGAGTACAAAAAAAACGAAAAAAGAAAAAGCTACAATCTCCTGTTGTCATGGAGACCTAATGCGAGGTGTAATAACCATCTGGAAAGGAAAAAAGAAATTATCTATTAGCAGTCTGGACCTAAACTCCACAACTCATATCAGTAAGATTTAGCCTTGTATAAGCTCAGTAATATCTAGATTGGGTCTTTAGAGAGTGACATATCTGGTTTCGCTATATGAATACATAACTTTTCCATGAACTCTCTATCTTAACAAGGTCTGAGTTGTGTCTATGCTTAGACTATTATGACTGCAAGAAACATTGCACTCCCCCTAACAAGTATAGAATTTAACCGAAATGTAAAAGCGCAGCTCACAACTAAAGCTTAGTGATACTATTACGTACTTTAATAATAGCAATCCAAAAGCAATCCTCAAAAACCATGGGCCCCATGGATTGGCTAGCGATGGTAGACGCTATCTGAAGAGACAGGTCTATAACGCCTAATATACGCCTTATCTTCTGGCAAGTAGTGATGCCGATGATATTAGGAGGTTTCCTGCGTAACCTCATGGGTTCGATGTCTATCATATCAATTCTCAGATCCATCCTTGAATTTTGCTCGCCCCTTTACACTCTCATACTGTTAACTGGGTGAGATCCATTTGTACAAGTGACTCTCGCAAAAGAAACTTCAGGTTTAACTTCAACCACGCTGTAGCTCTCAGCTTAATTTCATCCAATCAAAAATAAATAAAAGTGTTAGATAGATTTTGAGGTTTAGCAGAAAAGAAAATATGAGAATCTTTCATCAAAAGAAAAAATACTTTTTCTTTTTTTTTGTCCTTTTGATTCTGTACGCATGTACCTTTCTATTTTCTTTTACAACCCCAAAATATCGAGAGCTTTGTTTCTTTTTCTACTTTCATATCTGCCTTGAGTCTTAACCTTTTAATTTCTTTTATTACTACTTGAACTTTTTTTTTTAAAAAATATTTTTTTTTCAAGGAATATAAATACTCTTTGGACATCCTTCTTGTAATGATTTTATCTCTTAAATAATCTATCAAACTTGTTCTCGTTATTCACTCTCTGTTATAATCATAACCATTCATCCCGTTTTCATATAAATATATTCAGAAATGCTTCTTGCTCAAGAGATCCCACGAGAATTTAGTCCTAATAACAAGCCTTTTTATCCTCAAGAACAGTGCATTCAACAGCAGTTCCTCCCTCCTTTGCAAAAGACATCAACTCCATCTTCCCCGAGCTTTCCTCAGTACTACCCCGCTACTACCACTGCGGTGTCTGCTACTGCTACAACCCCCACCATAAACAATACTGTTAGCAATTACCAGTATCTTTCCACTGCAGTCAAAACCAGCCCGATTTCGCCTCCAATTGAGGAGTCTAAAAGACCAATGGACAAAAGCTACATCAACGCCTACCAGCCATATAGCGCTAATAATAGTAATACTCCCACCCCCACTACCAATGCATTCACAACCCAACAATTAGAGCAAATGGAGCAGCCCTATAAGAGGAACTTGTCATTGCCGACAATTTCCTCGACTCCTCTAATGCCACACCAACCACAGCATCATCAACAGCAGCATCAACAACAGCCACAGCCACAGCAACAGCCACCAAACTTACCTCAGTCACAGGGCTTTATCAATTACAATAGAAACTATTCCTATCCTGGCCCATCACCATACCAAGATAACAATTTCATCATTCCCCAAACACAGCCACAAAAGTATCAAATCTTTTACCCTGAGCATTACCAATTAATTCCTCCTACCCCGGCGGCAATGGTTCCTTATATCCAGCCCCAGTCTTACCCATCTCAGCATCAACACCAGCAGCAATTGCTAGCATTTACTCAACAATATCCCCCTCCACCATTGTTGCTCTCACAGAACAACATGAACAAGATGCCCAAAACGAGCAAAAAACATATTTGCAATGTGTGTGGTAAGCGATTTACGAGACCATCATCACTGCAAACTCATGCATACTCACATACAGGCGAAAAGCCCTTTCGCTGTGATTTTGAGGGCTGTGGCAGAAACTTTAGTGTAGTGTCTAATTTAAGACGACACAAGAAGATTCATGGTGTGTACAACTCAAAGTAAATGGTAGGATGTCTTGAATATAAGGCATGATATTTACCACTTGTGTATATTTTTTAAAAAAAAAGCCATAAAAATAAAAATAAACGAATGTAATTTCTAATATACTCTACTACTTTCTATCATTTAATAATTAAAATTATCTACAGCGAAATTTGCGCAATTTATAGTAAGTGCTAAAGCTTCGAACACGCATTAATGTTGTTAGCGGTAGTTTTAAAAATTTTTAAAAAATATTTTCTTTCAAAATATCTTTTTTTCAATCATTCCTATTAAGCATGAAGTAGAGGAGCAATATAGATAGACAATCAGTTTATTGTCCTTATAGGAGCAATGTATCTATCTAGTTATTTTTCTTTCCGCATGCCACACCTTTGTGTATAAGTTCACTGTTCATGTTTTAGATCTTAATTGACAAATACCTTCAGTTTTTTCACCTCATCATTCCAGTTCATGACCATGGCTCATACCCAAAATTAATAGTCGAGAAAGTATCTTTTTTTATTAGATAAGCACAAATTGTGCTGCTCCCCGGCTGTGTGCGCTCTCAATTAATTGTGAATAGTTGAGTAGTAATATACTTGAACTGAAAAACTTGTTTCTTTTTTTCATTTTATTTTATTTTAGATTGCTGAAGGGACTCAGTAGAAAATAAATTGACATATTGAAACAATGTCCCAGAACGCTAAATTTGTATGTGTCTCTGGTATATTTATGTAGCACTAGCCGTAGTAACCTACTTATTTGTCGTCTGTAAGCAGCAGGCCAAGCATAGAAAGTCTAGACCATAAGTTTAACCAGGTTAAAGCCAACCAAGCAGGTTGAACCTGAAGTAGCGATTTTGATTGCCTTTGTCCTACATAAAAGATGCATTTAGCAAAATATGAATTTTGGAAACCAATAACCTAAAGACGATAGTATATTTTGTATGTACGTCACATATATTTCAATTGTGCCAAATTTTGACAGTACTTTATGTTACTTGGGTATAGCTTGGATGTTCAATGGGTTGGTAACTTATATTTGATCATTATGTATTGGTAGTAGTTTAATAAAGTACTTTGTGACTGTCGTTTGGATAATTTGTGGTTGGCAAAGAATCGTTTAGTTGTCAGTACCCTAACCAGAAATTGGCCTACTAATTAAACCTATATTTACTCACTTCCTAAACAAGCACATTTTTCATTTAGTTAAACGGCCTTTATAGGATACATTGTCAAATAAGTTTACTGTCGCATTCACTTTTGAAAGGTAGAAAGGCTCACTCCGGACTCCTTGAGCGAAAGTAACAACCGACAATAGATACAGGTCGAGCTGCATAAAACTTGGCATGGGGATACGAGAGAGACGTTGAACAGCTCGGATCTTCCTTTGATACGGGGCCCAGTGCTTGGAATAAGCGAAGTAGGTGATTGTATAATCCATATTGTTTAATACTTTTAGACAGGTAAGCAGGGATAAAAACAGATTTCCTAACGATAACCATAAGGCTCATTCCACTACCGCTACTAGTAACTGCATAGTAACTGACCTTGTTTGAATAACATTTAACTCGTACCATAGTAACATGGCCTGTGCTGCTGCAGTTCTATTTGTATCAAACCCATTTTTGGCAGATATGCTACTTGGCCTAGCCCTCTGAAAATTTATATTAGCTGTTTCAGAAGGGGTCTTGAATATCTTATTCGAGCAAATATTTTTCAAGAGAGTCAGACCACAATTTATAAGGTCCACCCCGGGTAGTAGCCTTTTTGTAAATTGTAGCTAATTTTTCTTTAGCACATAAATATTGATAATTTTTTAAATAAGCTGTTGTACTGTAGGCATGCTTTGGTCTTAGAACTTTTGATGGGTCGATTAGATGTGTTTCAATTTTGCAATCTGTGCTTGCATACGTAAAAACTTATGTGCATGATCAGCCCAACAATTACACCTATAATGAAAACTGGATGTGGAATATTAAAAAAAAGTATTATTTACTTGGCTTGTATTTTCAGATTTAGTAAACACCAAAGCAGTTTGATATATCTATTATTGAAAAAGAAAAGTACATGATGTGTGAATTTACAGTGAAAAGAATAAAAAGAAAGAACAATCAGATTTTGAATGCAATGATCTAAAAGTTTTGTCTACTAAGTAAAGAAAAGATTGGCTAAGCTTAGTTTCCCTATGATACAATTGACAATTGGTCAATCCAAATATCTCTAATAGCAGGCTTCTCTTGACATTGATAAATATACTTCTTTAATGGGTCAGACCTCTTGCTCAACTTACAGATCGATGGAAGAGCATATTTTAGGTGTACAAACCATAAACTTTACAACTTGAGACTTATAACTTATCAAATATGAGCTTGGCTTTTTTCAGGTCCCACCTCCGACTATATCCGTTTTCTACATGATATTTTGCGGGGAATATTATTGCAGATATCGGATATTAGGATTTAACTACTTTATTTATTGATAATATGAATTATGAATTGAGAGCATAGCCATTGCTAAATACAATTCAATTTTAGCATAGCTTATGTATACATTAGGGAGCTTATAGGGTGGCAGTTTTGTCAAGACATGTGTATACCTAGGATATAAATGTCATGGGTTTGTTCAATCTAAAATCATTTTAAATGATAGTAACTATATACCAAAGAAAAAATGGAAAAGGGATTAGGTGGACGGTGGTCATAACAAGTTGAGTTTAAATTCATAATAGAGGAAGTGGTAGGTCTTTCATTCGATTTATATTTTTCAATCTATAGTCAATTACTGTCTAAATATCATATTAAGCCTATAGCCATTAAAAGTCAAAGGTAATTCTAATAACGTATGAGTTTCTACACAAGTTTTATCAGTTTCAAAATCTGGAGGTGAAAAAAGGAAGCCATTGTACAAGTTTAAGAGTTTTACCCCAATTGAGCTAGAATAAAGATCTTAGGAACTCATATTGTCTATTTAACATTTTAGCACGGCCAGTATTAATAATTAAAAGCAAAAAAGTTGTGGTAGAATAAATACTTATAAGCTATTGTAGAGGCCAAGGGGTACTGAAAGCATGAGCAAAAGAAAGAAAATCACGCAGAACTAGTATTCATACAAAATATATCTGCTTCCCACTTTATGACGAAAAAGCTTTTTATTTGCCAATGGAAATACAGAGATATATTGAAAAAAACGAGATTTGATTCAACTTTTTTTTAATGGATAGCCTACAGTTTCGGCTAGACCATTTTCGTAATGGAGCCACATCTACAGCATCTCTACTGCTTTGCTACAACCTGCATGATAAAATTAATTTAATGTATATTTAACTCTGGAATTTGGGTTTCATGATATGTATGGTGTTAAATGAACAGACAGTGTTATTTTGATTCAATTAGGGTGTTAATCTATAGGTTCGAAAAGACTTGGATTTGGGATACAACAGATACTTCCCAACAAGATATTTAAACAATAATCAAAATCATAGCTAGTATAAGATTTAAAGAAACTTTTAAAAAGTTTCACACTATGCTTCACTTGATATAAAAAAAACTCGATAGACTGAACAAAAATAAGGGTTAGTTGAATAGATTTTATGATTCAATAGAGAGTTACCAAAATTTCCTTTCATTGTTTATATGTCAAAAAGTCTGCCTCAGTAGAAATAAAGTATAGATTATTTTGTATAGCACATATTTTAGCAATATTGTTTATAACTCATCAAATAGACAAGTTTTTATTTTGTAGTAACGTTTTTTATTAATTTTTTTTTGCTCAAAGTATCCAATATAATGCCATTAAAAATTTCTCTACTCAATTGAACTTGTGATTGCAATATTAAAGGTTTTACTGTACTGCATTTTTATGTCACGACCCATGTTTCTAGATCCAATATAAGTCAGGTTTAACAGTTCAGAAGTTCTCAGTCGTATTAAAAGATAAAAAGAGATCTAAATTGAATATTACATCGACTGCTTTTCAAACCCTTTGATGCCAACTGTCGAGGTATAAAAAGGTTACGTAGTTAGACATGCTGGATTTGTTTTTTGATCTTTCATGAATATAAAAAATTGGACTTTGCCGCAACTTTATTAGTGAAGCATATGTATAAATACTGGTCGTTACAAGCGTCTTTTTTGTACACGCTTTTTACATAACTATCTGGGTAGCTCAATTGATCAATAGTATCTTAGAAGAGATAGGCCTGCAATCTTGGATTATAGAGCTCAGGTTAGAAATCATTTCCATGCAACCATAAAAGCAAGACACTCTTGCCATGAAAGACTTTTAGAAAGCTGTAATACTAAAAACAATAATTTTGATGTTTTTCCAGTTTTTTATAATTTATCATATTTTTGAATTTTAATATGAAAAGGCTCGAAAATTTTATACACTTTTTGAAAGGATATGCTCTACAGAGAAGTGCGCTGACTTCAATGTCTCCTTAGACCTTCATTTCCAGAATCGGTATAATATCTACTTTTTGATAACATTACCGAGTTTAATCTTTTTTTGTCAATATTGCTTTTATTAAAGCAGCTTGTTAAGTTTTCACTGTTATTATAAAAAAAAAGGTTTCATAGCCACAACCATATCCCCCAAATCTTGTTTATTAAAAACAGATCAACGGCAGGTGTAGCATTCAGCAAAAGTTTCCTCTTAGATATTATCTTTATCAATGAAATATTTGATTTAATTCAGGTCGTTCTTTAACAATAGATCAAAACAGCGGTCAAGTATATTTAGCTGATCTGAATCATTATCTTCTTTTTTAGTTGTTTTCTTTGATATATAAGAGCCGGGTATCATTAAATCGTCATTTGTTACTAGTATCTAATTTTTTATCAAGATTAATATCCGCCAACCTCTAATGGTTTTCGAATTTATTAGTATTTATTGTTTTGCAAGTATCAAAGTGCTTGGTGAACCCAAGGCTGTTAGAGTATGTTTTGAACTCATACAAATCTTGTATACCAACTCCAGATTTTTTTTAAAGAGAAGTTTAAAATTTTCTTGCCAAAAAAGTGTTTGAAAACACTAAGTGTACAGTTGATACATGCTTTGAAGTGATTTTGGTAGTACTAGTCTCAGCTTTATTTACTTTTTGTCTTAAAAATAAAATTTCGAAATCATTATAGTTAGCCACATCCTTGGCCTTTATAATATTAAGAAAAGTGCTAGAATCTGTTTGAGATTTTATGTTTTCTTCTTTCAACGACTACAGAGGTAGAAAGTGATTTTAATTAGCATGACTAGAGAATATGCAAGATTCTGGAAAAGCTTTTCGTCGTAATACCTTTCCAAAATGCCTTTTATTTTAAGCTTGTCCAGTTTAGCATTTATACCTCCTTTAAATTGAATATCTCTCTGTATTGAGATTTTACCACCTTTGAGTTACTAAAAAAGAATTAACCTAAGACTTAGGATCCTAAAAATCTCAATATTACCATATTTCTTGCTATAAATACGAGGAAAGTTTTGACCTTAATATTTTTTTTTTTTGATCTGGTTAAGACTGGTTCCGAGGTTCTTTCCCAGAGGAAGTCTTTTTGGTTAATGAAAAAGTTTCCGCGTTCATGAGCACAAAAACACCATAAATAACCTTTAAGAATATTATTTTTGTTCGTATATCAGTATCACTTTGAAGCATTTAATATGACCGAATGCTGGAAACCATTTTTGGGGAACCTTTTTCAGCAGCAATGACGCAGCCTAGCGTTTACAACCTCGCGACTGGAAGTTATATACAGGCGACCGAGCTTTTAGGTAGCCTTTTTGTTGGCAAAGTTTCCATGGTCAATGCGGTCCGCATTTGTATGATGTCTTTTTGTCTACTATGTAAATGATCGGAAAAAGCTGCACTTCGATCGAAATTTAAAAGATCCAACTTAAGGAGATGTGCAAAGTTCTTTTTTCCTGCTGTACTCCTACGGATCATCAAACACGAGTAGTGACAGATTCTACCTGAACATTTGCAAAAAAGTGACATCTTTTTGAATATAGATTTCATTAATGTGTAGAAATCTTTTAATGATTTTCTTCGCTAATTTTCTATGTGTTGATGATCTGTGATCGGTTGATTGGTATGTGAATATATCTTGTAGTTCTCGATGGAAAACAATTGGCTTTTTCAAGCTAGAAAACTTAATCCATTTCATAACAGATGACATAGCAGGAAAAACTAGTTAGTGCATTTTTGCGTACGTTATTATTAACATATTATATCTTATCACGATTTGCAAGATGGCATCAATCTTTTTTTGGCCGACCATGATTCGTCTTTGTGATAGAAAGTTTTTTTGCGAGCGACTTGATTGATGCAAGTAGTTTTTCAGCCGTTCTAACAAAACAAAAAGGACGTGGCAAACTGCAGTAGGAACTGCAAGTACGATACTTTCCACTGCCAAAGTTTACGTCATGGCAGATAACAAGGATACAACATTGCCTACATGCACCATGTTGACTTCAAAGAGCTCATCGGGAATTTTTAAACTGCAAGTATATTATACACATGTACACAGAGTGATGGTCAAAGTTTAAAAAAAAAAAATTTCTAACAGCGTGATGGTTTTTAATTTTTTTTTTTTTGCGACTTTGAGCAGGCCTTCCTTTAGAGCATCATGACCACATAGTATAGATTGTATACCCAAACAAGCAATGGGGGTTGTTCATGGATAATAAGCTGCCAGCTGACCCTAAAATTTATCTACCCCTTAAGAACACCAGCTTAGTCTCATAGAAACAAACTTTTCTGGAAAAAACATAAGACGCTTTGCGGATACTCTTTTGCTGCTTGTCGTAGTAGCCTGTGTACCTGCCCTAGGCCCCGTGATTAAACCTGAAGCTAGCTTAGGTCTAAGTTTCAAGGTGCCTTCTACTGATTTCATAAGAGATTGATAAATCAAGTTATATGTGTGAGTTTCAGGGCGGTAGAAACCATCTGTGATTGCAGGATGGAGGGAGGGAGTTTAAGGAAACTTCCCGACTTTGTCATTACAAGTAGTTAAACTTGATGTTTAGTTTAAATTAGTACCTGGTGTTTGCAAAGCAGTCCCTACCGTCGCTATCATATCTCTAGGATGATGATTTGAGACTGAAAAAAATCCCGAGAGAATGTGCATCATGAGTTTGATGGTTTGATCAAATTCTAAAAGTTCAGTCAGCAACCTTTTAATTGTCTGTCGAGCTAAGTTGTCTAGACTATATAGATATAATGATGGGGATTTTTTCGTGGCAGGGTTGTTAAGGCCATTGTTGAAGGGCCATATACCAAATTAATTCTCTGGCTTTTTTTGTTTTTAAGAAGAAAAAAAACGACACCAGCAACAAAAACCAACAATAACTTAAAACAGATCTGTGCTTTACTTCTTTACTGAAGAATATAATAATTTATATATTTTTTATTCTGTTTTATTTTATTTTTATCTGGAGATTCGCCTTTCTCTTCAAGTAGGATCCCAGGACACCGTTCCACATTGTTTTCGACTCGAAGTGTGTGAAGATTTCGCTTATGGATTTTCTCAGCGGGGTATAATTTCCAGCGTCTTCATACAAACCAGCATTGGGGTATATACTTTTATATAAAAGCTAGGACCGTTGATTGTTTTATTCTCAATAATTGTACTGCTATTTTTCCAGTTGGTAGAGTGAGTTTTGTGATAGTACTGCTGAAATCATAGCCATGTAACGTGTTACTGGGTACGGTAAGTATTGGGATGAATTCTTTTGGCTACCCTCACCAGCATTGGATACTTTTTTGTTTTCTCGCTGAAATGGCAGGTTGTGGGTAGGATGTCTGATGATTTTAATGTCAGCAACTTGTGGATCGCAGGGCAACGAAGATTTCGTTGTCGGTGCTATGAGCGACACAACGACAGTGCCAATTTTAGACAAGTTTTTGCTGTCATGGGTTCCAACAGCAGAGTCTGAAAAGCGATTGAAATTCCCCGCGGGCAACTAGAAAAATAAAAGCTGTATCTATCAATGCCCCGGACATGTATGCGGTCAACAGGCATGTGGTAGAGCAGCAGCATGATACTAGCACTTTGGATGAGGATCAGCACGAACTGACGGCGCTCAGTTCATCTCAATTATTCCGTCCTGCAGCACATTGTAATAACTAGCTGAAGTCCATTGTGGATGTCAACAAAAACTTAGAACGGTAAAAGTCATGATGATTGGTAACAGATCAATACGACAAGGTGCTAAAAAACTCTTAGTCAATGTAATGGAGTTGCATCTACCGAAGCTTCATACTCGGTATAGCTGACTTATCTAAAGTGGCTGCCAAAATGTAAATAGACATTCCATACTTATTATTACTCTACGGAGTCCAGGTGAGAGATTACCAGAGATGTCTCAACATGGCCAAGTAGCAAACTCCATTTTCAATTCGTTTTGGCATTTCCTGGAAAAAGTTTTAGTCATTTCAAAAATCTTTGGGCCTTTAGATTCTCCACAAAATGCAGGCTTCTCCCCATCACAGAAGTAAAAAAATAAATTTCAGAACATGAAACAGACCTTGTCAACAATGCAGGAATCACAAGACCGGCGCTGTACAAAAAGTCGGTCTCACCTAAAGGGGTCCTTATTTGAGTGTATAAAGTGGATAAAAAATTAAACGGAATGAGCACATCAGTATTCGGGCCTTCTTTGCGTAACCAGACTATGTGATTAGTTGCCGTGCTGTGTGCTATCCTGAACAATCGTTGTAAATTAGGAAATTAACAAAGTCATCTTGGCCACCCGCAGGTTTGGCAAGTGAGCCCAGCGGGTCGGGTGTATTAATTTAGTCAATAGTAGATTTGTTAGGAAACATTGAGATTGTTTGTTTACTTGCGTTTTTATTAGACTAAGCTTGTTACAATGTTGATCTCGTTCCTGTGAGATGATTTGATTGTTAAATGTAAGAAAACCTAAAGGTAACATAGCAGATTGTATGTTCCTAGGTAGTGTCTTTTGCATCCTAGAGAGCAACAGTTACTAAGAAACATCTTTTTCGGAGCATAATCCTAGAATTCTTTTTTGATACAAGGAAAGGCCTTGAGGCGTTAGTCAAGTTCTTAGGTTCATTGTCACACCTTCTTTGCTGATTCTTCACTTGATTAGAGAAGGTTGTTGAGACTCTAGTGAGTGCAAATTTCTGGTACCCATCTACTGGGTGTTGGCTGTCGCTGGTTTCCCTTACCACATGGAATTATTCATGGAGAACTCGGCGCTATGAAAGACCTGAACTTATAACTTACGTTGACACCGTCACTTTCCCAGTCCTGTAGAGACCAGCGTTTTTGAAATTCATGTCTGTGCCATTTGGTTATATAATTTTGTTTGTAAGTGATATGAATCAATAAATTGAATTCTCTACCTATCTGATTAACTGCCCAAATAATCAATACTGGTGGAACTGTATGAAACTTGGCACGGGTCAGTACAAGAGATATGTTAAGCAATCTCGATCTCGCTCTGATACGACGCTCCATGTGTGGGTTAGGAAGGAAGTAGGTGATTGTATAATCTATATTGTTTAGTACATTTAGAACAGCAAGAATAAAAAACAGGTTTCATAACCATAATAATAACCAGGTTGCTACGCGCAGTATCCACCCAGAAGAAATGGGACCACAGCTAGCCAGGTACAAAAAACTTTTGTTTAGCGTGCCAGCCAACCCAGTGACCAGTACTAGCGTTGGTGGTGTCAAAAAATGGCAGAAGCCAAGGAAAAAAAAAAATTCAAGCACGACCATACATCAGGACAAGAAATTTCCCACTTTGAAGCGTTGATTAAATGTTTTTTTAAGCATTCTACTAGCTCACTTATAGGCAAGGAACATCTCCTTGGACGTCTTGGCAACGTTTGACAGGAACTATACCAGACCTGACCCTAATAAGAGTGTTTTCTTAGAAGCGGAATAGGAAAGAATAAACCATCTAAATTAAAATGAAACAGTTGAACACACTAAGCACATTATATTGGTCTACTTCATCAAATATCGTATAGTATAAATTTTTTTTTCTTTTCCTTCCCCACCAAAAACAAAAATTATGCTCTATCAGCTGCACATTTAGTTTCAAGTTCATCATCATAATCGTATTGAGTGTTATTGTTCATACTCAAACGTTCAAGTACTTTTCTGATATCCTCTTCCATGTCCAATTCATCTTCCTCATCGTCAACAGACCTAACACTTTGCACGTCAGACTCACGGGGTGTCACATAACGTGAGCTCATACGGCGGCCAAGGCGGATTGACGTGGACTTGCGACGGAAGTGGCGCTTAGTCGATAATTCATCATCAAAGTAGTGCTCCGCCGTGCCGATGGGGGTCTTGGGAGTTTGCGGCAAGTGACAGGTGACGCCAGTATCATGAATGAGTTTAGCAACCAAAGAGGTCCATCCGCACTGGTGCGAGGCACCAAGACCACGGCCAGTATCAGCTTCAAAAAACTCATAAAACAGAACATAGTCCTTCCAGTGGGGGTCAAAATTGGCTTTATCATTATCGCCATGGATGGGTCTGCGACCAGTTTCGTCCCGAGTAAACAGACTAATCAATCTATGCTGCAGGACCTGCGCGGCGCGTGCGAGGTTCATGTAATTTCCCGACCCCTTGGGACATTCAACTTTGAGATCATCACCGTAATACATGTAAAATCTCTGCAAACTTTCAATGAGCAAAAAGTTTGTGGGAAACCAAATGGGACCACGCCAATTGGAATTTCCACCAAATAGACCAGAGTTGGAGTCGCCAGGAACGTAGTCTACTGTGAAAACCTGACCGTTGACAGTCATTGAGTAGGGGTTCTCTTTGTGGAACTTGGAAAGCGATCTGATTCCGTGATCACTGAGAAACTCGTCTTCGTCAAGCATTCTCTCTAAAATCTTAACCAGACGCTCTTTACTGACTAGTGAAAGAAGTCTTCTTTCGCCGCTACCAAGCGCACTCATACTGGCGATGTTGCGTTCAGTAATGTTGGGTCGGTTATCAATAAACCATTGGACGCGCTTGCTAAATGACTTGAACTTTTTCAGAATTTGGGGTTCAAGCGTTAGTGAGGCATACAGTGGAATCAAGCCTACCAAAGATCGCACTGGCAACTGCTGACTCCAAGGTCCACCCCAAGAAATGGCATCGTAGTAAAACCCATCTTCATCATTCCAAAGAGGCTTTTCAACGCCACCTCCAGATCGGAAACTCATAGCATCAGCAATGAACATAAAGTGCTCAAAGAATTTCGATGCAATATCTTCGTAAACAGGACGGTTTTTGGCCAACTCCAAAGCAATGTTCATCATCTGTAAACAGAAAAATGCCATCCAGCCAGTACTATCAGCCTGTTCCAGTACACCTCCAGTGGGCAATGGCTCAGAACGATTGAAGAGACCGATATTATCCAAGCCCAAAAACCCACCTTCAAACACATTTTGACCATCACTATCCTTTCTGTTTACCCACCAGGTAAAATTAAGCAAAAGCTTTTGAAAGACTCGTTCTAGAAAATCTAAATCTTCATTACCAAACATTTTCCGCTCAATCTTGAAGGTTCTGAACGTAGCCCAAGCATGCACAGGAGGGTTAACATCAGAAAAGTTCCACTCGTAAGCAGGAATTTGGCCATTGGGATGCATGTACCACTCTCGAGTAAGAAGATCCAGCTGTTTCTTGGAAAACTCAGGATCAACCATGGCAAGTGGAATGCAGTGAAACGCTGTATCCCAAGCTGCAAAAAAAGGGTACTCCCACTTGTCAGGGAGTGAGAGGATATCGTCAATGTGCAAATGTTTCCAGTTTTGGTTTCGCACATTGGCACGCTCAGGAGGAGGAGGCGGGTTGGCGGGATCTCCATTAGACCATTGAGTATGGATGAAATGATAAAATTGCTTGGTCCAAAGCATACCAGCCAGGGCTTGGCGTTGAATGGCCCTAAGATCATCTGCCATGGGGTTGGGGCTGATCCGCCAGTAAAAATCATCAGCTTCATCCTGACGCATATCTATGATATTGTCAAATGCCTCTTCATCAAAGTCATCATAGCGGGGTTTATTGTTTGTGTACTTAAATCTTACTGTGACAAACTCACCAGGAGGGATGCCTTCTCCAGATTCAAACGCATACCAAGCGCAAGATTTTGTACCTTTTTTCTCAGGGTTGATAGCCGACTCATTCTCCTCAATAATGTAATCATGGAAAGCATCTTTGACATATTCAGAGTCGTTCTTGACGTTGTACAAACGTTGTTTGTTAGTCTCGTTGTTGGTAAACAATGCTTTAGGTGTAACATCCCCTGTGTAGTCAATGCCAGGGGAAGGGGCTAAATGCAGGTAGCGGTCCCCAAGTTTATAGTGAGAAGATTTGACAATGTTGTCTGAAACCTGTGAAAGCTCGGGAATGGGGTTCTTTTCTTCCTTAGGTATACCCCAAGACCATGTGTTTCTGAACCAGACTTGAGGAATAATATGTAATGGTGCTGGCTCGGGGCCCCGGTTGTAAGCAGTCACCCTGAACAGGAGCTCCTCTTCATTATCAGTGTCCTTGGCCATCTCTATGAAGATGTCAAAGTATCTGTTATCATCAAAAACCCCAGTATCACTAAGCTCAAACTCGGGTTCCAATCGGGTTTGTTTGCTGGCAGCTTCTACCAAAGCTTCATACGGGTACTTCTTTTGCGGGTATTTGTACAGATATTTCATGTACGAGTGAGTAGGAAGGTTATCGAGATAAAAGTAAGATTCCTTGACGTCTTCACCATGATTACCTTGGTGGCCAGTGAGACCAAACATGCGCTCTTTCAAGATGTCATCTTTCTCATTCCAGAATGCAAAGGAGATACAGATCATTTGATGGTTGTCACTGACGCCAGCAATGCCATCTTCACCCCAGCGGTATGTTCTTGATCTGGCGTGGTCGTGGGGGAAATCGCTCCAAGCATCACCGTTGGCAGAATAGTCTTCTCTTACAGTGGCCTTAAATATTGTTAGTATCATCCTAAACCTGTGATAAAGCTGTGCTAAATGCGATACTTACCCATTGACGTTCACTGAGATAAGGGCCCCAGCGTTTCCAATACTAGATAAAACAGTTAGATTTGGTCGCAATGGCCGGAAAATAAAATCAAAACATCGTTGCGTACTTTAATCTTCTTTCGATCTTCTCTAAGACGTGATTCCTCGACTGTGAGGTGTTCTTTTCCATTGTGAATGACCATTGTATTAATGAAGATGAATTTGTGAACTGTCAAAGAGATGGAGGGGAGAGAAAAGAGGCGTTAAGAAGCCATGTACGCCCGGAGAAAGCCAATGTTTTTCGAAACCTTAAATTGTTTTTGCATCGGGTTTGCTGGCTAATATTATTATTAGAATTTTTTTTTTTTTTTTTTGATAACCGATAAATTGTGCTAAGTGAAGGTAAATAAATGTAAATTGTACTAAACAATTTTAAACTCTAATAAATTATCCGGTAATAACGCTATTGATCAGCACAAAGCTCAAGGCAAATATTACATAAAATTTGAGCGGTGTTGAGCTGTAGCCACATGGACTGAGGTTTTAAGGGCTCTAGATATTTCATAATAACAACAAGGAAACCCATTTGCAATCCAAGGCATGGAAAGTTGTGAAATATTTTGATACATTATTATTCCGTTTTATCTATAACTCAAGTGGTTTGTTTGGTTCTAGTCTGATTCGCTTAAATAAAGTAACTTCCTAGGGGGTGTTAAATTCGCGCTATTCTTTGGGATAAGCCACCAGGCGTCCTATTTAACTTTAACATACTGAGACAATACACTAAGTTTGTTTGTTATTATTATTATTATTATTATTATTATTATTATTATTATTATTATTATTATTATTATTATTATTATTATTATTATTATTATTATTATTATTATTATTATTATTATTATTATTATTAT
>Ga0160505_100501_pt1 | contig 22324 bp, 10 predicted proteins | sample DIDeMG_FD_108225 | JGI IMG/M metagenome (GOLD analysis project Ga0160505, IMG submission 108225) | Enriched chicken feces microbial communities from UW Madison campus, WI, USA - DID2874_E49_Stillage MG | ecosystem: Host-associated > Birds > Digestive system > Large intestine > Fecal ... | reverse complement strand
GCTGACACCGCTACTTTGCCAGTCTCATAGATAGATAGATAATCAGTTTATTGTCCTTACATCAAATAGTTATGCCAGTCTCATAGAGACAAATGTTTTTGAAATTTCATGTCTTCTTTGTATGTCATTTTGTTTTGTAAATTTTATGTAACTATTTGATGTAAGAACAATAAACTGATTATCTATCTATCTATCTTGTAGTTTATAGATGTAAAAACATAAAAATCGATTTGTTAAACTATGATTAAAAAGACTATTGAGAGCTAGCTAACAAACGTGCGCAGTTTGTTAATTGTTTACGATTGGAAGCGTGGACAAGTTCAAAGTTGTTTTCTGATACTATAAAAGTCCCGTATCTTCCAATATGAAGCAGCTACAGTATTGGTGCAGGTGTCTTAGGAAGTTAGTTCGTTTATCAGAGCATTAGACTCCACCGGCGCGGGCTCTGACCGCTTCTTAAAAGCCTTTTCCTTGATACTTTCAAACTTATTCCAGTCAAGAATCCGGTCCTTTGAGGTTGCATTGTAGTTTCGGCGAAAATCAATTGCAGCATCAGCCACAGTGCTAAAGTCAGAAGAATGGCCAAGTTCAAGAATTCGATCATGAAGCTTCTTTTTGTAAATTGCAACCTCCTCGGGCGTCTCTCCTATAAAAGCTCGGTTCATCTCACCCAAAATGGTGTAATCTATAATGAAAAGAAAAGAAGAAAAATAGTGTTTTAAAAGCAGATTAGTAGAAGAGATAAATGCAGTTTTTGGGAATCCTCATTATGGACTCCGAATGATTATTATAAATACCTGTGGGTTTCATTTGAGCAAAATGCAAATAAGGGCACTTCTTATTTGTGCATTTGCCTTTAAAAATCTCATTTGAGCATACGATGTTCTTCTTCTGTGTAATTGTGTTGCTATAAGTTAGAGATTTATATCCTCCGCTCACGCTTTCCTTGTAAAAAGGGCTGAATCGAAAGGATTTAAATGGTTTCAATGGCGATTCATAAGGGGTAAAATATTTTGGAGGGAACTAAAACAAAAATGTTAGCATAAGAATATAATGAGAAGCATTATCACAAACCTTAAATTGCTTAGAATCCGTCCTGGGTTCGTCTTTAATCGTCTGGGGAATAGTGACACTTTCAGGAGCTTTAACGCTGAGAATTTGTTGAGACGGTTGGTCTAATACTTGGCGTTTTTCAGTCTTGATCAGTTCAGAGCCTTTTCTTTTCTTAGATTCAGGAGATAAGGAAGATATATGATTGCTGACATCAAGAATTTCAATATCGGAGTCACCATCCTGAGATTCCCCAGAAGAACGAGCTAGAGATACAACATTCTTAATGGTGGCTGGGGCATTAGAAGTCGTGCCGTTAGTCAATGCCCCCGTGGGCTGACTTTCTGGTACAGGAGTGTCAACTCTTAGGTGCTCCAGTTCCTCTCTTGCTAGTTTTAAGTCATTCATCACTCGACTGATACCTTCTTGAATCCTTTTTTTTTGTAGCTCGATAGCACTGAGGGAAGCCTGTGCTGATGCAAACTTATAAGTTCTATCCAGCAGTTCTGCCATTTTTCTCTCAAGTTCACGTTTTAATTCTTCAATCTGGCGTTTTGTTGTTTCCACTCTATTGTTTTCTAATTGCTTAGTGTAGAGTTTCGTCTGAGAGTTGAGTTTAGCCTGTTCACGCTTGAAGTTTTCGAGAGACCCTGATAAAGATTTCATTCGGTCCATTGAAATCGATAGTGCTGCCGTCAGATTGATATCGTTAGCAGAAACATGCTTGGGGATATCTGCTGCACCCTCAGAAGACATACGTGTAGCAACTTCAGAAGGAACAAATGTAGCAATCTCAGAGGGAATAGGTGTAGCATTGACAATCGGTGTGGGTGGAACAGATTTGATACCTGATGAACTAGCAAGAGAAGAGACATTAGCATCAACATTAGAATGAACCCCATTGCTATTAGCCGATATATTATTTGTTATCGTAGCGCTCTCAGGTGCCGGTGTGTTGACTGCGCTTTCGTTGCCCTTTTGATCCTGTAGCAACTTCAACTGTGCAGCCACCTGACGGATCTTTGCACGCTGGGCCTCTAATGTTTCCGCTAACTTTTGACGGTCTGTTGGATTGGCCTTTGTTGTATTACGTTTTGTAGTTGATTGAGTATTTTTACGCGTGGTAGTGTCGTTCTCAAAAAAGTTGTCGCTGCCGCTATCGCTCTCACTGTCATCATCATCACTTAAAGTGATGCTGACAGAATGAGATCTGTCTTCACCAAAACGATGAACTTTACTAGATAATGCTGAAGTGGGAGGAGATGTTGGTTTTGCTGAAATTGGCGGCGAGGGACTTTTTGTTTTAGACTGTGGTTCTGGTGCAGGCGCACTGACGGTCGGTTCGGAAGAGGGAGCGGTTGAAGGTTGGATAGGTGCCGGTGGAACTGGATATCCTAGCTCCTCGTAAGCTTTTGTCAGCACTTCAGGACGAACGCCACTTTTCTCAACAATCTGCCAGAATTCATAGCCTAGATTGGTGAGGTCAAGCACAGCGTTTACTAGACTCGTTCCAGACGATGGTTTTGGTCCAGATGGTGGTGGTGGTAGCGGTGGTGGTAGCGAGGAAGGTGGTGGCGGCGGTTTCACAGCTATCTCCGTGAGTGGTTTAGCCTTCTTCATTGACTGTAGCACAGCCAACCTCTTGGCTTCCAAGTCTGTGGACATGAGTAGTGTATATGATTGGTGTTGTTGCTGTTGCTCTTTTGTTAACACAGAGTAGGAGGAATAAGCCAAACGACAGTTCGCGTCAAAAAGTTTTTATCATGTTAGGGAACCCATACCCTCCGCCATGTTGGTTCTTCGAAACGTCCCAAAAAATTAACAAAAAAAAAATAAAAAAATAAAAATAAAAATTTTTCAGGCTTTCAATGAGAAGCCTACCGACGTGAGTCTCTTCAACTTTAAGCACCTTCAATATCCCATCATGTCCGATAAACCCACTGCCACCCCTGCTGTGTCCACTGAATCTGCCTCTAAGGATGAACAGCCTGTAGTTTACAAGCGCCAGGCCTACCGTCAGCAGCAAGAAACCAAGCGCAAGCTGCTCAAGACGGCGCATTTCGACAGCTCTGCCGACTCTCCCGCCGCCAACGCCAATGATTCTGGCGAGATCAAGCTTCCCCAGAAGAAGTACTACAGACAGCGTGCACACTCAAATCCCTTCTCTGATCACCAGCTTGAGTACCCCCTGTCACCGGATCAAATGGACTGGAACAAGTACTACCCCACCAAGACCGCTGACCAGGAAGTTACTGTCGCCGATATTGGTTGCGGTTTTGGAGGTCTCCTTGTCGCTCTTGCCCCTGCGCTACCTGACAAACTTATCCTTGGTATGGAGATTCGCGTTCAAGTCACCAATTACGTCGAGGACCGCATCATTGCTCTCCGCCAGCAACATCCTGGCCAATACAACAACATTGCCGTGTTAAGAGGCAACGCCATGAAGTTTCTGCCAAACTTTTTCAAGCAGGGCCAGTTAGAAAAGATCTTTTTCTGCTTTCCTGATCCCCATTTTAAACAGCGCAAGCACAAGGCACGGATTGTGACGACAACTTTGGCATCAGAGTATGCATACGTGGTGCGGCCCGGCGGTGTCGTTTATACCATCACTGACGTCGAGGATCTGCATATTTGGATGAGAGATCATTTACAAGCCCACCCTCTTTTTGAGCGGTGTTCTGAAGAGTTTGAGCGTGAGGATGAGTGCGCAAAGATCATGTACGTCAACACAGAAGAGGGCAAGAAGGTGGAAAGAAACAAAGGTAGCAAGTTTGTTGCATGCTTCAGAAGACTGGAAAACCCGGTTGTGTAAAGAATCAAAATAAAAATTACAGTTAACTAACTAAAAAAAAAAAAAAAATATACATTATGCGAAAACATCCTCGCGGTCAACACCATCATCCTCCTCCAACTCGCCAAAAGAGACAAAGTGCACGGGTCGATGTACTTCACTGTAGAAGCCCTTGGGCACATCAATCTTGAGACCGTAACTCAGATTGGGGTTCCAACCACCACCCATGAAGGCATTGTTCCAGATGTCGGTGTCAGGAACCAAGAAGTAACCATTAAAGCGATCAGACAAAAGCAGCTGGCACCGGCTGCCGAAGGAAGTCGAGAAACCAGGAGGGTTCGGTGAGATCACATCCTTGTTTTCAGCACCCCACTTGAATCCTTCAGGAGACAGTGAGAAGGCGGACAGGGTAATGGAACCAGGTGTGAATGCAACAGTCATCGCAATAGCCTTGGAATCCCAAGTCTCATTCTCCTTCATGATATTGGCCTGGGTAGTGACGTCAATTGGAGTCATGAAAGGAGATTCGGTAGCAGATGTGTGAACCCAGCCAAGAGGCTCAAGTCCTTCTAATAATGGCTCGTCAGGATCGGGCAGATTCTTTGCAAATTGCACCGAGTGAGCGCTACCCAATTGAGGAACCATGACAATAGCTTTGATCTCCTTGATCATGCTCTGACCCTTGGGGGAAGAGCCATACAGGAGCGCACCAACCTGGGCTCTAAGATCAGAAATCTGAATGAATTTCTTAAGGATATTCTTAGGCATGACATAAGTGAAATGATCTTCAACAATATCCTCAGAAGAAACATAGATTTGCTTAGCACGTAGATGAAGATTAGTAGTGGAAATAGCGCGGCTTCTCCACTCAGTCTTGGAATGGAAAGTCTGTTGCTCGTAGTTACTGGTGGTAACAGTTACAATCTCTTCGCCGTGGACATTTTGTGTCTTGGTCTTAAGAGCTGTCAGCTGCGACTGTTCCTGATCTTGTTGCTCAATAGCAGCAATTTCTTGTCTTCTCAAAGAGGGCGCCTTAATCTCCTGTCCAAGAATCAAATCTCTAATCTCATGTTGAGTCAATGAAGCAACGTTAACATTGTTCTTCTTTCCGTAATCATTCAAAATCAAATCACTAAGCTGGTTCTCGACATTGACCCATTGCTCCATGGTGTAAGAAGGCCAGATATGATACTCCTGAGTAACAACAGATCTATCAGGGCGAAGAATAATCTTGGCCTTTTCTTGATTGACATGCAGCGCTCTCAAAATCAAAATCAATCTACTAAAAGCGGTACCAGGTTCGGTCTTATTGTCAACGAGCCAATCATCGTACAAGTTGTACATGAGCATCTGTGGCTCAGTGGCCTTAAGAATTTGGTCAGCCAGCTTCTCGATCTTCATGGCAGCCTTAAAAGGAAGCTGCAGCTCACTGGGTCTAATGGAAATGTTGGGGAAGTCCAGCATGTGTACTTCAAGAGGATCCAGCATGCCCTTTCTAGTGACAATAAGCTGCTTGGGCTGCTCTTCTCTGGGGAAAGCTCTGATTAAAGCGGCAACTTCTTCTGCAGTCTTCCACTTGGCGAGCTGAATCAAACGCTTCTGGCCAGCCCATACAGATGTGTGAATAATCTTGAGGTACAATTGACCAGACTTAGGATTGAAAATAAAGATAGCACCATTGATAGGTTTCGTGGTTAAATTGCCTTCAAACGTTTTGTGAACAGTAACTCTATAGACATTACTGTCATCAATGAAAAACTGGACGTCCTTGCTAAATAGTTCAGAATAATTCTGACTGTTCAGGAAAGCCTCTTGTGGTTGAGATTGGTAAAGCTGTAGACCCTTGCGGATACGCTCTCTCAAGACGAAAAGAGCCGGGTTAGCCTTCATAATCTTACTCATAGCTTGTTGCATCAAAGGCTTCAAACCAGGAAACCAGTTGCCGTAGGCATCAAACATGTTGTAGGCCAAATCGATACCAACCATGACACCAGTAGGCGAAGGGTAAACAGAAATTCCATCGCTGGTGTAATCTAAGAACTTGGCTCTGGTATAACGAGAAATGTCATGAGAGTCATAATCACCATAACGAAGCTGGATATCAATCCAAAACTTGTTTGCTGTGGCAAAGTCCATCGAGTCCTTAGTGTCATTAAGTAAAGATGGCTTAGAGACACTCCAGCGATAAGTACTGAGAATAACAACATCAGCAGTAGACGAATTCATCTTGTATGACTTACGAGGATGAATCGACTCCTTCTGAACAGACTCAATTTGCAAAGTATCCATCTCATCGTCGAGAACGTGACAAATATCGAAAATAACACTCTCATGGATCTTCTGCCACAAATGGGCTCTGAAGATCTGAATCAAGGAGATTTTCAAAGTAGGAATTTTACCGTGTAAGAAAATACCAGTCAGATCTAGCTGGACCAAGAAACCAACATAAACGTTCGCACGGTTGATTGTGGGCGACCACCAGAGAGTGAAACGACGATTAGGAATCTGGTTTAAACCGGAACGTTGAGCGTTTGTAAGCTTCTTGAACTTCAACGAGTCCTCAAAACCGGAGGCTTTCTCCCAGAATAAACCCTCCCAGCTGTCAAAACCAGTACCCTTAAACAGAGTGTGCTCAAGAATGGTCTCAATACCACCAAGGGCCTGGATTACGTCAGTACGATAGGCATTGAGGTTCCAAAGCTTACCATCATGACGCTGACTAGTCCACCAGAAGGGATTCACCTTGGCCAAAAAGTACTGTCTAAATTCTGTTCTAATTCTGTGGCCCTTGTCATAAGCCAGAGTGTGTCTATCCTTCTGGAATAAGGTGTTGATTCTTGGTAAACCTCTATCCCAGCTGTCCTCTAAATCTTCCAAACTGAGTCTTCTATTTTGCTGCAGGGCTTCCTGACGCTTCATAGCATACTCAGCCCAGACCCGCTGCGAGTCAATAAACTCAGACTCCCACGACGTCAAGTATCTGAAGATGTTGGGAATTAGTTGGTCCTCTTCATGGCTCATACCAGCACGGAAGTGGGTGATGCCAGTATCAGTCTGCTTAGACCATCTTAGGTCACTGGCAGGAATTAAGATATGACTGGCACTAAGCATACCCAGACCACCAAGCTCCTTGGGAGTATAGAATACAGCAGGAGGGAATCTGCTAGGCATTTTGGAGTTAAGACCAATCTTAACACGAGTTTGGATTTTTGTCTCGCATCGGACCAAGGAATCAAGAAGCTCTTCAGTTGCAACAGCGGCTTCACGATAATATGTGAAAAGAGAGATCAAAGCTGTATTCCACTTGTTGGCAATTTTGGTAAAGGTAGTAGAACCAGAAGACATGAGGATTTGGCGAATACGGTTGTTAAACTTGGCAATATCCTCCTCAGCAACTCTCAAGAACGCGTAAGCAGTACGCTCCTTTGTAGCTTGGTTGCTCAGGTTCCAGACACTGTCTCGAACTTGAACATCGTTTTCTGTGCGGATCTTGGGAAGAATGCGGACCTCAAAACCAAGCATGGAAAATAGCAAGTTAGGATTGTCCTTGCTATACACACTTGCAAATGTGTCTTCCCACTCAATAGTGGTCATTGAGCGAGGGAGACGGTTCTTGAGTTCCCAGAAAACAGCCCTTCCTAAATTGACATCATGACGCATCAAACGCATACGAGAATCTCTTGGCCAGCACTTCTTATTATTATAGCCAACAATGTTCTCAAAGTTGGGATCAGGGTTCTCAGTTAAAAAGCGTTGATTAAGCTCTCTAGCCTCTTCAGCAGTAAACCTGAAAAGGACATGAATTCTATCAATGTATCGAGTGTACAATCTGATGGGATGTGATGTTTCGGTTTCTTCATCAGCGTACTGCAAGAAATCATTAGGCTGGTTGGGAGGGCCAGCTAGCTCACTAGCTCTTTGCAAGCCAAGAATCAAGATATCCAGTACCAAACCATAATACTGTATAACAAAGGAAGAAAATTGCAATCCTCTTATGAGGCCATACTGGTTAACATGATTCATATCCTTGTATGAGAGGTTGACATTGTTCTTGGCGGTGATGTAGTCAGCAATGTTGGAATCAACAATAAGTCTAAGTAAACGGTTGAGCAAAGTGAAGTCAATCTTTTCAGCCATCTTAGAAAGCGTTGTCTGAATCATGACATTACATTGGCCTTCGGAGACATCCCATATGTCAGTCAGGTTGTTGATACCCTGACACCACTTGTAAACCAACAAAGGAGGGACCTCAGAGTCACTGGGCTTGACCCAGTTGGGGAAAATATGACGCTTGTCACCTTCATACCAAAGGTAGTGGTCAAGGTATGCGTCAGTGATCTTTTCCAAGGGGTCGACTTCATAGACTGGGGTAATGTGACTATAATGATCCATCATGTCCAGGCCAACTTCTTTGAATACACGTTGAGTAAGCAGGAATCTCTTGATTCTGCTTAAGCATTCATGCGGGTTATCGTACGCTTGCTCGATAAGCGCAAGCTCTTCACGCTGACTTTGATTCAACCGGCCCTTAACATTGTAACTATCCTTCAGTCCTTCAAGTGCAAGAACTAATAGTTTGGTATCGTGTTTGTAACTAAGAGGTGGAAATGGAATAGGCGAAAACTTTCGACTCTCCAGCCAATGAACCATAGTTGAGTAAATGGCGACAGCTTCTTCTGGCGAAACATAGGGACCATCTTTTGAAAAATTGTGCTGACGTTCCTGCTCACCCTTGAGCCATAGACGGGTAAGACGACCAAGATTTTTTCTAGCAACAGTCTTGTCAACAGTGGCACCACGTCTGATACGTTCTCTATTAAAATGCGCAACCGAGATCCAGCCATCGGCTTTAGCCTTGACATAACGAAGAATGATATTCTCAATAGGCTTGGGTAAACCAGGAACCTTCCAAGGAATATTAGCCTTCCAACATCTCCAGGCCTCACTCAGATGTTGCAGAATAGCCTTAGACTTGTTCTGCTTAATGCCTTCAGGAATCATATCGAGGATATCGTGAAGAACAGATGCACGAAGCTCCAAATCATAGTAAGACTCAACGCGCTGCTTAGTGATGGTCTTAGCAACACCCTTTGAATGGCGGCCTTCGAATTGTCTAGCCAAAAGATTGCCGAGCCAGCGCTCCAGCAGAGGAATGATACCACGGAAGAAAAATAGCCAAACTCTCCAAGAAGGCTGCCAGAAACCACAACCTGGACCTTTACCAATGATTTTGTTGAATCTGTAATAAATGACATGCTTCAAATCCTTGCAGGTTCTTATTTGATGCATCACGCGGTACTTGTACCGGTAGATACCAGTAAGCTGGCCCAAGTGATTCAAGGTATAGTGAAGACCATCAGCAAGCTGGAAGGCATCAACGTTACCAAGACGATATTGTACGTGAGCGTCAACAAGAAGCTTGACAACACGCAAGATCTCACGCATCAAATGGAAAGCGTTACCGAAACGTGATCTCTTACGCTCCTTAGTGGTCAGGGTCTTGATAGGCTTGAGATTAAAATTGTAGTCCAAGTGGAGATATGTCAGACCCTTACGGTGAATCAGGAGATTAAGCATTGTAAAACCCTGTTTGCACAGTTGGAGACCCGCTTCGACCCAATCAATAGTTGTTTCTTGAAAGTATTTAGTATTTCCAAGAGATTTGAGCAGCTGACGTTTCTTCTGGTTAGCAGGAGGTTTGGAACCAAGCTCATTCAGAACGTAACTCTTAAGTAGCTTCTGATAAGAAACGCGCACCTTGACAGGATATTGTGGATTGGGGTGCTCGAGATACCAATGCTTAACCAAAGGAACATCTTGGGCTCGCACCATGGTACCGCTTCTTCTATTAAAAGGGTATGGTGCCCACCAGAGTTGTAGGGCAGCAGCAGTGAGCTCGGTAGAAACAGGCTCATCTTCTAAAAAGGCATCAACATCCTCAGGAAGTGAAAAGCTGTCGTCAACTTCTTCATCCCCAAAAATTTCATCTTCATTCGAAGTGAATGCGGTCTTATATTGGGAAATAGACCGACTAGAAATGGGTTCGTAAGAAGGGTGGAAATAAAATGCTGGAAGCTCTAGGTCTTCAGTCTGGACGTAGACATTTTGAGGATACTGGTACCAGCTGTTGACAACTGATCTAGGCAACGAATTGTAAAGTTGAGGAAACGCCACCTTGTACTCAGTCCTAATAGGTCGTCTGTAGATGATGCGATCGATGGCATTAAACTCGCCAAAATCTTCGTCTTCAGGGTCAACGTCCTTGTACAGAGGTTCAAACTTGGGACCACCAGGAATAGCACTATTCAAAGCTTTTGCAGTAAAAAATGCCTTCTTTTCAAACAGGTAGAAGTAGTTGGGGTCTACTTTATCATTAAGAATGGGTGTTGCAAGACGGTAAAGGGCAGCCATCTCAGCAGGGCCAAGTTTCCACTTCTTGTAAGCTTCGCCGGGAACATTCTCTTTCATATCAATAAGCGGTTGATGATCATAAAACCAATCAATGATAGCAGCATCTTCGTTGTCGTCAAGTTCTAGCTGAATCGGCTCAGGAGGTTCGGTTATTTCAATATTCTCGGACCAGCTGATGGGTGGCTCTTCGTCGTCAAAGGGAGGAAATCGCATACGCTTAAAGTGTCTTCTGTCGCGCTTCTCTCGTCCCATAGCAATCCACATGGCTCCCCATTGAGCGATGTATACAGGCTCGATGACTCTAGGAATTTCGTTGACGAAGGTGATGGCGCCCGTAATGTGATACAGAACCTTGACCTCACGGACTTGCTCCCAAGGCTGTGGCATATTTTCAACAAGCTTGATGACGGCGTGGGGCATAAATTTGAGAGCACCCAAGTAGGACCGTTTATCAGCTGCAACTTTTTTAGTTGAAAGATCACCGTGATCTTTGATAATCTTGCGCAGATGCTCTGGCGGCATCTCGATTTTAGTTGAATGCACAAATGTTGATTTTTTCGACTTGATCTGACCAAAGCGCTGTTTCTGCAGCTGTAGCCATTTCTTTTTTTTCGCTTGTAGATGCTGCTGATATGATTCTGAAGACTTTGAGGGTGGTGGTGGTGGTCTAGAAGACCCGGGTGGTGGTGGTCTAGATGGCCCAGGCGGTGGTGGAGGACGCGAAGAAGGCGGCCCGGGCGGTCGAGAGGGAGGGCCTGGAGGCTTCGGCAAAGACCAGCCAGGAGGTGGAGGTAAATTACTCATTACTAAACACGTTAGTTACAGGTGATAGGAATAGATTTGGCTGCAGGACTTACTTGTTAATTAAACAACAGAGACTGATAAAACCAAGCAATGTCAAGATAGTAATAAATAGATAAGGCAAAAACCTTCTTCAAATAAATATTAGCAAATAACAAGGTGTCAAAAAATAATGGAAACACTTACAATTGACAATGTTCAGGACTCAATTGTGAGCTTTACAGCGTGTGGCGTGCTGATCCTAAGTTGGCGATATTTCGTGGTGGAGTAGAACCGAAAAGACCTTCGAAAAACTTCGCAAGGCCCAAGAAATTCAGTCAAAGCACCTTGCGCAAAGGCTTAAAGTCCCAGTCTGTGATTGACGCGTTCTGAAATTTACACACAGTGCATCAACACAGACAATTACGTTTACGTTTACGTTTACGTTTACAATAATAAAATAAAAGAAATAGAAATAAAATGTTGCTTTACATTATTAGAAATTATAGCTTCTTAATAATTAGGTTGGTGTTGATAAGGCCGAGCTCTTTAAGAGTCTTGGAGAATTGGTCGGGACCGTAAGTCTTGGTAGGAAATGTGGTTTGGAACTCGATGTTGTTCACTTGAACTTCGTCTTGGATGGATGCTACCACCTCAGAGAGTGTCGTTTCAACTGAATACGTCTTGAGGAAACCAGATGCAGGAGGCTGGCCATTAATTCGGAATCTGATTTTGGATTCGGTTGGAGCAGCTCTAGGAGCAGCGGGAGCGGGAGCGGTAGAGGTAGCGGGAATTTCCTGAGAAGGGCTGGATTTACTAGCTGAGTTACCTTCTCTCTCGCGTTTTCTTGCTTCCTTGTCTGCCTGGATACGATCTCTAATCTTCTGTCTCTGAAGAGCGTCTTCCTTGGCCTGTTGACGCTTCCGCTGGGCCTCCTTAAGAGCCTCCTTGTGGCGGAGTTCATCCTTAATTACCGCAGACTCTTGGCTGCGCTTGCGACGGATTAGTTCGTTTTTGCGTTCGTTTTCCTTGTCGAGCTTTGCCTGTTCGGCCTTTCGCAGAGCAGCTTTACGACGCAATTCATCTAGCCTAGACTCCGTAGGAATAGTCTCGTTAGGCTCTTCCGATGACGCTGGTTCTGTGGTTTGGGTGGTGGGAGGCTGGTCAGACAGGGTGGATTTTGCTGTAGAATCTGTCGATGATTGAGTGGCGGTGGCAACATTAGGCTCTACTGCACTTTGCTGGTTGTCGATATTATCCTGGTTGTCTTCTAACCATTCAATTGCCTCTTCAAGTGAGGTAATCTTCTGCTGCAAGACCGCTTTGATATGAGTTTCAGGGAAACCCATATCCTGTAATTGAGATTGGACAGATAATTCGGAATCAGCCATTGTGTGGGTATTAAGCTTTTGTTTATACTAAAGTAGTCTACCTTTATGGTGAGATGCTCTCGCTGTGAAAATAAAGAGAGGTTAAAGGTTAACCATCAGTTTTCGAGATTCAATGATGTTGGAAAACTCACAGGGTTTTCTTTCTCTACATCCACCATCTATTTGAGTGATGTATAACAAGTACGTTATTACTAAGATCATTGTGGCAAAAATGAATTAAGAAGTAATCAATTATGTCATCTTCTTTTTTTGTCAAACATTAATTATCGTGAAATTTTGGACATGCCAGTACATATGCTGTAAATAACCAATTTGGCCGTAATTGCCTAAAACAGAAATAAAACTCAGATATTGAGATATACGCCTATGTATGTTTATTGTTTCTGTGTCAGCTGACTTGAATACTGTCACTGAGCATTTTTTTTTATATAAATATTAGGTTTTTAGTATATCGCTTGGGTATAATGGGTTACAAACAACCCAGAATAATGAAAAAGAGGTAGCAGTATTTTGGCAAAACTGGGTAGTATGTCTATTAAATTTCATTGCCTGACTAGTCCTAAGCTTTTGCTTTATTTTTCTCAGTGTATAACCCTGATTCTTCTCGAAGTTGGTCAATTGGTTTAATCAGTTAAAATCTGACACAGCTAGACTTCCGTCATCATCACCTAAGCTGATGTGGTAGGAGGTAAAATGCCAATGTAACCAGGGAAAGCTCACTGCACTAAATCATTTAGCAGGTGCTTCTTAAATTCTTGAAAACTGAAACTGAAGTTGGCTTGCTTGTGCACAATCGTGCGGTCCGATAATAAAGGTTCCCGTCGTATCAGCCGTGGGTCTTGCTGCCATATTCCCATGTGGAAAAATTATTAAATATTATCACTTTGCATTCATTTACTTATGTTTTTTTTATATTATATATATATATATATTTCATTTTTTCATTTCTAATTTTTTTTTAAATTGTTTTTGTATTTATCATTCTCATTTCTATACAACGGTACGCTTTATATCACTGTAATTTTTTTTTAACTGCAGCTTATTATATTTTGTCATTGTCACCATGAACGTTTCACCCTCTGTAGTCACATACTCTTCGCCCTTCACCACGACACAGACAGAAAGAGTTGTCACAATAACAAACTCAAACCAGTTCAACACAATTGCGTTCAAGTTTAAGACCAACGCCCCGTCTGTATATAGTGCTAGTCCCAACAATGGGGTACTGCCACCCGCAGGATCAATAAAAGTGTATTTCCACCTCAAACCGTTTAAACTAGAACCGTCCAAACGCTCTGTTTGCAAGGACAAGTTTCTCGTACTCAGTGCACCGATACATGGGGCCGATACAAAGGGGAAAGTCGACTGGAGTTCCATTGAAGCCACACGAAAAAAGGAAATTTCTACCCAAAAAATAAAAGTCCTTTACAAAATATTAGATGTGGAAAAAGAGACAGTTAATGATGACGGGGCATCGTCACTTGAAAACTCGTCTGAGGACCTGGTGGACATGGGTACTCTCTCAGATGGTGGGGTTACGCACTCAACTTCATTCCCAGAGCTGCAGCAGAAGCTCAATGATGCAGAGAATATAATCGCCCAGCTTGAAAGGGAAATCAGTCAAGCCCAAAAATCTGCCCAATATAGCAAAAAGATTATTTGGCTGACGAATTTTAGTAACCTCATGTTAGTCAGCTTTATGATCCTTATGAGCTGGTACCTCAACACGAGATGAACACGTCCTAAGCACGAGAATAAAAAAAAAAAACCTGCAGGAAAAGCTTATCCAAAGTGTGCAATCAGTTTACCGCTGGACTTTGTTAATTAATCTAAACTGTCGCAATTTCTTGTTTAACGTTGCTATTCCTCAATTATATGCATACCCCAGCAATTGACTAAAAAACACATAAAAATTGATTAACTACTTAAAAACAAACACGATAACTCCATGAAAAAATAAATAAAACAGAAAATAGTTTATAACTCTTGAGAAGCACCCTTGCCCTTGGAGGACTTCTTGGGCAGAAGGTTCTGGTGAATGTTGGGCAGAACACCACCCTGGGCAATGGTGACGTGTCCCAGCAGCTTATTCAGCTCCTCATCGTTTCTGATGGCCAACTGCAAATGTCTGGGAATGATACGGGTCTTCTTGTTGTCACGAGCGGCGTTACCAGCAAGTTCCAGAATTTCGGCAGCCAAGTACTCAAGGACAGCAGCAAGGTAGACAGGGGCACCAGCACCAACACGCTGGGCGTAGTTACCCTTTCTCAGGACACTGTGCACACGACCGACGGGGAATGTGAGGCCGGCCTTAGAAGAACGGGATTGAGAAGCCTTGGCGCTAGAAGCAGCCTTACCACCGGATTTACCACCAGACATTATAATTGATTGTATATGAGTTGTTGAAGAGGGGGGGGGGGGTTTTTCTTAAAGAAAAGGGTTTGTAATTGATTAAAAAAGGGATGACCAAAAAGAAGGAAAAGAAAAAGAGAAACTTTCTATGAAATCATGCCAATGATGGCGGGCTTCAGACGGGTTTTTATAGATTTGCAAGGAGAATTAGCGGGTTTTGTATGGGGAAGTAGATAACAACCTGTGATTGGCTCAAAAAGTGGCAAAATCGCAAGACCACAATTTACACATGTAACATCGGGAACGGACCCTGATATACAATACAAAGTGTATATCACATCACAAAGAACCGGTGCTTGTTGTTAGTACGGAGCTTCACATACACGAAATTCATCAAAATTAGCAATTGCCTCGCAACATGATATTTACACGATTTTGACCACTTTCACTTCCCACCCCAAAATTACTATGTGATGTCCACCTGCACAAGTATAAAATCATCACGATTTCCTCATATTTTTTTTCTCCTTTCAATCCTTTTTCTTTCCCTTTCCCTTTTCCTCTTTTCTAAATTTTATATTTCTTCAACTATTTATTAATTTATTTATTTCAAAACCCCTTCACCACACACTACTATTTATTAAACAATAACAATGGCCCCTAAAGCAGCTGAGAAGAAGCCCGCCTCTAAGGCTCCCGCCGGAAAGGCTCCCGTTACCGCCGAGAAGAAGGAGGCTGGCAAGAAGACTACCTCTTCTGCCGTCTCTGGTGAGAAGAAGAAGAGAAGCAAGGCTAGAAAGCAGACTTACTCTTCTTACATTTACAAGGTTCTTAAGCAGACCCACCCCGACACTGGTATTTCCACCAAGGCTATGTCTATCATGAACTCCTTTGTCAACGATATCTTTGAGCGTGTTGCCACCGAGGCCTCCAAGCTTGCTGCTTACAACAAGAGATCTACCATCTCGTCGAGGGAGATCCAGACTGCCGTCAGATTGATTCTGCCCGGTGAGTTGGCCAAGCACGCTATCTCTGAAGGTACCAGAGCTGTCACCAAGTACACTGCTGCTTAAATTTATTTTTATTTGATGTATTGTTTTATTGTCTCATTTTTCTGTACGGTGTTTTTATGTATTAATGTTATTGCTTTGTTTTGAGGATAAAATCTAACGTCCATATAACCTAACCCTATTTATTTATGGTTAAACAGTGACTTAAAGCAAAATGTTTTGTTTCAAAGCGCTTGAAAATAAAATCACTCGTTCTAAAAACAGGCTTCTAGTCATGCATCAAAGTTGGTTTTGGTTCAGTTATATGGTGTCAGGGGCTGTGTTAAGGACCAAACAGCAGATATCTATTTCCCTCGTTGTCCTCAAAGCCTGCAAGGTGGCATATCTATCTGTTCCTAATCTTCACATAAAGCCTAAGTCTTAAATATCTCGGTATCTCAGCCGCGCAAATCGTCCAGTAGTTGAAAAAAACAAAAAAAAATTCAATTGTTAGCCGTGCTCAAGTTCAGCCGTACAAAACTCTGCTTTATGTTAAATCCAGCTTGGGGGGTTTAACAAATTGGTTCTAGCGAGCAGAAATTCTGATTTCAAACTGTATAATAGTCATACTGATAATAATAATAGCAATATGAACATTAGCTCATTTGTATTTATTGATAGCTATCAACGATTAGGTATTTATGAAAGCATTTTCTAAGGCTCCACAATTAGGCAGTAAAATTAAACCGCCGTCTAGGTGAGTCTTCTGAAAAGAAAAGGGCAAGGGGAAGAAGGTTTAAATTTTGATTTCATGGTACTTTAAGTCAGATATAGGAAAGTAATAATAATCAATTACCTTCAAATATTGTTTGACTATTTAATTGAACGACACAGGGCGTTATACATAACTGCAGATCCACGTAGAACCAGTGTTTTTTTCTCTAACTTTTTATATCTATCTACTACAAAACCCTTTTCATAAATAAAAACACAAAAAAGAAAAAGATGCCTTGCTCATCTGACTAGACTGTTTATTTTCTTTAATTTCCTCGCAGTAAAATATATTGTTGTTGCAGTCATAGATGAAAAGCCATCTGGTTTCTTTTACGAATTTCGACTATATATTATTAGGGTGGCTTTGGATTAAAATTAAATCCTGAATTACATAACTCGATGATATTATACATCCATCTCGGCAGCTTGCTGCTCACTTTTTTGAATACAATATGGATTTAGCATATAAGTGGCAATCTCTAAAACATAATCAATTTACAAGCTTATAAACTTGAAATCAAACAAGAAAACGGCCCAATAATGGGAAACATACCTAAGTACATAATTGCTTTTACACTTGTGCAAACTAGCCTAGTTGGCATAAACGTATAACCGTTTTAACTGATATGCATTTATCAGATGTAATATACTATTTAAGATCAATAAAAAAATAAGTTAGAATAACTAAATAATAAGTATTAAAATTCACACAAATGCAAAATATGTTGTGACAGATATGCATGCTTTAGATGTGTCATATTATTTAAGATTGATACAATATAAGTCAGAACAGCTAAATATCAAATATTAAGATATACACAAATGTGAAATACGCTGTGACAGATATGCGATACGGGTTGCTGCATAATCATCACAGTGTTTAGTGATTTATGTATTTTGTATTTAATACTTAAAGGATAAATAATATACAATAAGCGTTAAAACATGAGATATGTGCCATAACACAAAATAATGAATATTTATAAGTTTTAAATTTTAAATTCTTTCCTGAGTCCCGCTGGTAGATGTTATCTTTGACTCGAAGAGGTCGTTATCAATTCACACGGTAGCTGTATAGTTATACCTAGTAGAATATATTTCACTGGAAAGCCAAAACTTGGATGACTCAACTGACTTACATTGAGATCCATACCCAGTAGATATCTTCTTTTTATCGGCTTGTGATTTATAAGAAAGATTAAATAAGTATAACAGTGCTGCGAAGAATAATATTGAGTTATTACACACATGAAGAATATACCTAGAAAACCTGTTATAAAATCCTATCAAAATTTTTACCATGCTATATAACTGCAAATGTAATAATCGTGTTTTTGCAATTGTGTTTTGGACCTTTGTTTAAATAAAATTAAATGTGAGAAATATATTGCCACATTTATGTAGGTATCAATAGCTTTCATTGTATTTGGGTAGATAATCAGTTTATTGTCCTTACATCAAATAGTTACATAAAATCACAAAACAAAACGATATACAAAGAAGACATGAAATTTCAAAAACATTTGTCTCTATAAGACTGTCAAGGTAGCAGTGTCGGCGTGCACAATAAGTTCAGACATTCGATGGTGCCGAATTATCCATGAATATCTTCATGTGCTAAGGGAAACCTGAGATACATAACACCCAGTAGATCAATACCAGAGATTGACACTCAGTAAAACCATAACAAGCTGTTTAATCAAGCGAACTATCAGCAAAGAAGTTACAGTAATGAAACTAAGAACTTGACTGCTGCACCAAGGCCCTTGTTGGTATCAAAAAAAATCCTAAGATCAAGCTCCGGGGAAACTTTCCTCAACAAGTCTCGCCATTGTGATCTTGCTCATCGATGCCTCTCGTCCAGAAATACTTTCCCAGGACACCATGACCTGTACAAAGTTCAAACAACTTGTCTCAATGTGTTTACTAAATATATTTTACAGGTATTAGTTTTTTTTAATAATTTTCGTTACATTGGGTGTTGAAATATGTAATTCACATAATGGTCCTTTTTTTTTTAAATCAAACCTTTAAAAAGTTTCAGTTTTCAGGACACGTTCCAAGTAGCCTGTCAAATATACTAGATGTGCCATTGAGTTTTGCAGTACTTGATATTCTATACATGGAATTATCACTTCTAGATATATAGCTGAAAGCCATCTTGGACTAAATATGACTGGTTGTAAATCCAAGTAAAATCTTATATAGAAATATTATTATCATACAATATATATAATATACAATCATAAACAGTTTAGGTAACTGAATTTGATACTAATGTTAAAGGAATAGTGACGATTAACTTTTGGGCTTTTAAAATAGGATTGGAGGGGTGCGACTATTGATGGAATAAGTTTCTAATGTTTTATTTTTACAATTTCCAAAGACTGTCATTTGATAACTCAACTCAATAGCTCCAATGATGATATAATATACCCAATCAAAATTCACATAAGCCTCACTAAACACCGTAGCGTAAGAAACTTGAATTTTAATAAAAATTGGGAAATCTCCTGCCTAGTGGCAACAAAAACTAAGAAATGAACTTGCTACAAGACTTAAAGACTTAAAGACTTAAAAGGGTTATGATACGTAGCAAATAAATTATATATAAGATTTCATAATTAGACCCAAGGTTGTGTCTAAAAGTTTGAGCTAGTTAATTGAACTTGTACTCAAATTAGATTTACATTAAAATATGAATATAAAAAAAATCTGTCTATCGTTTTTATATATCTAAGCGTTCCATGAAAACTATTAAAATAATAAAGAAAAGACCCAAAAAGTCTTCGTTTAATAAATGCACATATCTTGATAAAACCAACTCAGTCACACCTTGACGGATATCAAAAGTTTTGACATTTAATCAAGGTCAATTCATTTATGTATTCTAAGGGCAATGAAAAAACGTGTGATAAGGTGAACTTCAAAACACTGATCACGGTACCTGAAAGTTTCTATAAAAGTTTACTGTCCACAGTACAAATGCTTATTAGCATAACGAAACTAACATAAAGATGCACATGAACTATAAGCCAAGGGTAACATTGAGTGGAAGAGTTGATAAAACCAAGTACAATCAAATATCTAATTAAACTATTTGCTATTTAATGTGTCTATACCACTGCAAATAATAATAAGGCATAATCTTAGAGAGTTTTCAGAAGACAGCCAATAGAAAAGTATTGAACATGGATAGTATAAAAGCAAGCAGTTACCGAGGGTACGGATATTATGGAAGCGGGAAAATTATGTGAAGATTAATTAATATGGCTCTTTTAGTAATTAAAAAGCAATGGGTTTAGTCTCTAGAGTTTGATCACAATCTGGCTACAAATAATATCCCAAGGAATATACTAATTTATTTTCCAGAGGAAATGGGTTGGTATCATGTAGCCTAGTTCACTGAAAGCTTTTATGGATATCACTTTGCATTATATTCTGAGTATATTGCTACAGTTCAGAACAAACTGGTAATGCTTTATAAAATAATGCATACATTTGTTTAAAAAAAAATTGATTTCTACAAGTACGGTACACCGTAGATAACTAAATAAATCCTATCAAAATTCTTGGGAAATACATATCCTGGAGAGTGCTATAGTTTAAGGAACGTTTTTCGGAGCTTAATTCTAAAAATTTATCTTAATACCAAGAAGTTTAGTACAAACATTAATTCCTAAGATTTCGTACGTTTGTTTGAACACAGCTGTTTATTAAGATTTCACTATTTGTAACTCTATAATATGGGTTCACGAGGTGCACACCTTGGATTGCTTCTGGCGCCAATGTTTTCTCCTGGAAACTTGGTAATAATTGAATATTGAAATCTCTAGCATATGTCGAGGGTATCTACTTTTTCACCCTCATTGAAGTGTGTTCATAAATAATAAATAAAAAAGCCTTTGTTTCTCTTTTTGTTATCTAGCTTCTATGGGCAGAGACTTTAAATAGATGTTCTATATATCAGATTATTATTTGAAGTTGAACCTTCAAGTACTTGTACGACCTTCACACTAACGTAAGTTCAACTAAAGTCAAGACTAGATCAAAGATAAATGTATAAACAATTAACACTACAAAGATGTTCTTCACTTTATCGAGACCATAAAGAGTTTCGTTACCGGGCAACGAGGTTGAAATTTACTTTTAGCTCCGTTTCTTAAACCGTTGGAACCTTAACACTAAAGCGAGTGTTTATTATCCACGACTGCTCTTGCACTTTTCAGTTGCTGCCGTGGAAATCAGTAACAGTATACCGTGCCGCCTCCGAGGTCTCACTGCTTACCACCATATTATTTTAGTATATAATAATTTCGTTAAGTGACGGCAAAAATTTTGTAAACCATGCAAGTCTAAGAAAGTTTAACATCCAACTGCGACAAAATTTAGATAGTTCCACGAAAAAAAAAATACTTAATCTTCTGGATATTGGCAGTAGGCCTTTGTCTGTTAAAATTCCAAGTGCTTCCCCATCCAAACCTTACATGTCAAGATAAAAATAAACAGGTCATCTGAGCTCTTGGGAAACAAGTATATTTCCCAGCTTCTTGTTTCAATCTATGGCTTCTTGGGCCATAAATATGTAAGCAACATTGCTGTCAGAATATTACAGTATCGCGAAATAAATGCACATAGCATCAACGGAGGGTTTTTTTAAAAAAAAAATACTGTAGCATCTCACTCTAGAAATTGCTATTTTCAGTATGCAGATTAGTCTTCCTTGACTCTGAAAAACGGTCTGCGGATGCTTTAAGGTTTCGTTCCGGAGTTTCAAGGCCCGTGACTTGAGTTGCTCATGGTTGCTTCACAAACTGATTATCACAATAGCATTAGGAGCAACCACAAAGATCTGGGTTTTGAGACTCAGAATTACTCAAGGCACCTTGGTTGCTGTGAGTCTGCGTTCTTAAATACCATTGGATACAAAATGTGGAGTATCCCGTAAGAAGAAACCATTCAAAAGATGGATCAACCTATTATGCCAGTCTTTGAGGTATCATCGTGTTTTTTTAGATAGGAAATCAGTTTAATGTTCTTATATCAAACAGTTACAAACAAAATTATAAAACAAAATGGCATACAAAGAAGATATGGATTTCAAAAACATTTATCTCTATGAGACTGGCAAGGTAGTGGTGTCAGCACGTATTATGAGTTCAAGCATTCGATGGCGCTATTGTCATATTGGGATTGTATTTTCTGCAGGAGCTAACTTTGGACTGGAAGTTGCTGTCTTGCCAGAGGCTGAAGTTATAATTGAGCGATAAAGAAAACAAAATTATCATTCCACAATACATGGGAGTATGTTAGTCAGGCTACATTAAAGGCATTAAAACATCTACCAGATATTATTTGACCAAGTATTTTTTTCAAAAGGATGGAAAATCAAAAATTTATAGAACCAAAAAGCAACGGCTTTCTGCAAGTAGCACACACTTTGACAAAAATCATGTTTACAAAAGGCTGTATCTTACCTGCCGACATTCTATAACTTCCTTATATCACTATATTTTGAAAGATAAGTACCAGTAGTTTAACTTGGAATTTATTGTATTTTTTGAGTAAGCCTTTAACCAGAACCATGATCTCTTATTTATCTGATATTGCCAGTTTTTTTTTTTTTTTTTTTTTTTTTTTTTTTTTTTTTTTTTGTTAACATATTTCTTTCTTTTTTTTTTTTTTTTTTTTTTTAAATCTTGTTTTAATTTTACTTTTTTTTAAATAACTTTTTTTTATCACATTTAATTTCAAAAAAAAAAAATTTTTTTATTTAAAAATGTTTC
>Ga0160505_100500_pt1 | contig 22333 bp, 17 predicted proteins | sample DIDeMG_FD_108225 | JGI IMG/M metagenome (GOLD analysis project Ga0160505, IMG submission 108225) | Enriched chicken feces microbial communities from UW Madison campus, WI, USA - DID2874_E49_Stillage MG | ecosystem: Host-associated > Birds > Digestive system > Large intestine > Fecal ... | reverse complement strand
CTACCACGATTAAAGGCATGGAAGCCATTCGAGGATTATATAAGAAAACCCGAAAAGAAGGCACTCTCTTCGGGTTTTCGGTCTGTACTGAAATCAAGGTATTATTGGGAATCCCAGCTTAAAACATAGATACCGTAAGGGATTTTATTCTTTATTTAAAACTTTGCAACAGAACCGTTTTTTGAATCATTTGATCTACCTGGAAAGAAAATGAATCAGTCTCGTGGCTGGGAAATCTACCCCAAAGTGATGTATGATATGGCGGTCTATCTGAAGGAAAATTATGGTAATATTCCGTGGTTTGTTTCGGAGAATGGCATGGGACAAGAGAACGAAGAGCGTTTTATGGATAAGCAGGGAATGGTAAGTGATGACTACCGAATCAACTTTATAGGACAACACTTGAAATGGTTGCTTAAGGCGGTAGAAGAAGGAGCCAACTGTGAAGGATACATGTTGTGGGCCTTTACAGACTGTGTGTGTCCCCAATGAATGCCTTTAAAAACCGCTATGGCCTCGTACGGATTGATTTGAACGATGACAGGGCGCGGTCGTTGAAAAAATCCGCATATTGGTACAAGTCATTGATTGAAGACCGTATTGTTGATGTTGACGATGATGAAGACAAGAAATGAAAACATTCTTAATTTGACTAATAAATGATTTGAAGTATTGGCATGTATGTAAACAAACCCTGCGGGATATTATCCTGCAGGGTTATTGGTATTTGGTTACTGTCGATCCTTTACTGGTATAGATCCTTTCCGCGGGTAGAAGGTTCAGAAAGGCTATGATCGTTAATGACGACTAGATTATGAATATCTGAAAGGTATTGCTGTTGTGTTACTGTTGTCGGCGTTGGAGCCAGAAAAGGTTACTATGATGATGAGTTAAAGACCAATAAATAACGGAAAATGACCATTGAACAAATCAGCAACTGTTGATTGCCGACTGATATCAGACCGACATACTCTGTTGTTAAGTTTTTATCCTGGTTGATGATGTATAATATTGCCTTATTTATAAGAATTGCTTGTAATGAGCGTTTACTATATCCTTATTGATGAGTTGCTGCTGCGATATTCTTTGTTTTATTTTGCTTAACGAATTAGTATGTTAAACTTTTTGTTCTAATATTGAACTAGGTGAAATCTTAAACTTTTTTTTAAATAGCCGACTGAAATAATCTGAATTGTTTCCGAATCCGACTAGTGCTGCAACTTCATAAACTTTCTTCCCCTCTGATAATAAGCGATAGGCATTTGACATTCTTACTTCTAGAAGTTTTGTTGTAAATTTTATACCAGTTTCTCTTTGATAGACCTTTCCAACATAATCAGGGTTTAAGAATAGCATCTTTTTTGAAATCCATTTTAATGAAAGTTCACTGTCAGGATAATAATTCTCAATGATCAAATTGATGTTCTTACTAATTGGGTTATCGCTAGGAATGTTCAAGCTGGCAATGGATAAATTATCTAAGCCAGCTTCAAGTGTAGTCTGCAATTCTGTATAGCTTTGAGCTTTTGCGACATCCTGTTCAAAATTTTGGATGAACACATAATCTTTTCCAAAAGTAAGTAGGCTTTGTTTGATAAGTGGCAAGATTTGAGACTTAAGATTGTTCGGCGAAATAAAAGATAATTGGCAGACATGTCTTAATGAAGGAAGCATTTTTTTGGCGTTAGTGAACTGCTGATCTAAAACAGCATGCTTGAAATTAGAGTCAATGCTACCAGAAAGATCGTTTATATTTTTAATGATGCTCTCTGTGACTTGCGATAGAGGTAAAATAGAAATATGTTCATAATAAAATGCCATTTCTAAGGATTGGTAAGATTTTTCAAAACTATCTTTAATGCTGTTTACTGACTGGTTAACGGCTACTGAGATAACATAATTTTTGTTCTGTTCGCGTTTAGGATAGGTTGCAAATAAACTTAAATCAATTTCTTTACAATTAAAAAAATATTGAACAATTGCATTGCGATATGAGCCAACCACATAGTGTATGCCCAACTGTTCAAAATATTCTCTTAAATGGGTACCAAGGTAGGAACGCGCCGTTTCATAGTACATAATGTAAGAGAAGTTAGAAATTGGGATAGGAGTAACAGCTTGCTCGAGAACAAGTTGCTCAATAACATTTTTTTCTTCTAGAAAAATTTGATCTCGCTTTTTGTTAACGGAAGTTATAGCGTTTTGGATGCTTTCTTCAATTTTTTGAGGGTAAAATGGTTTCTCAAGAAAGTATCTAATGCCATATTCCATGGCTTGAGTAGCATAGGCTAGAGATCCAAACCCTGTCACAACGATTATTTCTGTGAGTTCATTAAAAGACCTAATAGCTCTAATTAATTCCAAACCGGATATATCTGGCATATTTAAGTCCGTAATTAGAATATCACAGCTTTGATGCTTCAAATGACTCAAGGCTTCTTTGCTAGAGTTAAAACTTAATACTTCTTCAATTGGAAGATTCGAACGATTAATAATTTGTTCAATTGCTTTAATACTAAGTTCCTCATCATCAACAATTACCACGCTATATTTATGCATTGTTTATTCCTTTCTTAAAAAGTTTATCCAGAATTGATTACTTAAAACCCAAAGTCAAACGGAATTCTGAGGGTTACTTGGGTAAATCCGGGTTTAGAATTAATCGTTAACGAAGCTTTCGACCCATATAATATATTCAATCGTTCTCTTATGTTCTTAAGTCCAATCCCAGTGCCTTCGGATTTTGGATGTAAGGGGTCGTTAATCCCAAATCCTGGTCCAGTATCTAAAATACTAATCACTAATACCTCATTCATTACCAACATATCTAGTGATACATTTGTTGGGGTATCTTGCTTTTCAACCCCATATTTGACGGCATTCTCGACAATAGGTTGGATCATTAAGGGAGGTATAGCGGCATCTAAGACCTTTTTGGGATAATTTTTTGTGAAATTAAGTTTATATGAAAAACGTTTTGACTGTATGAGTATATAGGCATTAACTAACTCAATTTCTTCTGAAACGGTAATAAAATCATTTGACTGGTCTAGTTTTGACCTTAATAAAACTGCTAGCGATGTAATCATTTCTGAAATTTCGTACTCACCGTTATTGATTGCCATCGCATTTATTGAATTGAGGGTATTGTATAGGAAATGGGGGTTAAGCTGTGCTTGTAAAAACTTATATTCCATGTCTTGAGATAAAATTTTTAACTGATACTCTCTAAGAACGAGTTTCTGTATATTATCTACCAAGCTAAAGAAACTATTATTTAACGTTCCGATTTCATCTCTTCTACTTAAAAATAAATTATCCTGTAACTGTGAGAGGTCATCTGTCTGCTTAAATGACTGCATCGTATGGGCCAGAGCTGTAATGGGTGAAACCATACGATCGATTGTATAGCGAACGGTTATGATACCAACTACGACGACCACCATTATTAATATTAAGTACCAAAAGATTAGATGGAGTAACTCCCCGACCAAGTTATTATTAACGAGGTAGTATTTTATTCTAAATGTTTCACTACCAATTTGAATATCTCGGGATAAAATGTAATATTTATCTGAGTTTAGTTGGGTTAATTGATAAGAAGTTTGGCCATTATCATCTGAAATAATATCAGTGTTTTTTTCATCTAGATTCTTTTGATAAAGCTCTATATTTGTAGCGGCAGTTTTATGAAAAGATTGTTCGGTTAAGGTTATGTAGTCGTTTAGACCAAAAAGGGCGGTATCATCGAGAAGGTCTTGCACAAATCGCATATTCACACGAACTAAGATAATACCACTTCTTTTACGAATACCATCCCTTATACTGAATAAATTTCTAAGATAATAGGCCTCTTTTAGGTTGCTTTCCAAATACCAGTAATCATTTTTATCAGTATCAGATAATGTTTTCATTTGGTTTATGACGTGTGATAAGAAACCATTTGAGTCACTTAGGTCATTATTTCCGATAATTTTATCATACGAATTACTAAATAAATAAACATCTTGAATATTGGTTTTATTAACTAACAACCAATTTAAATCGTTACGCATCTTATTTCTTGCATTGTAACGGTCTAAAATAGGTGCACTAGAATCACTACTGATCGTTAAATTTTGTTGAAATGATTGACTTTGACTTAGCTCAACAGTGACATCAGGTAATTGTTTGAGATTTGCAGTGATATTATAGGTTAACAGTGTTAGTTTCTCTTGATTGCGTTGATAAATACCTTCAGAGAGAATCTGAAACCCCGCATAGCCTAATATCAAAAAAATTAGTATGGCTGCTGAAAATACAAAGTAGAAGATAATATTTAATTTTTTCTTGTAAGAAACATTATTGTAAAATGAATGAATTAGTTTGTGCATTCGACCTTTAACCTCGTAGTTATTGGGATAAACAGTATGGTGAGAATATGGGCAACTTTGCATTTCATTATAGCAGAAAAATGTATGCGGTTGCAATTATGTCTGTTTTTTACCTACATATAATCTGAATTGTGATATGTTAAGCATCAGATGATCAGAGTATGATAACAGATGTAAGCGATAACAAAAAAGGAGTGTACAAAATGAAAAAAAATAGAATGTTTTTATTACTGTCTCTTATGAGCTTGTTAGTAGTTTCGGGAGCTCTATTAGCCGGATGTGGTGGAAGTAACAAATCATCTAGTGGAAAAACAGAAATAAGATTTTCGTGGTGGGGCGGAGATTCTAGACATACTGCAACACTTAATGCCATCAAATTATTTGAAAAAGAAAATCCAGATATAAAAGTTAAGGCTGAGTATAGCGGATTTGACGGTATCGTAGAAAAAATGACGACTCAAATTGCAGGTGGTACGGCACCAGATTTGATGCAAATCAACTACGACTGGTTAGTAAATTATTCTCCAGATGGTACAGGTTTCTATGATCTATCAACACTTAAGGGACTTGATCTATCAGGTTTCAGTGATGATTTGCTTGAAACCGGTAAAGTTGACGGAAAACTAAATGCAGTACCAGTATCAATCAACGCTGCAACTTTGATGTTTAATAAAACAGAGTTTGAAAAAAATGGAATTGAAATTCCAAAAACATGGGATGAATTATTTGCTGCTGCTAAAAAATTTCCAGATGGAAACTATCCATTGTATGAATCTCCATATACAGGATTTTTACTGGCTACAAAGTACATTCAACAAAAATATGGTGTTCAATTTATAACTAAAGATGGCGAGTTAGGATTTAGTAAAGATCAAATTAACGAAGCATTATCATTTTATAATAAATTAGTTGAAGATAAAGTATTACCGCCAGTAGAAGAATCTGTTGGTGAAATGTCAGGAGCCTCGACAGTAAATGAATCTCCGGCATTCTTGGAAGGCAAGTATGCGGGCGTTGATGATTGGTCAACACAAGCTCCAGTTTATGAGTTGGCTCTAAAAAATGCAGATAATCAAGAGTTAGAATTTTTGGGGATGCCAACTATGGATAATATGAAAGATACAGGTCTTTCTGTTAAACCAGCTATGTTGTTTGCTGTATCTAAGAATACCAAACATCCTGAAGAGACAGCTAAACTTTTAAATTTCATATTAAATGATGAAGAAGCCGTTAAAGAATTGAAATTAGAACGTGGTGTACCAGCAAATAGCAAAGCGGCTAAAATACTTGAAGAAGATGGTACTACTACTGGAATCGCAAAAATTGCTAATGATTATGTGACCGAAAATATGTCACCAATGCCTTTAAGCCCTTATTTCGAAGCAAGCAAAGTATCTGAATCTTGGAGCCCAGTCATGGATAGTTTTGCGTATGGAGAAACAAGCCTAAAAGATGCAACAACTCAAATTTATGATGGGGTTACTAAAGCTTTGAAAGAAATCAAAGAATAGTATCTAGGTATTTTAGAAGGTGGTGCAAAAGTGAAAAAAGATAAAACGGGTCTATACTTCTTGATACCTTGGATCATTGGAATCTGTATTTTTAAACTCTATCCATTTGTCGCTTCGTTTGTATTGAGCTTCACTAAATACGATATCATTGGTAGTCCAAAGTTTATTGGATTGGAGAACTATATTAAATTATTCACAGAGGACAAGGTTTTTCTAAAGTCTTTGTTTGTAACGATTAGATATGTGCTCATTAGTGTTCCAATAAATTTAGCGGTAGCCTTGCTAGTCGCAATGGTTATGAGCTCGAAAATAAAAGGTATTAATGTGTACAGGACAGTATACTATATTCCCTCAATTTTAGGGGGGAATATAGCGATTATGATTCTTTGGAAATTTTTATTTGCAAATAATGGGTTGATAAATCAAGTTATCATGAAATTCGGTGGCTCACAAATTCCTTGGTTTGCTTCAGAATATGGGACACTATTTGTAATTGTAATTTTGCACGTTTGGCAATTTGGGTCTGCCATGTTGATATTCTTAGCATCTCTTAAGGAAGTTCCAGCTGAATTGTACGAGGCTGCAGAAATGGATGGAGCAACTAAATTAAAAAGGTTCATTCATATTACCTTACCCTCAATTTCTCCTATTATATTTTTTAATTTGGTGATGGGATTAATTGGTGCTCTTCAAGAATTTAATGCGCCATATATGCTGACTAATGGTGGTCCATTAAGAACAACTTATTTTATCGGACTTTATATCTACAACAATGCCTATAGTCTGTTCAATATGGGATATGCTAGTGCACTATCGTGGGTACTATTTGTCATCATAATGGTACTAACCGGTTTAGTCTTCAAGTCATCAAGTTATTGGGTATTTTACTCAGATAACAGAAAGGGGTAAATAAGTTGGAAAAATCATTAGATCAAGATAAGACTCACCATAATAAAGATGAGATCAAAAAAAAGAGCTCTGTGACAACAGGTGCCATTGTAAGGTATGTCGTTTTAACAGTTGTAGCATTCTTCATGTTATATCCCATTCTGTGGTTGATTGGGTCGTCGTTTAAAGAAAATAATTCGCAAATCTTTACCTCGATCTCATTTATACCAACATCATTGGACTTTACTCCTTATATTGAAGGATGGATGACTAATACCGAATATACGTTTACGACTTATTTTATTAATACTTTCAAAATTGTCATTCCAAGAATTGTTTTTGTGACAATTTCTAGTGCCATCACTGCTTATGGATTTTCAAGATTTGATTTTCCGGGCAAGAAAATCTTATTTGGTTTATTAATATCGACACTGTTTTTACCAGGAGTAGTAACTCAGGTTCCTATGTATTTGCTATGGAGCAAATTAGGATTTCTTGACACTTACGTTCCTTTAGTTGCAGCAACACTATTTGCTCAAAATACATTCTATGTTTTTATGCTCATCCAATTTATGAGAGCAATCCCACTAGACCTAGATGAGGTAGCTTTGATCGATGGGTGTGGACCTATCAAACGTTTCTATTATGTGATATTACCACTTGTAAGACCATCTTTAATCGCCATTGCATTGTTCGAATTTATGGGAGCAATTGGTGATTTCATGGGACCATTAATCTATATATCTAGTGTTGATAAGTATCCCATATCACTAGCATTAAAGATGGCTGTTGATACAACTTCAAGCAGTGCAAATTGGAACCAAATTCTAGCTATGTCAATTGTAAGTTTATTACCTTCCTTGATCGTTTTCTTCTCAGCACAAAAATACTTTATCGAAGGTATTTCAACTTCAGGAATGAAAGGATAAATATAAGATGGATAAGTTACTCAAACGTCTAAATAGCATTATATGTTACACCGTTGTACTTGCATTAACGACTGGGCCATTCTTTTTACTACTTTGTGGCTTTAAAGTTAGTGAACATAATGCTTTGATCTATTTGGGAGTCAGTCTGATAGTTTATCCTAATTTACTAATTGCTTTGCAGTTAATGTATAGCAAGTCTTTGAGGGAGTACGAGGTTTTTTCCGCTTTTTTTGAGAATTATTTTGCAAAATATTTTAACCTATTCAAATTTAGCGCTATTGTACTCCTCGTACTTGGTTATTTACTGACATCGTTGGTCGTTTCAATTCAGTTATTTGGACAAACAGTGTGGTCGATGGTGGCTATCCCTTTTATTATATTGTTTATTATTTGGTTTGGCCATGTATCGATATATAAGATAGTTAATGAAGAAGTCAAAACTAATATAGAGTGCTTCATACATGGTTCTAGAACATTCTTTTTTTCACTAGTAGCAGTTAGAAAAATGCTAATTTTGCTGGTGTTAGGTATAGTGCTGTTGCCAATTTTTAGATTGTGGATGCAACCTTTAGCACTGGCAGTATTTTTATCCATAATTCCAAAACTGATTTCAAGGAAAACGTTTAATGATACAGAGCCTGAAGAAGTTGAGCGTGAAAAAAAACACCTGAGTTTACCATAAATTTTAAAATACGTTACTTTAGAAAAAAATAAACTAGGAGTTGTTATTTTGAAAAGCAATTTTACAATTACTGCGTTTGCAGACGAGATTAACCCAGATTTACAAACTCAAATCAGGGTTTTAAAAGAAAATGGAATCAATCATATTGAATTGAGAGGCGTAAATGGGAAAAACGTAAGTGAGTTTTCTCATGATGAAGCAAAAAGATACCATAAAGAGTTAGAGGATGCTGGTATCACTGTTTCAAGTATCGGGTCGCCAATCGGTAAAATTGGCATTGAAGACTCATTCGAAGAACATTTGACATTATTTGAGCATGTAGTCTCATTGGCTCAGCTTTTCCAAGCGCCTTTTATCAGGATGTTTAGTTTTTACATTCCAGAAGGTAAAGATCCGTCTAACTATAGGGAAAGCGTTATTTCACGCTTTAAAGAGTTTGTGAAGATTATTAAAGGTTATCCCGAAATTACCCTATTACATGAGAATGAAAAGGAAATCTTTGGAGATACTCCCGAACGATGTCTTGATCTGATTGAGTCAATAAATGATTCTCAAGTAAAGTTGGCTTTTGATCCTGCAAACTTTGTACAGTGTGATGTTGAAGTTTTTCCCCATGCTTATGACATGTTGAAAGATCATATTGCCTACGTGCATATTAAAGATGCACGATTTAGTGATCATAAAGTCACTCCTGCAGGACTAGGAGACGGAAAAGTTGAACTTGTTTTAAAGCAATTAATTGAGCAGGATTTTAGAGGTTTTGCATCCATTGAGCCGCATCTGTCTATTTTTGATGGTTTTCTATCACTTGAGAAAAAAGGAGAATCGATTACCGATATTAAGGAAAGTGAAACTGACGGCGAAAAATTATTTAATGTGGCTAGCAATGCCTTAAAAGAAATATTGGTAAATCATTTGGGTCAGGAGTGGCGTTAATGCAAAAAGTGAGGATTGGAATAATAGGTGTTGGAAATATCGGAAATTTGCATGCCGAATATCTGACGAAAAATCAAATTAAACATGCTGATTTGGTAGCTTTTTGTGATAATAATCCAAAAAAACTTGAAATTGCTGAAGAAACATATGGTAAAAACTACAAATATTATAGTTCAGCAACTGAACTGCTTAAAGATCCAGCAATTGATGCAGTCATTATTTCCACACCACACTATGATCATCCTGTAATTGGAATTGAAGCTTTAAAAGCAGGGAAACATGTGTTGAGTGAAAAACCAGCAGGTGTCTATACGAAAAAAGTAAGTGAACTGATTGCAGAATCAAAATCACATCCAGAATTAACGTATGGCTTAATGTACAACCAACGAATGGTTCCCACTTACCAAAAAGCAAAAGAATTGGTAGACAACGGAGAGATTGGTGATTTAAGACGGACCAATTGGATTATCACAAATTGGTATCGCTCACAAAGTTATTATAATTCTGGTGGCTGGAGAGCAACTTGGGCCGGAGAAGGTGGCGGTGTATTACTGAATCAAGACCCTCATCAGATTGATTTGTGGCAATGGATTTGTGGCATGCCAAAACGTGTTATGGGATTCGCATATTTTGGAAAGTTGAGAGATGTAGAAGTCGAAACAGATGTTACCGCATATGTCGAGTATGAGAACGGTGCAACTGGTGTATTCGTAACCACGACCACTGAAGCACCTGGAACAAATCGCTTCGAAATAGTTGGATCAAAAGGAAAAATTGTCATAGAAGATGATCAATTGAAGTTTTGGCAACTTAAAACAGATGAAAAAATCTGGAATAACACCTATACAGGTGGTTTTGGAGAGCCAGAAGTATGGGAAATTAATGTTCCGGTCGATCAGGCAGAACAAGGCGGTCATCCCATGGTTGTTCAGAATTTTGTGAATCATATTTTGTTTAACGAACCTCTTAAGGCACCAGGAATTGAAGGAATAAATGGGTTATCAATCTCTAATGCTATACACTTATCAGCTTGGCAAAAGCGTTGGGTAGATCTTCCAATAGACGAAAATTTATTTTTACAAGAGCTTAATAAAAGAATTGAAAGTTCAAAGAAAAAGACAGTGGAAGAAAAAATATTGGATACAAAAGGGACGTATTAAAGATTTAGAGATTGTAGGTGGCAAAATGATTCGGTATGGCATTATTGGTTGCGGTGAAATTTCAGGTATTCATGCAGATTCGATTGCAAAAATCGAAGAGGCGTCTTTGGTTGCTTGTTGTGACATTGATGAAGGTAAAGGGCTATTATTTGCTAAGAATAATCATTGTGCTTTTTACAATGATTATGAAAAGCTAATTGACTCTTCGGATATTGATGCGGTTATTATAGCTACACCTCATTTTCTACATGCGGATATGACCATAAGGGCACTTAATGCGGGGAAGAATGTGTTATGTGAGAAGCCAATGGCTATCACATTAGAAGATATAAAAAGAGTCAAAAATGCCTGTCAAAAAACAGATACACTGTATGCAGTTTGTTTCCAAAATCGTTTCAACGCATCTTTTGTGAAGCTGAAAGAAATGATGAAGACTAGTTCTTTTGGACCACTTAGGGGAATAAAAGGGGAATTAACCTGGGATCGAGACCAATCGTATTATGATTTAGCAAGATGGAAGGGTACTTGGAGTAAAGAAGGCGGCGGAGTTTTAATGAATCAAGCCATTCACACATTAGACGCTATAACTTGGCTAGTTAGTCCGGTTAAGAAAGTAAGTGGACGTATTATGACTTCTTTATTAGAGGGTCGTATAGAAGTGGAGGATAATGCAATGGTGACTGCAATAGTTGGCGATATTCCAGTTATATTTTTCGCTAGCAATTCATACTCACAAAGTCCGCCTCCAAAACTGACATTTGATTTTGATAATGCAATAGTCGAGCTGACGATGGAACAATTAAGTGTTAATGGCCAAAGTATTGATACAGAATTAATAGTTAAAAATGATATTCGTAAAGAGCAATGGGGTAATGGACATTTGCGCTTATTACGGGCTTTTACGAATCAATTAGAGTCAGTCGATGACGATTTGATCCCATATCTACCGCAAGCTACTGATGCCGATGAAGCCGTTAAATTTGTGTTAGGTGTCTACCAATCTGACAAAGAAAAGAAGTGGATTACTTTACAATGAACACCTACAAGCCTTTTAGCCTTAATAATTAGCTATAAGGCTTGTTTTATCATATTAAAATGGAGGATATCGAAATGGAGTGCCAAACTTTTTTGAAAGATAAAACAGAATTAGAAAACTGTGGTGTTAGCGTTCCTTTATTTGATCGGCAAAAGTTGATTGAAAGGACTAATATAGCACCAACATGGTTACATTTTGGGGGTGGTAATCTTTATAGAGCATTTCATGCTGCAATTGGTCAAGAGCTTGTTGAAGAAGGTGAATTGTCAAGCGGTATTGTTGTTTGCGAAACGTTTGATGAGGGGATAGTCGACAATGTATACAAGCCATTCAACAATGAATTTATTGACGTCGTAATGGAACCTGATGGGACTCTTATAAAAACACTGAATAGAGTTACAGCCGAAACTTATTACTGTAATCCTGAGAGAAATAAAGACTTTGAAACTGTAAAAAGTATTTTTAGGACAGAGTCATTGCAACTTGTAACAGTAACAATTACGGAAAAAGGATACTCTTTAGTCGACAAGAATGGAAATTATAGTAAGCCAGTGCTAGAAGATATGGCGTTAGGTCCTAATAAACCAAAGACAACAATGGGAATTATAGCAAGCTTGTTATATGAGAGATTTCAAGAAAACAAAGCGTGCATTGCAATGGTGTCAACAGATAACTTCTCTAAAAATGGGCAACAATTTAAAGAAAGTATAGTTACTTTGATCAAAGGTTGGGTGGACAATCAATTGGTTTCAGATGAGTTCCTACAATATGTTTTGGATGAGCACTTTGTGAGCTTTCCTTGGACAATGATTGATAGGATTACACCAAATCCGTCAGCTAGTGTTGCAGAAAAATTAAAAAAAGATGGACTCAATAATATTCAATTGATTAAAACGAATAAGGGAACCAACATGGCCACTTTTTCCAATACTGAACCGATCCATTATTTAGTCATTGAAGATAATTTTCCAAATGGTAGACCAGATTTGTCAAAAGCTGGTGTCATTTTGACAGACCAACAAACGGTAGATAAGACTGACGAAATGAAGGTAACGACATGTCTCAATCCTCTTCATACTACATTGGCGATATTCGGTATGCTTTTAGGTTACCAAACAATCGCAGAAGAGATGGAAGATCCTGATTTGGTCAATTTAATTAAAGGTGTGGGTATTAAAGAAGGGCTTCAAGTAGTCGATAATCCTAAGATTATTGATCCAGCACACTTTATGAATGAACTATTGACAGTTCGTTGGCCAAATAAAATGGTGCCTGATACACCAAATAGAATTGCAACCGATACTTCTCAAAAACTAAAAATTCGTTTTGGCGAGACTATCAAGAAATATGTTAAACGCCATAAAGTAGATGAACTACAATATATTCCCTTAGTGATTGCAGGGTATTTTAGGTACTTACTTGGTGTCGATGATGAGGGTACAACGATCACTCTTAGCCCGGATCCTTTACTTTTAGAGTTAAGAACAGAACTTGCTCCAATTCAGTTAGGGAATACGGATAAAGCTGATAAGATACTTGTCCAATTATTAAAAAATGAAAATTTGTTTGGCCTTGATTTGGTCGAGGTGGGCTTAAAAGATAAAATTATGACTGATTTTAAGGCACTATCTGCAAAAAAAGGTGCTGTAAGAGATGTGTTAGCTAATTTAAAGGAGGCTTAGTCTGATGGAAATGACTTTTAGATGGTACGGCAAAAACGAAGATAAGATTACTTTGAAACAGATTAGTCAAGTCGCTGGTATTAACGGTATAGTGGGAACTTTGTTTGACATACCAGCTGGAGATGTTTGGCCAAAAGATAGAATAAAGGCTTTGAAAGATGAAGTTGAAGAAGTTGGTCTTACTTTAAAAGTAATTGAGAGTGTTAATGTTCACGACGATATCAAGATTGGGCTACCTAGTCGTGATAAGTACATTGAAAACTATAAGACGACAATTAGAAATTTAGCAGAGTATGGTGTTGAAGTTATTTGTTACAATTTTATGCCAATCTTTGATTGGATAAAGTCTGATTTAGATTACAGATTAAAAGATGGTTCCTCAACATTGGCCTTCATAAAGAATGATATTCCAGATGATCCCGAAGAAATAGTAAGAAACGTTACTAAGTCAAGTGGAGAATTTGTCTTGCCTGGTTGGGAACCCGAACGGTTAGCTCATATAAAAGACTTGTTCCAGCTCTATAAAGAGGTTGATGAACTGAAGTTAAGAGATAATTTTGCTTATTTTCTTAAAGCAATCATTCCCACATGTGAAGAAGTGGGTATAAAAATGGCAGTTCATCCTGATGATCCTCCATATTCTATGTTTTGGTTACCAAGAGTTGTTAAAAATAGAGAAGATTTAGATTGGATTTGTAATGTTGTAGATAGCCCGTATAACGGAATTACATTGTGTACTGGCAGCATTGCTGAAGATCCCCAAAATGATGTCTATGCCATTCTTTCTGAATTTTGTAAAAGAGATCGCATTCCGTTTGCACACGTACGCAATATCAAATATTTAGGTGGTAAGGATTTTTACGAAGCGCCACATATGTCCTCTTACGGTTCGTTAGATATGTACAAAATCTTAAATACAATGTATGAAAATGGTTTTAATGGCTATATTAGACCAGACCACGGTAGGATGATTTGGGATGAGACTGGTAGACCAGGTTATGGCTTGTATGACAGGGCATTAGGCTCGAGTTATCTTAATGGATTATGGGAGGCTATTGCAAAGAATCACAATTAAAATGAATTGTTGTGTGATTAGCATGCCAATATAGAGAGGAAGTTAAACGGAAAATGTTCTTAGATGATGATTACTTGCTAGACACTGAGATAGCTCGGAAGCTCTATCATAATTACGCAGAATTTCAGCCTATTATTGATTACCATTGTCATTTAGACCCAAAAGAGATTTATGAAGATAAAAAATTTGATAATTTGACACAAATTTGGTTGGGAGGGGACCATTACAAATGGCGTTTGATGAGAGCTAATGGGCTAAGTGAAACTTTAATTACAGGTGATGCCAGTGATTATGACAAATATCTGGCCTACGCCAAAACAATTTGTCAAAGTATCGGAAATCCTCTTTACATATGGACACATCTTGAATTAAAGAGAATTTTTGGCATTACGGAAATATTAAATGAAGAGAATGCACCGTTAATCTGGGAAAAGGCAAATAAAAAATTACAGGAGCAGTCTATGTCTGCTAGAAACTTGATTGTCAATTCAAAAGTTGAGACGGTTTGCACCACTGACGATCCAATTTCAGATCTGGGTTATCATAAAAGACTAAAAAAAGAAGAAAAGCGATTTAAAGTGTTACCAACATTTCGACCAGACAGATTATTCCAAGTTGGAGACCCTGAATTCAGAACATATATAGACCAATTAGCGCAAAAAACAAGTTACAGTATCAAAGATTACCAAACATTCTTAGTAGCTATTGACAAACGGATTGACTATTTTGATGGTTTGGGTGGCAGGTTATCAGATCATAGTTTTACCTCATTAGTCGATTATCCGTATGATGAAAAAGAGGCTAACGTGATATTTAAAAAAGCATTACATGAATCAATTGATGATATCACGTTGAAAGAAAAGGAACAGTTTACATTTTGTTTATTGGTTGACCTCTTCAAATTGTACGATGCCAAGAATTGGACAGTACAATTACATTTAGGGGCTACTAGAAATAATAATACGCAGTTGTTTGAAACAGTGGGGGCAGATGTAGGTGGTGATGGAATGAGTGACAATCAATTTGTAAAACCTCTAACAGAACTATTTAAACTATTGAATCAAACAAAACAATTGCCTAAAACAATTGTATATCCTTTAAACCCTAACAACTTTACTCCGCTAATGACTGCATTAGGATGTTTTCAAGATAGTGGGACTAAAGGAAAACTTCAACTAGGTTCTGCTTGGTGGTACAACGATACCTATAATGGGATGAGAGACCAACTAATCACAGTTGCAGAAGGGGGCATTCTTTCAAACTTTGTGGGTATGTTGACCGATTCTAGAAGCTTTTTATCCTACCCACGGCATGAGTATTTTCGTAGAATAGTATGCCAATTACTTGGACAATGGGTAGCAGAGGGGCAGTTCCCAGATGATATGGAACAATTGGGAGATATTATCTCGCGAATCTCTTATAAAAATGCCAAGGAATATTTTCAATTTTAATAATGTATCTTCTAATAAAATGGTAATTATAAAAAAGGTGGGCGGTTAAATGAGTGATGGATTACAAAAAGTAGAAACATTAAAGAAAATTCAACGGGCGAAGCTAGTGGCTGTTGTGAGAGGTAGTAGCAAAGAAGAGGCTAAACAGTCAACAGAGGCTTTAATTTTTGGAGGATTAAAAGGAATAGAATTGACTTTTACGATTCCCGGAGTAACAGAGCTTATAGGCGAGTTAACAACGCAATTTAAAGAAAGTGACGTTGTAATTGGAGCTGGGACAGTACTTGATGATATCACAGCCAGAATAGCGATATTAGCAGGGGCTCAGTTTATTGTAAGCCCTTCTTTTGATTATAAAACAGCTGAATTATGTAATTTGTACCAAGTACCCTACTTACCAGGGTGTTCTTCAATTACGGAAATGAAGGAAGCACTAAAATCTGGAGTAGATATTATCAAGCTATTTCCCTCAAGCTCTTTTACACCCAATATTATTAAAGCTATTAAAACGCCACTTCCACAGGTTAATATCATGCCAACTGGAGGGATTACCTTAGAGAATGTAACAGATTGGCTCGATAAGGGAGCTATAGCTGTTGGGGTGGGTGGTAGTTTATTAAAAGGCGCAGAAACCGGTGATTTTGATATGATAACGGCGACAACAAAAGAATATATAAAACGTGTTTTTGCCAAAAGAGAGGTAAATGCCCATGGCTAGAATCATGTGCCTAGGTGAAATTATGTTGAGGCTTACAACAGTAGAGGGAAAATTACTACAAGATTCAACGTATTTTGATGGGTATTATGGGGGAGCAGAAGCCAATGTGGCTATTGCCTTAGCCAACTATGGTCACCAGGTTTCTTTTGCGATTAAAGTACCTGACAATAGTCTGGGAAAGGCTGTCTCAAAACATTTGTTGGCAAATGGAGTAGACATTACTTATCTTCTTAAGGGAGGTAGTCGGTTAGGAAGCTACTACTTAGAACAAGGTGTCGGGAATCGATCAAGTAAGGTCATTTATGACAGAAAATTTTCTAGTTTTTCGGAAATGGATTATTTAGAGTGGCCAATAGATCAATTAGTTACTGGTCAGTCGATTCTGCATATCACTGGAATAACAGCTGCTTTGACTGATAAATGGCCTGGGATGTTGATGGGCATTGTTAAATTAGCCAAGCAAGCAGGCTGTTTGATAAGCTTTGACTGTAACTATCGACCAAGTTTATGGAGTAAAGACAAAGCAAGTCAATTTTTTACCACTATATTACCTTATGTGGATTACTTATCAGCAGGTAAAAAAGATGCAGTTTATCTCTTAAAGTGTGCGGTTGAAGAAGATGACTTATACCAAGTTTTTTATAAAATATCGAATGCTTACCCTAATTTAAAGGCGATTTTTGCAACTATTAGGGACTCTCACTCAACTAATATTCAATCAATAACGGGTTATTTGTACAAAAATGGAAACTTAATTCAGTCCAAGAGTTATGACCTTTCAACAGGTATTGGTAGAGTTGGAAGTGGAGATGCATTTGCAAGCGGTATGATTCATAGCTTAAGTGAAGCGTTTGATGACCAAAAAGCAATTGATTTTTCGACAGCTGCACTAGTTTTAAAACAGACAGTACTAGGAGATAGCACCAGTTTTGGCAAAGCAGACATAGAAGAATTTATGAATAGTCAAACGGCTGAAGTCAAACGGTGACTTTAAAAGATGTTGCTAAAATGTAGATGAAAATAAATATAATCAATTATTTAGGAGAAATTTTATGTTTGATAAACCTTATCGATCACGGTTTAATTATTTTGAATCGTTAGAAAAAGCAATAGGGTATGATGAACTTCAATCACAGTACGTTCATTCCTTAAACGGCGACTGGAAATTTAAAATGGTCGCATCACCCAGTGATATTCCTGATGATTTTTTAAATGGTCATTACGAGCAAGTGTCATTTGAAACTATACCAGTTCCAAGTCACCCAGAGTTAAATGGTTTTGGGAACCCAATTTATACTAATATCGATTTTCCGATGCCTGTAATCCCAGACTTAGAAATGGCAGATAATCCCACAGGTTTATATTATCGAAAATTTTCTTATGAAAAGTCAGAAAATAAAACAGTAGTTTTGAGATTTGATGGAGTAGACTCCGAATTCGATGTTTGGGTTAACAAACAGTATATAGGAAGTAGTCATGGTAGTCGTTTAATGAGTGAGTTTGATCTCTCCACTATTATTGAAAACGGTCAGAATGAGATTGCTGTATGTGTTAAGAAATGGTCTAAGTGGTCGTTTATCGAAGATCAGGATATGTGGTGGTTAAGCGGTATTTTTAGAGATGTCACAATTGTAGAAGGATCCACGGTCTCCGATGTCAGAGTTAAAACGATTAAGGAACGTGGAGGATGGAACTTAATGGTTGATTTAACGTTTACTCAGTTATCAGCTCAGCGTCTTAATGAAACTACGTATCCAATCAAAGTAGCTCTTTATGATGGTAATAATGTTGTTTGTCAATCAAAGCTTAATGGTACACAGTATTTAGAGAAAGAATCATGTCAGTTTGCGGTTCAAGGTGTAAAAGAATGGACTGATGAGACACCTTTTCTATATACCCTTGTTATAAGTGTAGGCGAAAGCTTTTTTCTACCAGTTAGAGTGGGATTTAGAGAAATCAAAATGATAGATGACCAAGTCTGTTTAAATGGTATACCTCTGTTAATTAATGGTGTTAATCGCCATGAGTTTAGTCCTACAACGGGAAGAGCGTTAAAAAAAGAAGATGTTTACCAGGAGCTTGTTCAGATAAAACAATTCCATATTAATGCTATAAGAACGTCCCATTATCCCAATGTGCCATATTTTTATGATGTTTGTGATGAAATAGGTTTATTAGTGGTTGATGAATGTGATATTGAGTCCCACGGACTTGTTGAGGAAATTAAACCAGCCTCTGATAAGAGTTTTACAACAGAATTTGTGAGTAGGGCCGAAAGAATGGTAACTCGCGACTATAATCACCCTTGTGTGATGATGTGGTCTTTAGGCAATGAGAGTTCGTTTGGAGATAACTTTGTCCAAATGGCTAATAAAATCCGAGAGTTAGACGATACACGGTTAATTCATTATGAAGGTGACCATGACACGGTTGTCTCAGATGTATATAGTACGATGTATACGGGCTTAGAGGCTTTACAAAAAAGGGCTGCTTTAAAGACAAGTAAAAAACCACATATTCTTTGTGAATACGCCCATGCGATGGGGAATGGTCCAGGCAGTTTGAAGGAATATCAAGATTTGTTTAAATTATACCCTAGCCTCCAAGGTGGTTTTATTTGGGAGTGGAAAGATCATGGTATTGAAGTCACTAATGAGGGCAAAAAAGAATATCGTTTTGGTGGCGGTTTTAACGAACCGGTTAACGATGGAGACTTCGTTATTGATGGATTGGTATTGCCAAATGGTGAGCCATCTCCAGGATTACTGGACTACAGTCATATAATTCAACCAATTGAATTCTATTTCAATCAATCAAACAGTCTTGTTTTAAAAAGCAGATATAATTATCGGGTGCTTCACCAATTAATAGTACGCTGGAATATTATGGTTTCTGGTGAAGTTGTTGATGAAGGTGTTCATAGAATAGAGAAACTTTCACCTCAATGCTATAGCGAAATAATACCGATAAATGGCAGTGTTGAGGGACAAAGCGGTGATATGTTTATTACGTTTGAAGTTGAAAATGATCAAGAATTCAGTGTTTTCGCTAAAGGAACAGTTATTAGTTCTGAACAATTTCCGTATCACGTTAGTCAACAAAAAATGTCAGATACATTGGAAATTACCGATTTCAAGCGTTATTTGTTAGTAGAAAATAGAGATACAAATAGTTTGATTCGAGTTGATAAAAGAACAGGAAATATAGATCAAATTATAGTTAACGGTAAGGAAAAGCTAAGTAGTCCAGTAAAACTAACATTGGATAGAGTTTCAATTAGTAATGAGAGTCACGGAGTAGAGTACTGGAAGGATAATTATATAGACCAATTAGTCTATTTTTGTAGAAATATAGACTGGATTTCAAATGAGGATAGTATATTCATCTACTTAAGACAATATGTGGCACCACCGGTTCATAACTGGGGTGTGGAAATCGAAAAGGTTATTTGGATAGCTAATGATTCAATACTGACTGAAACAAAGGGTTGGTTTGATGGTGACAAACCAACAGAGGTTCAACGTATAGGGTATGAAACCAGTCTAACAGAAAATATGACAACAATTGATTGGTATGGTCGTGGTCCGGGAGAGTCATATGTGGACAGTAACTCAGCAACGAAGATTGGAAAATATCAAAAAAATGTCAATCAATGGGCATTTCCTTATGTTGTCTATCAAGATAGTGGGAATCGTTCAGACTGCCGCTGGGTTAAAGTGAAAGCTGAGGATGAATCTGATTTTTGTGTGGAATCTATAAAACCATTTAATTTTAATTATATCAATCATAATAGAGAAGATAATCCATTGGTGAGGATAGACCATTTTGTTAGAGGATTAGGAAGCAATTCTTGTGGACCAGAGCCACTTCTAAAATATCGCGTACTAACAGTACCATTCGAGTCTGATTTTACGATTAGATGGTAGAGATGGTTAATACAGTTATTAAGCTTATTGTCTTCAATTAAATATCAAAAAGTTACCCATAACAAATTAATTTGGAGGCAGAAAGATAAGAAGATTTGCTCTTTTATTCTAAAAATAGAATAGTATGTATTCACTCGTTCTCAATTTTAGCAAAAGTATTGTCGAAGTAATTATATAAAATAAATAAGTGGCCATAAAATTATAAGATGTAAAGAGAGGTAAAAAAATGTTATTACCCGATTATATGTTGGTTCAAACTGATTCAAATGAGTGGTACAAACTCCTACCATCTACAGAGACTGAATGGGTTAATCGTGAGTTATCTCTTGTAGTGACGTTGGAAAATGTAACAGATGAATCTTTTGGAGTTGTGGTAACGAAAACCAATACGTTAGTTAAACGACTTCAATTGGAATGGTGTACGAAAGTTGATCCAGAAACATTAATATTAGGAGACTCATTCGAACGGTCTTATGCCGATTTGGGATTTGATTATGTTAATGAGTTTAAGTTGTATCACTGGTATATTCTGTTAAAAGAAGCAGAACAAAATAGAATGTATGGGGTTAAAATCCAACCCAACGCATTATGTGCGTTTAAGGTCTATCCAGATGCGATAGACTTAGTGATTGATATTCGTAGTGGCACCAAACCTTTAGATCTAAGTCACAGAGATTTAGAATGCTGTACCGTGGTGACGAAAAAAGATAGAGAAACTGACTCCTATGATTCATTAAGACAATTTTGTAAAATGATGGCTGGTGATTTTGTCTTGAATGAAGAAACCTTTATCGGATCAAATGATTGGTATTATGCTTATGGTAATAACTCACGTGATCTTATCCTTCAGAATGCTATGTTCATGAAAAGTATCTGTCAGGATATAGATTATAAGCCATGGGTGGTTATTGATGATGGCTGGCAAATAGACCATGATCCAGACCACGATTATAATGGTGGTCCTTGGAGAGATACTAACAAAACGTTTAAAGATATGACTAGCTGTGTGAAAGAAATGGTTGAAATAGGGGTTAGACCTGGCTTATGGTTTAGACCGCTACTAACGAGAGAAAAACAGTATCAAGATATGGCATTAAAAAAAGAGGGAACCGAGGATACTAGATATTTCTTAGATCCAAGTCATCCTGAAGTACAAAATATGGTCAAAACCGATGTCACTCAATTTAAAACTTGGGGTTTTGAAATGATAAAACATGATTTTAGCACCGTGGATATTTTTGGACTTTGGGGACATGAAATGACGCTAGACTACTTTAAGGAAGAAACTACTTTTTATGCTGACAAATTGACGACAGCTGAAATTATTAAAGAGTTTTACCACCTTATTAGTACTAGCGCACAAAATATGAAAATTATTGGTTGCAACACAATTAGTCATTTAAGTGCTGGAATTTTTGAGTTAATGCGTATTGGTGACGATACTAGTGGGGTAAATTTTGATCGTACAATTGCGTATGGAGTAAATACCCTAGCTTTCAGAACCGTTCAACATGGTGTTTTTTATGCTGCTGATGCGGATTGTATTGGCATATCTGATCAAATCCCATGGCAAGAAAATAAAGAGTGGTTGAAACTATTAGCTGAGAGTGGCACACCCCTTTTCATATCTTGTGATCCAGAGAAGTTGACAGAAGAAATGATCGGTGATTTAAAGAATGCCGTTAAAAAAAGCTTCGAAAAAGCAAATAGCGATGACCAATTAAAACCATTATCATGGGAATATCAGCGTTACCCACAGAAATGGCAAAGAGGGAATCAAAAGTGTAGTTTCAGTTGGTTTGAAGAACCTAAAAAGCTTCAATTTGGAAGTTTATAAGAAGGCAAGGTTCTGTTGCAAAGTTTTAAATAAAGAATAAAATCCCTTACGGTATCTATGATTTAAGCTGGGATTCCCAATAATACCTTGATTTCAGTACAGACCGAAAACCCGAAGAGAGTGCCTTCT
>Ga0160505_100496_pt1 | contig 22520 bp, 23 predicted proteins | sample DIDeMG_FD_108225 | JGI IMG/M metagenome (GOLD analysis project Ga0160505, IMG submission 108225) | Enriched chicken feces microbial communities from UW Madison campus, WI, USA - DID2874_E49_Stillage MG | ecosystem: Host-associated > Birds > Digestive system > Large intestine > Fecal ... | reverse complement strand
CTGTTTTCCGGGATGGAATACGTAAACGAGCTATCGGGGTGTCCATTGAGTGCGGAGTAGGGCACAGAGGATGTAGAGTCTGAGAAGTAAGAGTCAGTCAGCGTGCCTCCAGCGATTACTCACTGTCGCCACCGATGGCAGATACAGTGTCCCATGTCCCGGAAAACTTGAAGGAAGAACTCGGCTTGTTGGATGAAGCGTCGAGGACGAGGGATTCGGTGTGCCGTGAGGCGGCAAACGACGGTCTGGCTGTTAGAATGTTTGTTGAATGGCACGGCCGTATAAATGAAGGGTAGAAACGGGCCGGAAGCCTCGTTTAAAGCCAAGGGAGAAGCACACGCACGCCTGGGTCAAAACGCTGGTCTCGATGCTGCAGTTGTGCAAGGAGACGCTTCCGCCAAGAAGGGAGAGCACGGCGGTGTGTGAGCCGTAAGTGAGTTTGTTGGTGGGAGCATTGGCATATGCGAGGAGTGGCGCCTTGAGCTTTGACGGATCGAATGGGATATTGGCCCCATCAACAGTGAACAGAAGCGACGCGTCCGTGTGCTCGCCCATGCAGTAGATACCGGTACCGACAAAGCTGATGGTCACAAACGCGCCGGCAAATGATGTGGAGTGTGCTGATTGCCCCTGGCCCACGACGCTTTGGCCAGCAAGCGGGGTCTCGCTGCCGCTGAATGTGTTGCTCCAGGTCGCCTTGGCGGATCCGGTCGACGACGGCGTGTATGCCAGCATCGTGTCCATGTCGGTGATTGTCCAGTTGAACGTGACGTTTTGGAAGGATGAGGCGTCACGGTTGACCAAACTAAAGTCAAGCGCGCGGGCGTGGTGGCGATTATGCTTGTGCATCATCTCGCCATGCGGGGTATGTTCACCAGGCGGGCATTCCTCGGTGTGGTGGTGGCTGCCGTTGTGCTGATGGTGGTGATGCATCATGCCCATGTGCGGATCCAACTTCGAATCCGAGGACGAATCAGAGTGCAGGCGGTTCTCGTCGTCGTACTCATTATCGACAGAGACGACAACGGCGGCGGCACCGGCCCTGCGAGGGGATAAGATTAAAACGAGCGGACAAAGTAGGAGAAGCCGGAACACCGAAGAATGTGGAAGCGCACGCATGCCCCAGACGGTATTGTAAACGGAATCGGTGGGACAAAGAGTAGTAGGAGTGGAAGTAGTGTTCGAAGTGAGTGTGTAGGTTTAGGATATCAGAGTCAGAGATAGACACAGAGTCGGAGTCATGGTGATGATGTGAGTGTGAGTGCAGCAAATCTTTGTCCGTCTCGCCATCTCCTACTGGTTCTCGCTGCTGTCGGGCTTCTGGAAACACGTCCCATGTTGCACGGTTCTGTCCGCAACTCCTACCCGCGCAATGCGCAATGACCATCATTGAGCAAGGTGTCCCTGTGCGCGGACGCGGTCGTGTGGACGTCTCGCGCGCCAGATCTTGGGCCCTTGTGCGGTTCGAGACATGTATCCGGGGCTCCAGGAGCTTGGTCCTCTCGAGCTCGGGTGGGGACTGTAGAAAGCCGGTATGGAATGTGAAGTGCAGCAGTGGAGATAAATCGAAGTTGACGAGACAGACGAAGAAATGCCAAGAACATGTTCTGTGCGGCAGGGAGAGCGGCTGCAACTGGATCGGCCCAGGGTGTAGGGTGCGAGTTCCAGTGTGGCACTTCTGAGCTATGGATGACAATTCTGCAAGTGTTGCAAAAAACGTGGCCCCCTTAGTTTAATGGTAAAACGAAGGTCTCATAATCCTCAGCCCTCAGTTCGATTCTGAGAGGGGGCAGCGCCGAGAAGATGATTCAGAAGAATCGTCGAGTAAATCACTTTTTGGCCTTGTTATCGACAAAACAAGAGAACGATGGAGTTGACTTACACCTAGATTGCGATAAAGATAGCGCTTATCGGTACGATAGTCCCAGATCGTCTGTGGAGGGATTCGCGATTTGTTGTTCATGACTGATCGGCCGATCCCGACTCGAAAATGGCTGTGGGGATATGCCGAGGGAACAGTTTGCGGGCAGGGATGCCCGCCTCAACGGTTATCGGCCTCTCTGTAGAGTCGTAGCTGTCTGGTGATTTGGTACACTTCGTGTATTGTCAGCTTCGTTAATAGTCAGTGGAACAGTTATTGCGGAAACCGGGACGTCGTAGCAAAACAATGGTGGACGGCGAGGATTCAAGCAGTCTGCGGACAATCAGGCACGGACCACGTGTTATTGTGATTCTCGCCTCGCCACTCTTCGCCAACAGCGGTCACTCACCGTCATATAACCGGAACTTTTGAACTCTACCTCCTCGAACTCCAACCTCTGGTCCACAACAACAATCACCCTATAAACCCAGCGACTTCTTGAATCATGGCGACTGAAGCGACATCCCACACGATCCTTGTCCACCACCTCAACAAGTCTCGCTCCGAGCGCATTATCTGGCTGCTGGAGGTATGTGCTGGCATTGACGTCATTTCTAACTGGCACAGGAGCTCGGCGTTCCGTACACCATCAAAGTCCACTACCGCAATGCGCAGTACCTGGCGCCCGACTCGCTCAAGGAGGTCTCGCCGCTAGGCAAGGCGCCCATGGTCGAGCTGGACGGCAAGCTCCTGCAGGAATCGGGCGCCATCATCCACGAGCTCCTCCAGGTCTTGCCCGTCCCGGCCGACATTGAGGCCAAGGCAGGCTACGACTCGACGTACTGGTCGCACGCGTCCGAGGGCTCGCTCATGCTCTTCCTCGTCCCCTCCCTTGCGCTCGGCAAGGCGTCGTCGTACTTCCCCTTCTTCATGTTTGGCGCCGCCCAGCTCAACAAGTGGTTCCAGGGCTGGACGGGCAAGAATGCTCAGGACGTGCTCGATGAGGCGGAGCGCTTCCTTGAGAAGCACGCAAACTTTTCTGGTTCCGACAAGCTCGGCGAGGGCGATGTGAGTTTACTCTACTGTTTATGAACTCTCAATTGACACTTGCAGTTCATGATGGAGTTCCCTCTTCACAGCATCGCATACGGCGGCCGCAAGAACTCTTTCACGCTCGGTCCGAAGACCCAGGCGTGGGTCGATGCTATCCGCGCTCGCCCTGCCTTTGAGCGCGCCATGGCCCGTATCAAGGAGGAGGAGGAGAAGCAGAAGACGACGGAGGAGTAATAATCAATTCGTGGCTGGATCTTTGTAGTCGAGTAATGGAGACATGACGACTTAACTCAACATCCGCTCTGATATTCGCTCCTGAACTAATGTCCAGATCCTGCACGCCGCCCGCTTTCCGCCTGGGGTATCTATCGTACCGGCCCTCTGGTAGATAAGGTCGGTGTTTGGATTGCAGCCCCCTGGTGAAAGTGCCGGAAGGTACCGTTTTTTTGCTGCGTAACATGATCTGCGGTAGACCGCAGACGTCGGAGTCGTGTTGGGGGATGTCGACTATCACTGGGCATTCCTCTCGACATCAACACACGGCAATCTAAGAGATACGAAAGGGGAGCCACGGATCAACCGCACTCGATATAGCTAGCGTTACTACCACCCCGGAAGGCCCAGGGGTCACCTGCGGACCGACGTTACCCCCTCACCTACGTTCATGCCAAATGTTAACGTTCACTCCCCGGGCCAAGGAGAGCGCCTGGTAACCGCCGTTCCACGGCAACTAGAAACTTGTGTGAACACATGCGGTCGGCCGCCCAGCGCCATGACACGGAATTCGAGTCGGGACATTAGATCTCCGTTGCGTACCAGTGTGCTTTATGCGACAGCACAACATCACAAGGATACGGTTCCCATGTTTGACGGGGCGCGTAAATCTCGGCCCCGATGCAAGACGCCGTCCACCATCTCCATCGTGCATGTCCGATAGCTGGACGTCATGTGATCGCCCGTCCTAATCTCGGTGTGGGCAAAGTTGCTTGTATCAAGGCTGCGGTTATTTTCGTTCCAGCTCAACATCCGTACATCCTCTTGCCAAGCTGTCAAGGTCGAGTTTTGCTGCCCACTTGTTGTTGCTTCTTGAGTATTCGGATACCAGCATTCACCGATGTTATGGTGGGCTTGGTCAATTGAACCTGAACTGAACTGTGGTTCTCCACGGGGTCGAGCACATATATATACGTCACTCTGTCACTCAGCGGTCTCGCTCACAAGCTCTTATCAGCTATTGACGCTACTCACAATGACTGTCGCTACTACCAAGGACTGGAAGGCCGTGTCGGCGGCCAAGCAGGCGCAGCGCGATGCGACTATCCCGGCCGCGTGGCGCATCAAGGTCGACCCGAGCGTCAAGGACGTGATGGACGTTCCTAAGACTTGCGGCGTGCTCACGCCCAAGGAAATTGAGATCACCGAGACGCCCGCCACCGAGCTCATTGAGCAGATGCTCGCGAAGAAGCTCACTTCCGAGGAGGTGACGGTCGCGTTCTGCAAGCGCGCCGCTATCGCCCAGCAGCTTGTAAGTAGAGGACGACTTCGCATGACCGCACTGGAGAGTACTGACTGCAGACCAACTGCCTCACGGAGATCTTCTTCGAGGAGGGCATCGAGCGCGCCAAGAAGATTGACGCCGAGTACGCGGCCACGGGCAAGCCCGCTGGTCCGCTGCACGGCCTGCCGTTCTCGCTCAAGGACTGCTTCAACGTCAAGGGCAAGGACAGCACTATCGGCTTCATCGCGTACTGCAACCAGCCGTCCGAGACCGAGTCGGTCATCACGCGCACGCTGTACAACATGGGTGCCGTCTTCTACTGCAAGACCAACATCCCGACCTCCATGATGATCGCCGAGTCGTACAATAACGTCTTCGGATACTGCACCAACCCGTGGAACAGGCTCACTTCCTCGGGCGGCAGTTCCGGCGGCGAGGGTGCCCTCGTGGCCATGAAGGGTGAGTATTTGTGTCTCTCAAGGCTGTCAGCATGAGCTAACTTGGATTACAGGCTCCCCGCTCGGTCTCGGAACCGACATTGGCGGTTCGATCCGCATCCCCTCCGCTCTCTGCGGCATCTACGGCCTCAAGCCCTCCTTTGGCCGTTTCCCAACTTATGGAGGCAAGTCGTCGCTTCCAGGCCAGGAGGCCGTGCGTGCGACCAACGGACCCATGTCGACGACGATTGACGCATGCGAGCTGTTCGCCAAGGCAGTGATGGACACCGAGCCGTGGAACGACGACCCCCAGATCCTCCCTATTCCGTGGCGCAAGGTCGAGCTTCCCGAAAAGCTCTGCTTCGGTATGATCGTCGACGACACACTGTGCAAGCCTACCCCGCCCGTCCTGCGCGGTCTGGCCGAGACCAAGGCCGCGCTCGAGGCCGCGGGCCACCGCGTCGTCGAGTGGGTGCCGTACGACGTTGAGCGGAACAAGAACCTCCTGTTCCGCCTCTTTGAGGGCGACGGCGGCGCCAAGATTGCATCTGTGATCGAGGAGGGCGGCGAGCCGTGGCCCCAGGGTCTGCAGCCGTTCCAGAAGGCGTGGGAAAGTAGCAAAGACAAGGCGCGTACCGTTGCGGACCTCTGGACCGCCCAGGCCGAGCGTACGGCCTACTGCAAGGAGGCGCTCGACTACTGGATTGCGACCAAGGAGATCTCGGGCACCGGCCGTCCGTTTGACGGCGTCATTTCTCCCGTCTCGCCGCACGCTGCGCCCAAGCACTACGAGTTCCACCATCTCATGTACACTGGTGTCTGGAACCTTACGGACCAGAGCTCGTTTGTCTTCCCCGTCACTCGTGCGACCAAGAGCGATGTCAAGGACGCCAACAACACCCCCAACCCCTTCCGTAACGAGACGGAGGAGAGGACCTGGAACGACTACAACGCCGACGAGATCGAAGGTGCTCCTGTCGCTCTGCAGGTCGTCACTCGCCGCCTTGAGGAGGAGAAGGCCGTCGCCCTCGGCCGCGTCATTGCCGCGGCGCTCGAAAAGAGCCGCAAGTAGTTGTATCAGAAAGGTTGTTTGTTAGAAGTCCTTCAAAGTATATGCCACAGTTGTCTTTCCTACAGTATCGTCTGGCGTCAGTGTCGTCAGGGGTGCTGTCTTCAGCTGAACGATGTACGGACATTACATGGATACACGGTGTACACAGGGGAATATACAGACAGATGATATATGGATATAACACACTTGGGATCTTACTGATGGTCCAGCCGTATTTTTGCGGGTCTCCACCTAATCGTCGTCATTCACCTCGGCGCCCCGATCCTCGTCCAGCTCGTACACCTCAATGTCCTCCCAGTTGACCGCAGGGATACGATATGGGACCTTTTGACCCGTCCACGGTGAGGGGACGAGGGTGTGGTGGGCAATCTGCAGAGCGTGGTGGACGAGCTCGTGCACGTGGGTGAAACCGGGGTACATTCTCGCGAGGGCCGAGTTGCCTCCTCCCTTGAGGTCGACGGTCTCGAGGCCGTACACTGTCACCGTAGGTAAAGGGCGGTGGTTGGTGCAGACGGCGTTCTGGATCAACGGGACAATGTCGTCGATAACGATACGGCTCCGGCGGTAGTGGGTCATCAGGTCGCGGCTCTGAGTTGCCGCCTCGTAATGCTCCCAGAAGACAATCTTGATGTTCGGCACTAGACGGAAGTTGCCTACGACGCTTCGGGTTAGGTGTGTGAGTGCATCACCCTAAATGAGTCAGTCAAAGATGCAGTTGCGGCGCGTGCAGGATACCACTCGACTCACGTCTTGTTCGTAGTATTGGTTCGCAAAGACCGGCAGGAACAGCACGACAGTCTGCACGGTATTAGGGAGGGACCAGCGTAGATCGAGAGGAAGTTTGGTGCGGGCATTGCAATCGCGAATTACGACCTTGTTCGGTTCGAGCACTTTGAGGAGCTCGCACTGCGAATGCGAACAGAGACGCGGAGATCCGGTATCGCTAATGGGCATGACGATACGCAGCGTTTCCAGACCCGTCATGCAGGCTGCGCCAGGGGCGTTTAGTGAACACAGGGTGCCATTGTGCGCGCCCAAAGTCAGCACGCGCGTGGATGCGAGCAGCTCGGCTTTGCTCTTCCGCCTGTCGCCCTCGCGCCCTCGAGGCGCGCCCGTCAATGTCGTGCAGCCGTTGAAGAATGAGTTTATCGACACATCGTCCAGTCGCACGATCTCGTACAGCATCGGCGCAATGACGCCGTACAGCTGCCTGTTGACGCCCATGAGCGCTGCAAGGGTGCCGCGCGAGCATGAGCTGATGATTGATGTCACGATGTGGTCGCAGTTGAGTAGCAGCCCGTGCCGTTCGTCCCGGCACTCGCCATAGTCGGTCGATACGACGCTCAGGTCAGTGAGGTCACTGTCACTGTCGCTTGGGCTTCGACTTGGGACGGTGGCCTCGTCGCCGTGTGGGCCGGCCATGATGATCGATGAGAGAAATATGGATGGATGGGTGGCAAGGGCGAAGGCGTTGCAAGGACGACGAACGTGATGTCTTGTTCCCAATGCGGCCAACGCCGACGGCGTGCCGGGCTTCCTCTGTGCGAGGTCGATGTGAGAGGTGCGGTGGATGCCGAGTAGATAAGATAGAATGAGCTGGATGGATGGAAAGTTGAATATTGATGCAGAGAGCAGACTGAGAGAAACAGTGAGTAGTGTAAATGTTGTGAAGCACAGATTTCCATTGTACTGTAGCAGTTGTACGGGAGACGAGTGACACATCCGCCTATCCGCCTGGAAAATAGTTTCCGTCTGCGTCGAGGAGCAACAAGCGGCAATGCACACCATGCCCACACTGCGTACTACATCGAGCTACCTAGCTACTAGATTCGTCTGTTCTGCACATGTCATCATCTTTTTATTTCTCCTCTTTCATGACCGAAAACGTCAACATTCTCAACAACTCAACGTCGGCCTCGGCATCTACTTTCAGTCAACGGGGGTACAGCCCAGGTGCAGGAACAACGCCCACCACCCACGCCCAGCTCCGTAACGGTAGCTGGCTGCAAGACTGGAGTTTGATACCGAGCGCGGATGTGCATTATGATCGACCTTGCCGCCGGTCCTTTTCGCCCGCACAATTGTGGACGTCACAGGGGCGATAGAGAACTTGCCGTAAGCAACCGTACCTTGGCACCGAGGCCTCCTGACCCGTTCTGACAACCGCAACTCACTGTAAAAGACTGACCGTTACTTGTACCGTTATACCTTAGGCACACTCAAGCACACCATGCATCGATACTTTCACTGCTTACGCTGCATGCCGCGCGTTACATTGTGGGACGCGCAGGACGTTACTCGAGTCACTCCGCGTGTGTCGGTAGAAGTCACTCGACTGACCGAAGTCACGAGCGTTCCTCTGTATGGTGCCTGATATCTCTAGTTCATGAGCTCACGTGGGCCTGGATCCCTGTTACGAAATGTCACCAAGACGACCAGTGGCGCCGAACGCATAAGTTCAAGCAGCACGGCTTGGTCCAACAAGCAAGCACGACGTATGCCGACGCGTAAAAGCTTGCTTGCTTTAAACTACACGTCCTCGACATGTACCGCGTTGAGTTTGTTCAGTTTCCCCATTGCTCACGTTGAAGCTCACTGTTTTACTGTACACAACACGTTCGTCGGTGGTAATGGCGAATCATGAGGTTCAGAGAGTGAGTACGCGCTACAGCGTAGCGACTACGGGGAAATCGGTTGTTACGGGCGTCCGGACCTGGAACTGGTTTTGACACGACCAAGATACCTCGACCAGCACGCGACTCCAGAATGGAAGAGGACGTACCTCGACTATCGCGCGTGTGCGCGCCAGATCCGCGCCATCTCCGCGCGGCTTAACGGCAAGGCGATCCCAGACGACGAGGACGATGCTTCGGACGGTAACAAGTGTGATGTTGGACCGACACGACCGCGCAAGCACCCAGTTCGACCGCGACCGAACGCTTCAGAGCGCGGACTGAGGAGAAGAACTGTCGTCGGCTCAGTTCCCCGCCTTTCGCTTCCTGCATCTGTCATCTCGTTTGTACGTCCGCAACGCGGAAGAGTTGCTGGCTGACGGTCTCCAGACCACGTGGATGCCATGTATGTGCTACTCACCACCGTTTCCACTGACAGTCAGCATCCAGTGCCGACAAGCTAACCAATGGGAGCTCCACACGGATCACAACGAAGGAGGCACCGCGTCGCAGTGTGACTAGCGTTGGTGGAGTGACAGAAGCATCGCCTCTACCGTCTAGAACACGCTTAGACGACAGCCATCGCCGCAGCTACCTCAGCACGGTGAGCGGGAGCGGCAGCGGGAGTGGCATTGAGGAGATGCGCGACGAAGATCATCCCAAGGACGACGACAAGGACAGCTTCATGGGAACAGGGAGTGTGCGGAATCGCGCCAGTCAGACCAAGTTGCCGAGGGACAGCACGCCGCAGGACGTGGACGATCTCTTCTCCCCGTCGTCGTCGGCAAACAGCTTGGCTCCTCCGGCCATGACACCGCCGCATCTCGCATGCGTGCTCCCTCCACCACCGGAAATGCGGATAAAGTCGGAGACAAAGGACGCGAGCACAGAGACACCCAGCAAGTGGCCGATGAGCCCCACTTTACAGCGGTTTGGCACGCAGTTGTCCCACTTGTCGCCACTGCGTAAGGAGCGAACGCATCCCAGGACGCCGAGCCCCATGGGAGGTAGCGCGTTGCCCACAAGCGCCCAGAGTGAGAAGAGCAAGCCGTTCCCCGAGACAACAGGCGACTCCGCAGGTGCGTAAACGATCTCATTAATACCACTAACCGCAGCTTCTGCCGAGACGGCATCGCCCCCGAAGACGCTCGACGAGCTGTACGACTGCCTTGAGCCTGATGAGTACGCGTTTTTCAAGCTTCTCGACAAGGAGCTCAAGAAAGTTGCCGGGTTCTTTGAGCAGCGCGAGGCGGACTGCAAGCTCAAGTTTTGTGAACTGCGCGACCAGCTCAAGGAGCAACTGAAGCACCGCGAAAAAGTTGAGAAGCGCGAGTCACAGTGGGAGAACAGGATGCACACGTTCGTCGAGGCCACGACACGCATGCTGGGAATAGACTACACGCCCGAGGAGCCTCCCAAGGTCCGCATTGGGGAACATGGCGAGAAGCTGCCGCCGCGCACCGAAGAGAAACCCAATGGCGAAGAAGGTCTTCAGCACGCGCAGCAATGCCTGCTGGAGGAGATGAACGATGAAGAGTTCAACCCTTTCCATACCGACAAGTCTGTCGAGAAGAAGCGGCAGATGCGTAAGGCACTTAACGAATACTACTACAACCTCGAGCTGCTGAAGAACTATCGCGTGGGTGACACTCTGCGACGGTGATCTAACCCCAGATTGTGAACCTCACGGGGTTCCACAAGACGCTGCGAATGTTCGAAAAGGTCACAAATGTGGGTGTTTCCATGTTTCGTATTCTGACAAACCAGATCGGCTGCCTCAAGCTGTACATGGACGAACGGGTCGCGCCATGCCGACTTTCACATGGCGAAGGAGTCGACAAGCTTCTCAGCCAAACCGAGGAGCTGTACGCGGAGCACTTTTCCGACGGCGACATTGAGGCTGCACGTCGAAACCTGCGCGGGGGCGAGCGGCCAGATACGTACTACGACAACGTGTACCGCGCCGCGTTCATGGTTGGGCTCGGCCTCCCGGCGGCTGTTATGGGTATTGTCAAATGTGCGTTGCGACATCGTTCCTCTATCTGACGCTGAACAGTCTTCGACGATGACCTGCGCAAGAAGGTCCCTGCCTACGAAGCGCTGATGGTCATTTACTCGGCATTCTATCTCCCCGTCATCTTTGTGCTCTTGTTCCAGCTCAACCTTGACGCCTGGGTCAAGATGCGCATCAATTACGAGGTAAGTTTTGCAGCTACGGCCTGCGAGCTAACCCCCAGTTTGTTATGGAGCTCTCGCGCCCCAGTCTCGATCACCGATGCTTCCACGAGATCCCAGCGTTTCTGTTCTTGACCCTCAGCTACTGCTTTTTCTTCACCTTTTATCCGATTGCGCCCAACAGCGTGAGCCCAACGACATGGCCGATCGCATGGCTCGTCTTTGTGTGCATCTTCTTCCTCAACCCGATGCCCGTGTGCCACAGCAAGGCACGCTGGTGGTTCCTGCGTGTTTTGGGCCATGTCATCACGCCAGGCGTCTCCAGCGTGAGGGTAAGTTCTGTGCTAGCGCGCATGTCCTTACGAGCAGTTTGTGGTTTTCTTTATCGCCGATATCCTCAATTCGCACACGTATACCATTCAAAACATCTATCTTTTGGGCTGTGTTTGTAAGTGAAACGGACTCGGGATTGACGTCTCAACTGCCAAGCGATATATCTGACTGTCTCCAGCGGCAAACAACTGGCCGAGCAATGCCTTCGAAGTCTGCAGGTCGTCAGATTGGACGTTTGCACTCCTGGGCAGCCTGGCACCACTGGCCCGCCTCCTCCAGTGTCTCAAGCGATTCTGGGACACCCGGCTGCCTATCCATCTTCTCAACGCAGCCAAATATTCTGTCAGCATCATCACCACGTGCCTCAACGTCTGGAACCGGTCACGCGGCTTTATGCACGACAAACACTCATTCATCCCCTGGGTAATCTTCGCGACATTAAACTCAGCCTTCACTTGCTCATGGGTACGTCCCCAAGGCCAGGTGCCATCTCACACACAGGACTTTGTCGTCGACTGGTCCCTCCTGCGCCCAGGCTACAAGTGCCTGCGTCCGGACCTCGGATACCCTTGCAAGTGGATGTACTACCTCGCGATGGCGTTCAACGTGCTGGTGCGCTTCGTGTGGGTGTTCAGCCTGCCGAAACCAGGAAAGCTGCCCCGCCTGCGCGGGTGGATCAACGCCCTGATGGAAATCATCCGACGCTGGATATGGAACTTCTTCCGCGTAGAGACTGAGCACCTCGGAAACTCCGACTCGTACCGCGCGTGCAAGGACGTGCCGGTCCCGCAGCGCAAGCTCATGGCGGCCGAGGAGGGACAGCAGCGGACTGGCCAGCCTGGCGTTGTGCGCAAGGAGCTCGGCAAGCTCGGTGACAAGCTCGTCGGCACGGAGGCGGGTCGCGGTCCCGATGCGCTCAATGTCGGCGCGCGTGGCCGTGCCGGCCAGAGAGAGTACGAGGCCCGGAGGCCCGGAGACGATCCTGGCTTCTTTGTCAATACTGGTGGCGGTGATTTCATCGACGGCGGCGGCGGCGGTGACGCGTAAGGCTTTTGTAAGAGTAACTATCTTGGAGTCCTTGTTTGTAATGGGAATCAGGTTCAAGCGGTCTCAAGTAACGAGAGTAATGAGTGCAGCATCTGGACATACTCCGCAGCCCCTGGTTGACGCCCGCCCGTACGTTCAAGGGCGCTGCCAACTCAAAGATGGGACATTGATGCCACTTGGCCTGACAATCAAACAGGTGAAGGTGCCGAGGCCTGAGCTGTAGAGATCGCCCCAACCACGGTCGCCGTCCTCCTCCCGCCAACATCTCCATCTCTTCCTCTTCCCCATATCCCCACGCGTTCAGAAAGGAGCTGTCCGTTCTCTGAACTGCTCGGTCGCTCTCCCAGCCCTGATTCGAACAGGGGGCTTGCGGATATACGGATAACCATTACAGTCCGACGCTCTTCCATCCGAGCTACTGAGAGCGCTGATTTAGGCGATCACGGCGATCATGCGTCGCGGTATGGGGGTCCATGGAGGCCATTGGAAGTGTATTGAGTGTTAGAACGCGATGCATAGGGCATTTGTTGGAGAGAAAGGTTTGGAGACGCGTTGCAGGCTGCGAGATTTGTGCTGACGAATCCCTCCACCATTTCGACGCTGAAACACGCGCTGCGGGCGCCAATGATTGACGCCGAGGTGGAGGTCCAAGCGACCCGGAAAATACATACTCTGCACACCCCACTCGCCTGCATTTCTAACCTGGATCTCGATCATCAACTATTCTTCCAAGGCGTCTCGACATGTCAGTCTTGGATCTCAAACAACAGCGGATTCTGCAGATCAGTCTGAGCGCTACGGCAGCAGCGCTTTTGGCTTATGGTGCGTTTATGGACTTTCCCTGGGATTCCACTCGCTGACCTCCACAGCGATCCCGGCGGTCAACCAATACATCACACACGAGAACTGCGTCGCGACACATGGGACGCCAGCATACACCTTCCTCCCTGACGCGCTGAACGAAGCGTTGTGCGCGTTCAATGTGGTCTTCAGCGGGGCATACTCAACGCGCGGGGGCATGGCGCTTTTGGGCGAGTTTGGGGGATTCTTCGCGTCTGCGGCCCTGATCCTCGTGTACGAATACGGCGTGACGGGCATCGTGACCATGCTCATCGGCCAGATTGTCCCCATCTGCATCGTCTACCCCGCATTCACAGCCCTTGGTCTTCGCAAGCGCACACCGACACCTCTCCAGGCATGGACGTCCCTCATCGCCGTCACGATTGGGTACATCGTCACAGGTGTAGTTGCACTGCACACGAATCTCGGACATGGCCCGCTGTCACTCTGGCAGATCTACCCTGTTCTCATCTTGGTTCTCCTTCCTGTAGTCCGCCCTATCCTCCGCCTCCTCCCTCTCGATCGCCTCGGCCCCAAGTGGCCCATCATCGCCATCGCCTCCGTGGGCATCTCCACCTCGGCCGCTGCGCATTTCCCTCTTTTCCGTGCGTTCAACTCGGGCGACATCAACCTCCAGGACGTGTTCTCCCCTACGAGCAAGAACTTTGCGGCCGCGTCTCAGTGGATCTTCGTCGTCGACTTTGCCATCGTGGCCGCGTCCGTTGCATTCTCAGTCCTGGGGCGCGTCGAGGAGGACAAATTCTCTGCCCAGACTGTTGGTTTCTTCATTCTGCACAGCCTCGCTATCGGCCCCGGAGCTGCTGTCATGTTCTTGTGGGCGTCTACGCGTCTGGAGATGTGATGAGGAGGGGCATTCTTGTAGACATCTATGCACAGTTGGAAGGAGGCCACCAGCGGACTCTGGAGTCCGTTGGCTTTGTTTGACACACCAGGTTGCTCTGGAACAACGAGAATGACTGGCTGCAATGACGCAATGGTGCCCCACGAACATCTGATAGGCTGTGCCCACATTGCACTCCCGTCTCGTCAGTCGTGTGCATGTAAACAGCCGTCTGTTCTCTCTCTCACTTACTCATCTTGATCCATTCTACCACTAAGCATACGATGGACGACGTGACAGACCTTGTCTCTGCCGCGGGGTACGGGGACGACTTCATGGTCGGCCGCTTACTCGGCAAGCACCGCGCGGACCGACGCGACTTTGTCAACCAGCTCAACTCGGCGGGATGCAGTGCGCTCGAGCAGGTCATTCTGCAGGGCACAAGCACGCCGGACTTGGCAGCGACGGCGCGCCTACTCGTGGCTGCGGGCGCGGACGTGGAGGGACCGGTCGGGCGGACGGGGATGACTCCCAGCGAGTTGGCGGGCGAGGCGAAGATGGTGGATGTCATGGTTCTCATCAACCGCCTACGAGAGGCTACTCCGCCAAGTGATCCCAACGCCGCTTTACACGCCGCAGCGGCCACAGGCGACGCGAACGAGGCCGTCATAGCGCTCCGACACGGCGCGGACATCGCCCACCGCGCCGAGAACCACCAGCAGGCGCTCCTTACCGCCGTGTACGCCGACCACCTCGAGGTCGCGCGGCTTCTGCTAGCGCTAGGCGCGGACCCGAACGCCGATGGCGGATGCAAAGACACGCCATGGCTCGTCACTGGCGTCACGGGCTCGGTGCCCATGGCCCTCCAGATCCTGCCGTACGGCCCCGACCTCAAGAAACGTAATCGGTACGGCGGTGTGTCCATCATTCCGGCCAGCGAGCGCGGACACGTCGACTATGTGCGCTTCGCGGCTGATGCGGGCGTCAATGTCAACCACGTCAATGACCTCCATTGGACGGCACTCCTCGAGGCGGTCATTCTGGGAGATGGGTCGCAGCCGTACGTCGACATTGTGCGCATCCTCCTCGAACATGGCGCCAACCCCGACATTGCGGATAAGGACGGCGTGACGGCCCTGCAGCATGCGAAGAAGAAGGGACAGACAGAGGTGGTCAAGATGCTCCAAGGTGGGAAACACTAAGCTGGGCTGCGTGGTTACCGCATGCAGCCGATGTCGGAATGTTGACAGTTGGATGTTTCACCATAAGTATACCATACTTTTAGACCGGCATACCATACTTAAACGACTACACATGTAGATGTTGCCCCCCAGTGCGGCACTAACTCTCACTCTCTCTCACTATCTCTTGCTCACTCTCTCACTTGCTGACACACACACACACACACACATACATACGCAACTCTCTATCGTATCTCTATCTTTATTCTTGTTACTGGATATGGAGAAAACCACACACCTACATAACGCGACGAAGCTGAGAACCGAGTACGAACGAAGCTCATCGACTTCGCTTCGTCGCATGCGATTCGTTGCCTTTGAATTTCTGCATCCCAAATACGGGTGGCAAAAGGTAAGAATCGACGTTGAGAACCTGATTCCTGACAATTACGAGGTGCAGTACGATGATATTCTCACCGCTCTCTCGCAACTGGAATCGCGCTGCTCCCCACTGCACAAATCTCTCCACAATCTCTCCTACCATCGTCTGTTCGGCCCACGCGATAAACGGGATGACGCCAAGAAGCTCGGGGATGACCTGCGCCCCTTCTACACTCACATTTGCTATGCCATTCGTACGTGCTTCTTATGGCCATGTTGTGGCAGTGGATACTCCTTGCTGAGTCCTAGACAAGATAAAACAAACGCTTCGAACGCTTGGAGTCGCCCAATGGTTGGGCATCTTTCCTGGTCATCGCCTGATCCGGAAGGGCTTGTACTTTGCTTGGTCGGTGAGAGAAGGACCTCTGTACGCTAGACGGGCCAAAGAAACCGAGTTGGTGAACCAGGCTCGCGCGCTGCACGAGTCGATTCCGCCACGTCCGCGCTTTGGCCCAGTTCGGAGCGAGCCTTCCTGTCCGAACTGCCGACCTCCCCCTTACTCATCCTCGGCCACAACCGTGTTGTCCACAGCATGCACGGCTGCGGCTGCGCTATAGGCGATCCTTCTGAAGGGTCTGAACGATGTCATCGTGTGTTTGGAACCTCTATTAGCTTCTGCACAATGATCAGTGCTGCTGACTCGACAGCTGTCTCTCGCTGCTCCCAGCGTCCTCCTCATTGTCAGTGTTGCATTCTTGAGTTTCTGTCTCCCTTCAGCTTCCTGTGAGTCTTAAAGCGTTGTTAACAACTCAATGTCACGTTCCTTGATCGTCGTTCGCTTGCCTCAACACATTTGAGCCACCATCTAATACATGCTTGAACTGACAATAAGCTAAGTGAATACAGCATCGCGAGCGATTGTCCATTCTTGGGATTGGTTTAATTTGGATTTGGTTACGCCCACTTGCCAAGAAGACTCATGAGGAAGCAACCGAGGAACATCATCGCACTTGCTAGGCAAACGCGCGAGGCAGGGGCATCGCGGAGAGGGCCATCGATAAAGTCGTTGTTGAGTAGCTTAAAGGCGGTATAAAGCTACCGCGGGTCAGAGCTGTGTTATCCCCACGCAAGTAAACTTACAAGAATACCTGCACTGAGCGAGTCAAGAATACCGACGGCCAGGAGCGCGGTGCGGCCGTTTTGAGAGAATGAGGCGCGAATGCCAATGCCGAGGGCCATGGAAAGAGGAGTAACAATCTGGTGAGTGAGAAAGCATTCACGGATTCCTAACACATATGGGCGCCCCACCCACCGAGCTAAAGATACTTACAGTGAAGGCAAATCCGTACAGGAAGGCACGAGTACGGCTGAGCCAGTGAAGAGCCGCGATACGAGCGCCCAGCGCGGCCCCCTCAAAGATCTGGTGGAAGACAATGACAATCATGAGCGTGGTCCAGCCGGTACCCGAACCAGCACCGAGTGTAACACCGACCATGACTCTGAGGATTAACACAAGCGCGCGCCACTTCGTCTTACGAGTGGAAAATGATGCCTGCTTCAAGGAGGACGACCTGCCATGCCTGCTGCTCGCGAAACAGGGCATCGGCGTGCGAGCAGTCGTGAATGACACGGGTACTGGAGTCGGCGGTAGTCGTCGTGACCGTCTTGCCAGCTTCAGCACTGCCGACGTCGTCGGACCCGTCGTCCTCGTGACTGTGAGCGGCCTCCATCTTAGCCGCACTCCTGATTGCAGCACGGTTGCCGATGAAGTCGAGGTAGAATGTGATGAACGCCGCGGCGAGTGCGATAGCGGGGGCAGTGGCATTGAAGTGGAGAGTGCCAATGCACCCGTCGTGGAACATGGCGAACCCCTCGTCGAGAAGGTGCTGACTGGTTTAGCTTTATTCATTAAGCCACTCACGATAAACGTAGTCGAGAAGATAATACCTGTACCAAAGTGTCGAAACAGAAAGAAAACGGAGGGCCAGAACCCGAATTCTTTCCCAAAAGAAGCGGCATCAAGCTGAAGGTTGGACTCGCGACCGTGAAGATGGGACCACCAACCCGCGACGATGGGGAACATCACGCCGATGGCCGAAGTAACGAGAATGATGAAGACGGAGGCAATGTGCAGACCCATGTCGTAGTTGTGGATGTACACCGCTCCACAGTCTACCCTTGCTCCGGAAGTCTTGGGAGGGTAAAGAGTTAGCGGGCCGGGAGCGACAGTGCTGGATGTGGCAGCGGCCGCAGACGCCGTTTCGGTGGTGGTGGCGTCCTGGCGCGCGAAGAAGGCGCGGTGATCATTGTTGTTGATTTTATCTGATTTGGCGTCGTCGATCCACTCGCATGCCGAGCAGTCCCACACATGCTTTGCTGTTTGTTGTTAGCGTTGCAAAACTGACCACTTCATGCTTTTACATACTGAGGACACAGCACGCGGGAGCGGAGCGGATCTGGCGGGCGTCTGTGCCGAACGAGGACTCAGAGAGACCAATAACGGCAGTGATCAGAAGTGCGAGGACGGTAGCAAAGCGCATGAGCGTTTGGATGTTGATGGAAGAAATAACGAGCGTAGTTGGCTGCAAGAGCGAGCAGTCTAGTGTTAGGAACGGTAGAAGAGCCTCTGTTGGCAGTGTGCGCGCGTTTTTATCTTATGCCGCAGTGATGATCGCTGCCAAGAGTCGGTGGACGGCTTGTTCCTTTGGAGAAGAAGTGAATGGGGGCCGAGAAGTTGGCATGTTCGGCCGGAAGGTGTTTTCATAGTTATCTGATATGCGAAGAAGCGGCCCATGGTGCGACGGACAGTCTTGGCGAGAGTCGCCGACCTGAAAAAACGGCGAGCAAAGCGCAAGTAGAGGGGTTATTGATTGTTGCTGCGGTACTTCTCCGAATCCTGGCAGGCCAGACCCCGTCTGTCTCAAACACCTCAGCCAGGTCGTCCAATGGTCAAGTCATGAGCTGCGGACCGAGCGTCGTATTCAAGGTCCGCGATGTGCACAGACCACTACCGGCCACTGTCTGCTGGGCATTACTCTGCACCTTTCGGGCCCGAAGAATGTAGGTTTTAACACAGCACGCTGAAGAGAGTGTCCATGGAGCGGAGATGGACATCGGAGGACAAAACCCGGCGTATTGCACAGCCGATGGAACAAAGAATGGTCGGAGAACAATGCCAGAGGTCTTGACAATAAATGAATGTCCGATGACATAGTCACCTCAAGCTGTAGTCAGTATCAGATACGATCAGTCCCGAACCCGGGTCAGTCGCTTGTCCTGAGGGGATCAACTCTGAACCGCTTTGCATAAACGTTTATACTTGGGGAAGTATTATTGTTCAAGATGGACAGGAAAAAGAACAAGGCGCGACGAAGGGGATGATGAGGAAGCGAGGTGGATGTGGTGAACCGGGTGGCGTTGTCATTTACTGAGGAGCCCAGCGCTGGACGGTGCCTTGCTCGTCGTAGGTGACGACAGGGTAGTAGCTGCCGTTCTCCTCCCAGACCTGGTACGAGTCGTCGTAGCCGGTCTCAACCCAAACCTGGTACGAGCCGTCGGGCGGGGTGTAGCAGCCGCCGTAGGTGACGTTGCGTCCTCCGGGGAGCCAGAGGCAGTGTCCATCGGGCCAGTAGGGCTCCTGAGGGAAGATGTTGCAGCCAACAGGACCGAAGATGATGCCAGTAACGCCACCGATGAGGCCGAAGCATGCGGAAATGACGCCAGCGATGATACCGAAGGAGAGCTTGACGAGGGCGAGGGTGAGGCCGAGTGTGGCGGCGACGAGGCCAACGACGACATTTGTGATACCGGTAATGATGCCGATCAGAAGACCGAAGAAGAAGCGCTTCTCTTCGGGAAGGTTTGCCTCGGGCTGAGCCTCAGCCTCGGGCTCCGGAGCAGCCTCGCGTTCCTCGAGCTGGCCGTCACGACCGCGCGGCCGCCACCAGCTCTTACGAGCGCCGAACTGGGTGGGGTACTTGGCCTTGAAGTGAGGGACCTGAACGCCATTGACGCGGGTGCAGAGCGAACCCTGGTTGAGCCTGCTCTGGTCGATGTTGAGAGCCTGGCCAATACCGAAGTAGAGTTTCTTGCCGTTGACGTTGATGGCGCGCGGCGAACCGTTCTGGCCGTCAAGGAGAAGAGGGAGCTGGTTGAAGGATGCAAAGTTGTTGAAGTCCTGGGGCACCTGGAACATTGCGCCGTTGAAGGGAGCACCGTCAATGGTCGTACCCTGGCCGCTGAACACGGCGGGGCCGAGACCGAGGTCGGGGGGCGGGCTGGAGTTTCCGCTGTTGTCGCCGTTGTCGTTACCGTCATCCGGCGCCGCCACAGGGGCTGCGAGAGCCAGGGCGGGGAGGAGAACGAAGAGAGTGGAGAACAACTTCATGTTCGAGATGAGCCGGTGGGTGGTGGGCGGTTGTCGATGTCGATGAGGATGGGTAAAGGTGCCTGTTGACGGTCTCCTTATATGCCATTCTGAAGGCGTATGTTTAGGTGCCAACGGAAAAGTCCATAGCCTCAGCAACAACAATTACCACCCGCATGAGAACCATCGCTTCCCGTGTTGACAGCTACGATCTCTTACCTGAGAGCAGTGTTGGAGACGGTGCGTCATCGCGTAGGATCAGATGGACGCGGATAAAGCGCGGCTGGGTCAGAAGCGAAGTGGGACTGGGGAGTTATCACGAGAATAGCAATCTTCCTCCCCGTCTGCATATACGAAGTCCACAGCGGTACAACACGTACTCTGCAATGTCACGGAAGAATGACGAGAAGCGACGTGCAGAAAGAGAAAACGTGATAAAGACCGAGGAGTGTATGCACGCCAGAACACCGAGTGCCACAAGCACGGGGAGAAAAAGCGCTGTTGAAGATGTGGAGAGTTCAAAGACGGGGGTTGTCAGGCACAATGGACACTACTCCCCGGCTGCCACTTGTGGGAGTATGATGATGCCATCCATGCCAACGACTGGGAACCGTCCAACGATGGGAACTGAGCTTGTTTACTCGTCGTTGTCAAGTTGGGAAGGAACGGAACAGTCCCGTGGAACAAACAAGTCGAGACTATACAATTCCAGCACCAAGTGACCGACAATCGACGGGATTGAGACCATCCCGGCCGACGTGGCCTCCGCAGAACATTCGCCGAAGGTGTCGGCGGCAAGCTTAACGCCGTTCAAGCAGTGCGGCGAAGGAGGGACTGGTACGAACATGACACCCCGTCAATCGTCGGTTATACCACGGTCTTATCACTGGAACGATTTGGACCGACAGCAATTCATCTCGGGGCTTTCTCTCGGAAGTTAATAACTAGTCAATTCCAGTGCTAATGGACAATCGACGGCAAACAGAGCACCAATGCCGGACGTCATCAACTACGAGAATGAGCACCTGTTGTGGTGGATTTCGGCCATGGTGAATGAAAAGAAAAACAATTTCGTAAAAGCAGTCCCGCTCCGCGGCCAGTTGCGTACGGGTTTGTCGACCAGCAAGGCCTCGTGATTATCGAGTGGGAAAACCTTATCAGATCTGGGACCAATGGAACGTTTTTGCCTGCCCGCATCAAGCCTGCCAAACACAAAACAAACTTGGGGCCAGATCCCATCTTACCTCACTGCGTTCGGTCTTACGCGGGAGATTACGATCACGTCGTTCCCGCAAAGACATGCACTAAACCTTTATCAGCAGTCCGTTCATCCCTGGGATGTTCCCGATGACAAGATAACCGATGATGTTGCCAGTATTAGTCTGTACATGGAGCGGGATGTTGGTGCGGAGGTGAATGGCATGCTCGCTCGGGCTAGCGCCAACTCCGCGGTCGGAACATCTTCCTCGCCCCAACGCATGACTATCGAGGGTGGAACTGCTCACAGCTACAAAGTATGTCGTTCACGCTCAATGACGTGTGTGGTAGTCCCACAAACCGAATACTGGCTGCTAACGTCACTGTGTCGCTGATGGAGCAAGTCTTGGGTTGTAACGTGACCGAGTCGCCGTCACAACCACGGTCTGCGGGAACGGTAACGAGCGTACCTGTTCCTATCTTGACAACCGCCACTGTCATGGTCCACTTTTGCATACCCCGGTCAAGTGCAGCGGCCTTAAGCCACGGACTGGGCGCATTCGATGCAAACAATGACGGCGATCGACATGAGAAACTGCCTGGTGATGGTCTGTTCGTCCTCAGGAGTATTTACCAGTCCTCCTGCCTTGAAGATACTAGGAACCAGGAACGGCGAGGCCGCCTCTCACGACTCTGGATCTGGCCCGACACTGCTTCAGAAACTTTGCAATGATGGACTGGGTCCTCACCCAACTTCACCCATGTGGCGGACTGTCAACGTCCACTATTGACACCTCCCGCCTCGACTTTCTCCTCTACAATTTTTCACACAGGATATCCAGGCTCGTCTGGCATGTGGCCCACAGCACAGCGATACCCGCTTGCAAGTACGAGTGTCAAGGGATGTGGAAGGTGCAAACCTTGCTGGACATGACTGCCTCTCCCGTGAGGTACTCCCTCTTCCACCATTCTTGCTCGACCCGATTCTGTCAGTGATCCCGGCCGTCCGGTCCCCACCAATATCTATGTCCCTTCTCTCGGTATCCGACATTGCGCTGACCGATGATGGGAAGGCGGACGTGACAGGATCCTGAGGCGGAATAGAGCTTGCCCAACACGGGAAGCCCCAGTTGAGCCTGTTAGTGCCGTTGGAAGATATTCATGGATATTCCGAACTTGTGACCTCGGATGGCGACAGAGGACGCAAACAATGGAACGTTGCCGCATTACGATGTGGTGCCCAAATGTGACCCGCGTTCGGAGTCGTTTACGTTTCGATTACCGTTCCGGCGCTATGGCAAGTAGTCCGGGACCGGGGACAGCAGAGTCGTACGCTACGTCGACCATGCGGTCCGACGTTAGTGTTGTTCTGGTTGTGTCGGTCTTTCTGAACGGGGTAAGCGCCGTCTGGTGGCCAGGACGCAAACAACGGAAAGTTGCCGCGACATGAGTAGTTTACGTTTTGATTGGTATTCCGATGTTGTGGTCAGTTACTGTACTCGGGGCCGAGGTCTACCGAGTGCACGCTTTCGCGGCCATGCGGTCCGACGTCCGTGTCCTGGGTAG
>Ga0160505_100495_pt1 | contig 22542 bp, 20 predicted proteins | sample DIDeMG_FD_108225 | JGI IMG/M metagenome (GOLD analysis project Ga0160505, IMG submission 108225) | Enriched chicken feces microbial communities from UW Madison campus, WI, USA - DID2874_E49_Stillage MG | ecosystem: Host-associated > Birds > Digestive system > Large intestine > Fecal ... | reverse complement strand
GCTGAATGATGGGGAAGATGTGTTTGAGCAAGTGATGTCCTTTAAAGGCCAATTTCACACGCTGTTCAATGCGTTGAAAGTTGGCAAAAAATCTAAGTGAGACAAACAGAAGAAGAACGAAGCAGGTCCAGACGACTTGCTTTTGTTGCTTCTTTTTCTTCACAGCTGGTCATTCTTTTTCTGGCTTTCATCTGCCTTGTTTGTCTTCTATCTGATCTATTATGGTGCAACTGGGAATTACGAACGGATCTATCATATGTTTACGATGGCCTTTCTCTTCGTTTGTTTCGAGATGATTGCGGGGGTCATGCAGCTATTTACCAGCCTCTTGGCGGATGATAACCGCAGCAAGCTGAAGTATTTCCGTTTTGCTCCTTTTTACATGCTATTTTACTGGATGATCAATGCCATAACGATCGTCACTACCTTTATTCCAGCCGTCAAGACCATCCTTTGCTATGGCAGCGGCGTTTGGGTCAGCCCTGAGCGAACGGCGAAAAAAACCGAAGAATCTTAACGAATTCACCTTCCCTGGACAATAAAAACAAGTCTGAGTTTTCTTCAGACTTGTTTTTTTGCCATTAAGGTTCAGAAAGATAGTAAATCTCACGATTTTGGTATGGATAACGAGTTTGCGAAAATTCGAAGGGTCGTCCGTCGGAGAGACGAGCAACTTGTTCTAATTCTAAGATCGGATCATTGGGATCGACTTCTAAATACTTGATGTCATAGGAATCTGCTTTGTCGGCACGGATTTTACGTATGGCGGGACCTATTTTGAGATGTAAGGAATCAGTGATATATCGATAGATCGAGTGTTCAAGGATCGCCATATCAATATCGGGAATGGTTTTGATGGGCATGATCGTGTACTCCAATTCAAAGGGTTCGTTATCAACATAGCGCAGTCGTACGATATCATAAACAGGTTCGTTTTCTCGCAAGGACAAGTAATCCATTTCGTTGGCTTCTGGAAAACGAACATTGAAACTAATGATTTTACTTTGCACTTTATGCCGCCCGCCATATCGGTTGACTAGACCGATATACTCATTGATCTGTCCTTGATAGGTCGCTGAATTGACATATGTGCCATGACCTCTTTTGGTGGAAATCAGGCCTTCTTGCTTCAGCTGATTTAGCGCTTTTTGGATCGTCATTCGCGAGGTTTGAAATCGTTTGGCTAACGTCGTTTGTTCCGGTAGTTTTGATAAAGCTGGAAAAATTCCTTCATAAATATTCGTCCGCAACTGATCAACGATCTCTTTGTATTTTGTCATAGTCATCACTCCTTATGTAAAGAAATTCATGGACTTGAGTTTTGTTTGAAGGGGATAAAAACAAGGTCTATCACTAAAGAATCCGCTGAAATTCACATGTATAGAAAAAGCTTTACATATGTTTTTGAAAAATTTACATGCCTGTTTCACCTAATTATAATAGGTTTTGTAAGCGAATACAAATGATGGAGGAATCAATATGAAAAAATTTTACTGGGGAAACAGTGTCAGCAGTATGCAGACAGAAGGTGGTTGGAATGAAGGCGGTAAAAGCTTATCCGTTTATGATATACGGGAAGCTTCGGAACAGGCTAGCGATTGGCATGTAGCAAATGATAACTATCATGCGTATACAGAAGACTTTGATTATATGCAAGATTTGGGGATGAACATGTATCGTTTCCAAATTTCTTGGTCAAGGGTCGTTCACGATGGAGATGGTGCCTTTAATGAAGAAGGGATCGCCTATTACGATCGTTTTATTGATGATCTGTTAGCTCGAGGGATCGAGCCTATGATTTGTTTGTACCATTTTGATATGCCTCTGCATCTGGCGAAAACCTATAACGGGTTCATCAGCAAAGAAGTGAAGGACGCATTCATTCGTTTTGGAAAAGAAATGGTAGATCGTTTTGCGGATAAAGTCCATTATTGGTTAACCTTTAACGAACAAAATCTTTTTCACCAAGACCATGGTTTTAAGATCAGCGGTTATTTAGAAGGGGAAGAAACGACAGAAGAATTGTATCAGATTTTCCACAATGTCATGGTTTGCCATGCAGAACTCTGTAATTATCTTCATGAAACAACAAACGCGAAGATCGGCGGCATGCTGGCGTATTCTGAGGCGTATCCAGCGACTTGTCGTCCACAAGACATCAAAGCAGCAAGAGAGTTTGATGAATTTGCGAACTTTACTTTATTAGATTGCTATGCGCACGGCAAGTATTCGGCAGCACAAGACCGATACGTGAAAAATCATCAACTCAATATGAATATTTTACCTGGGGAATTAGAGGCGATCGCAGCGCAGAAAAATGATTACATTGCCTTTAGCTATTATGCTTCTTCTACCTTGAATGCTGAAAAAATTCCTGAACGAACGCCGCCGAATCGGTACATGACTTTTGGAAAACAAGACAATCCGTATATTGAAACGACGGAATGGAACTGGCAAATTGATCCGCTCGGCTTCCGTGATGTCTTAAATAAAGTCTATCAGCGGTACCGGTTGCCAGTGTTTCCGATTGAAAATGGGATTGGTGTCAGAGAGCATTGGAATGGCAAAGAACCGATTCAAGATGATTACCGCATTGCCTATCATCAAGAGCATATTCGAGCGATGTTTGAAGCGATGGTGGAAGATGGAGTGGTCTGTCTTGGGTATCTTGGTTGGGGGCTGATCGACATTTTGAGCTCGCAAGGTGATATGGAGAAACGATACGGACTCGTGTATGTCAATCGTGGCAACCATGAGTTGCGAGATATGAAACGTGTACCGAAAAAATCGTATGAATGGTTCAAAGAAGTGATCAAAACGAATGGTAGTACGATCTATACAAACCCATATACAGAATAGGAGGAACAAAAATGGCAGCAGAAAAGCGCACGTTTTTAGATAAATTTACAGAGTTTTCGGTCCGTCTCGGCAATCAGGTTCATCTCAAAAGTCTTCGTGATGCGTTTGCGACCTTAATGCCTGCCTTTATTATCGCAGGGATCGCTGTGTTGTTTAATAATGTCTTCTTTCCATGGTTTTTAGAAGGGGCTGCCTTGGCGCGAATGCAAGTGTTTGGCAATTCCATCACCAATGGAACATTGAATATCGCCGGTCTGCTGATCGCCCCGATGATCGCTTATTTTCTTTGCCGCAACAAAAACAATCCGAGCGCCATCAATGCAACCTTTGTGGCAACGACTTGCTTAGTGGTCATGTTGGCGATGGCTCATGCCGTGATGCCAGAAGGCGCTCAAGCAGAAGTGACCATCAGTGGTGTGATGCTATTTGACGATGTCGGGACCAAAGGGATGTTTTCTGGAATCATTTGTGGGTTAGTTGCCACGGAATTATTTATTCGACTGTCAGAAAACAAGCACTTAAAAATCAATTTAGGGGATCAAGTTCCTCCTGCCGTCAGCAAATCCTTCAGCACGTTGATCCCTGCTATTTTGGTGATTTCCTTCTTTGCCGTAGTTGCGACCGTGCTAGCAGCCTTTGATACCGACCTGATTCAAATCATTTCAACAGTGATCCAAGAACCACTGCGTTTATTGAACACATCGATTTTTGGGTTCTTGATCATCTATTCAACGGGCAATTTTCTGTTTACTTTAGGCATTCACCAAACCGTCATCAATGGCACCTTGTTAGATCCATTGCTGTTAGTCAATATGAATGAAAACATGCAAGCCGTACAAGAAGGCGTTACGCCACCCAATATCTTAAATTCAGCATTCGTGACGGTTTTCGCACAACTAGGCGGGACTGGATTTACGATCAGCTTGATCATTGCAGTGCTCTTATTCGTCCGCAATTACCAACCTTTTCGGGATGTCGTCAATCTATCCCTAGCTCCGGGTATTTTTAATATCAACGAGCCAATCATCTTTGGTTTACCGATCGTCTTCAATTTACCCATGATCATTCCCTTCGTTGCAAGTCCAATTGTTGCGACGTTGATTGGCTACTTTGCTACCGCAGTAGGATTCATTGAGCCGCTTTCTGTGATGGTTCCTTGGACGACACCACCAATTCTTAGTGCATTGTTGGCATCAAAAGGGGATTTTAAAGTTGTTTTGGTTCAAGTGATCATCATCGTCGTTTGTGTAGCAATCTATTTTCCATTTTTAAAAATCGCTCAACGGGTTGCAATCAAATCTGCTGAATTGGAGCGGGCAGAATAAACAAAACAGGATGAATCCTATACTAGAGTGACCTACAAAAGTTAGAACAAAATTCTAACGTTTTGGGGGTCACTATTTTTTGAGGTGATTTTTTTACTAAGTTTCTATTTTGAACTTTAATTAAATGGTATACTATCCCAAAAGGAGCGATTATGAAACTATCAGAAATGCAAAAAGCGATTTATCAAAACAAGATTGATCACCAATTCAATGTCACAAATATTGAAAAAGAGTTTTTGGCTTTATATGGTGAAGTAGGGGAAGCCTTTGACGCGTATCGGAAGCAACAAGAGGTAGGAGAAGAATTGGCGGATGTGGCGATTTATCTTCTTGGGTTAGCAGAAATCCTTTCCATCGATCTTGAAGCTGAGATTCATAAAAAAATGGCCGTCAACCAAAAGCGTCGTTATACGAGTTATGGCAATGGCTATGCCAAACGAATCGATAATTGATACACGCACAAAAACTAGTGGATTCCTCGAGTATAGGCCCTTACCGAAATAGAAATGGAAGCAGGAGATAGGATGGAAAAGAATGTAAGCATGCGTGAATTAACCACGGCGGATTTAGCAGAAGTCGTGGACCACTATATTGCCGTATTTTCAGCAGAACCATGGAATGACCAATTGACAGTGCCGCAAATCACCGACTATGTATCTTCAATGATGGCAATGAATACTTTTATTGGTTATCGACTAACAGACCGAGCATCGAATGAATTGATTGGTCTTTCATTAGGCTTTATCAAGCCCTGGTATCAAGGAAAAGAGTATGTGATCGATACTTTTTTAATTACTGGCACGCACCAAGGAAAAGGCTTGGGTTCCACTTTTTTAGAAAGGATCAAAGAAGATCTGCTCAAAAAAGAGATTCCAACGATCCTGTTAGATACCGAAGAAAGTATGCCAGCAGCGGATTTTTATAAAAAGAATGGCTTTAAGCCGCTACCAGATAATGTGAGCTATTATTTATCTCTAGATTAATCCAAGCATGTCAATAAATAAAAAAGTCTGCGAAAAAATCGCAGGCTTTTTAGTTATGCACAGTTTCAACAGGTTTATCCACAATATGTTGTAGGAACATGTTTTCGCCTACTAAATATTGGGTGTGTTGTTTTTAGAAAAGGATTTCAAAGAGATTCTTATGGACCAATGAGCGTAAAAGTGAAAAAAGTACTGAAACGCTTATAGAATATAGCAAAATTTATCTAGATGAGAGGCTCTGTTGGTACCGATCAGCTAATTTCTATCATCTTCGCGATAGGTCTTGCGATACTGCAGCGGCGTTAAACCAAATTTACGCTGAAATCTTTTGCTGAAGTAGCTCAAGTGATTGAAGCCAACGTGGTAGCAGATGGTTGAGATCGGCTCATCCGTTTCGATCAATAGGTTTTTGGCTTGAGACAATCGATAATCAATCAGATAGTTGATTGGGGTCAATGTCGTGTATTGCCGAAAAAGGGCGGTACAAGTACGTGTATTGATGGCAGCAGCTTTAGCGATCGCAGGAACCGTTAATGGTTCTTGATAATGCTCATGGACAAATGCCAGCATTAAGTAGATAGTTTCTTTCTTTGGTGAAGCAGGTCTTGCAGCCATTAGCTGTGAAAGGGCAGCTAAAAACAATTCATAGAGAGTAAATCGTTGTTCAATAAGCAGAGGCAGACGCACGGTTTGAACAAATGCTTGATGTTGGGCGGTTAAGGTTAAGCGCCGATAGCTGCGGGTGCGATCGTGGACTAATTGTTCGATCGCTTCTTTAAAAACAGGGTCAGCAATAAAGCCTGAAGAAAAATCAAAGCAGCAATATCGGACGTTTTCTGAAGCTAAAACAGCACCATGGAGTACACGGCTATTAATAATGATCGCCTCATTCTTGCTTAGCAAAATTTGCTCGTCGTCTATCGTATACACGAAGCTACCTTTTTCGACCCATACAATTTGCAGCTCGTCGTGCCAATGCAGATGCAATTGGTCGCCACGCTTTTGTTGCAAGCAACGTTGATAAATTGCGAAGGAGCGATTTGTAGTTGTATGTTTGGTCGTTTCTTCGTTTTCTTCTGTGCGTTCAAAGTACATACCGCACCACCTTTTTACAGAATAGTGTTAAAAACAATCAGGATATTGACAAAAGTTCACTATCTGATTCGGTATAATACTAACAAAGTAAAGTGAAAGACAAAAGGTGTTTTTATGAAAAAAACAGTTGGGATTGTTTATGCTTGTTCAGCAGCAGCTTTGTGGGCAGTTTCTGGCATCGCTGGACAAATTTTATTTACGAAATATAGTATTTCAGCAAATTGGCTCGTTTCAACACGATTGGTTCTTTCAGGGTGTTTGTTGCTAAGCATTGGGTTAAAGGATCGCGCTCGATTGATTTCCCCATTTCGGGAGAAAAAGGACTTCATTCAGCTGCTCTTGTTTTCTTTCTTAGGCATGTTTCTCGTTCAATTTACCTACTTTAAAACGATTGAGCAAAGCAATGCTTCGTTTGCAACGATTATTCAATATACAGGACCTTTCTTTGTTTTACTCTATGCCGCGATAGCCAAAAGGCAGCTCCCCTCTTTAAAGACATGTTTCTGGTTATTGGTAACCTTACTTGGCGTGACGGCTGTGGCATCAAAAGGACAGATTGAGCAATTAGCGACTTCCCAATCTGCGCTAGGCTGGGGGGGAGCATCAGCGATATCACTAGCTTTTTATTCTATACAGCCGCGTAAACTCTTGCAAAAATATGGGAGTTTACCAATTGTCGGCTGGGGGATGTTGATTGGTGGAGGCTTGGGGAATGTGGTTCATCCAATGTGGCAGATCGATAGTCAACTGAACGTTCAAGTGATTCTTTATTTGCTGGTGGTCATTTTATTTGGAACAGCATTAGCGTATTTGATTTTTTTAACAAGTTTACGCTATTTATCCTCAACACTTGCAACAGTTTTAACAGCAGTTGAGCCACTGCTGGCTGCTTTCTTATCGATCATTGTTTTTCATGATCACTTCACAGTGGTGGAGCTAGTAGGATTTATGGCAGTTATAGGGAGCATCATGTGTTTACAAAAAAAATTGTGAAAAAGACGAGATTCGCCAAAATCGGTGAAGTCTCGTCTTTTTTATAAATCAACAGAAAAAGAAAACGCAGGAGTCTACGCTTTCTTTTTCTGTTCTTCTTTTTTCTTGTCTGTGGTCGGTACGGAATCTAGGGCTTTTTTGAAAATCTCTTCTTTTTTCGTTTTATAGTTATGTTGACGTTCAGCATACACTTTTTCTTTCGTCTTTGTTTTCATACTCGGTCACCTCTTCCTTTTTTTAAGTATAGCACGATTTCACAAACTTATGCAAATCCTTGGTTTTCTCCTTGGTGTTATAATCTTTCTTGTAAAATACATTGTGAAAATATTTCTTTTGGCAGAGATGAGGGACTTCTCTATTAAGAAATTCGCATCCGGTTGGAGTCGATGTAACAGGATCTCATCTTAGCGTCGATCACACAGCTGGAAGCGGCGTTCTTTTTGAAGCAACTTTTTCACAGAATCCCTCGTGTAAAAAAGGAATGATAAATGGGTGGTTTTAGTATCGATTTTTGAAAAAGGGGATCTGGAAAGAAATGTTATTCAAATAACAGTCTTGTTTTTCAAAAAGTGGGTTTGTTTGCAAAAAAATTCCTGTTTTTATTCGCGAATTAAAATAACGTTGAATGAAATAGCGTTTTTCTGTAGTTTATAGAAATCTTTGTAAATAGAGTGCCATTGAGCAACACCAAAGAGAAAGTGATCAAAAAGAATAACGCAGGAAAATAAATGACACGTTTTATTAAACGTAAAGTAAAAAAATACAAAACGAAAACAATATCAAAAAATATTAATTTTTGTTAAAATGGGGTACAGGGGGTGTTTTATTGGAATCTCGGAAAATCAAACGTAAGCGTTTAGTGAAACAAAAACGGTCCCTTTTCGTACAAAAAGGATTGGGTATCACAGCAGCGTTAGCATCGACTTCAGGTGTCTTTACGTCTCTTGCTCATGCGACCGAAACGACAAACGCTTCGTCATCAACCAACACAACTGCTACTCTTGCCAGATCGTCAGCTGAAACGGCGATCAATCGACAATTTAAAACAACAGCTTCACTGAATGTTCGTTCAAATGCTTCAACAAGTGCCTCTATCGTAAGTGGTGTAGGAGCAAATACAACAATTACTGCGGTGGCTCAAAAGAACGGTACCTCAGTGAATGGCAATACAACATGGTATAAGCTATCAACAGGGGGCTGGATCTCAGGTGCTTATGTGAAAAGCACTTCAGGCTCTTCTTCTGCCAATACAGGCTCGTCCAATTCGTCGTCTTCTTCATCGGAAAAAGCAATTTCGAAATCAGTGAAAACGACCACTGCATTGAACGTCCGTTCAAATGCAACGACTAGTTCTAGTGTCGTACGTGGACTAAGCAGCAATGCGACAGTACAAGTCGTTGCACAAAAGAGTGGAACGTCGGTGAATGGCACGACCACTTGGTACAAATTGTCCACAGGCGGTTGGATCACGGCGGCCTATGTCAAAGATGTTTCCAGCAGCTCAACAGGCAATAGTTCTTCTGGCGGCAACACAAGTGTTTCTGCAGAAACGGCTATCAACAAGAACGTGAAAACAACAGCGGCATTGAATGTCCGTTCGAGTGCCTCAACAAGCGGGAGTGTCGTTGGCAGCCTAAGCAACAGCACGACGGTGAAGGTCGTTGCCCAGAAAAATGGCACATCCGTTGGCGGCACCAATGTTTGGTACAAAGTATCGACTGGTGGCTGGATCACAGCGGCATATGTACGTGACGTCACGTCTAGTTCTGGAAATACAAGTAATAACAATAATTCAAACACAGGTTCAAGCAACACCGGTTCATCAAACGGCTCAAGCAATGCGAGTGAGCAAGCCATCAACAAAACGTTCCAAACAACCACTGGTATGAATGTGCGCTCAAATGCATCGACTTCTGCAAGTGTAGTCAGCAGTTTGGGCAGCAATGCGACTTTCAAAGCAGTCGCTCAAAAACAAGGAACGTCAGTCAATGGCAATGCCACTTGGTATAAGTTATCAACGGGTGGCTGGGTATCTGCAGCGTATGTGAAGGAAGTCAGTGCAACGACTCCTGGCAACAATAACAACGCAGGCAATACCAATGTTCCGATGAGCGTGAACGGAGCAGCGATCGTTGCAGAAGCTAGAAAACATATCGGCACTCCTTATCAATGGGGAGGCAAAGGACCAGATGTCTTCGACTGTTCCGGGTTTACACGCTACGTCTTCTTAAAAGTGACGGGCAAAAACATCGGTGATTGGACAGTCCCGCAAGAAAGCGCAGGGACGATCATTCCTGTCTCGCAAGCACAAGCTGGCGACTTGCTGTTCTGGGGTCAAAAAGGGAATACCTACCACGTAGCGATCGCTACCAGTAATACAAGCTATATCCATGCGCCAAGCACGGGTTATACAGTCACCGAAGCACAATCAGGCTTTTCGACTGCTAGCTTCGCTCTACGAGTGAAATAAATGTTTCATTGAATAGGCAAAGGGTTTGTCCTTTGTTAGAAACGCCCCTAAGAAAGCTGCCATCAGTTTTCTTAGGGGCGCTTTTTGGGTTGGGCGCAGATCTTTTTAAAAGGTGGGGCTTTGCCCTGTTTTTTTGACAAAAAGGCCGATTTGTCAAAATCGCTTGTTTTTACTAGTACAAATTTTTGTCAAAAAAAATAGTTACTGATACCATAAAAACGTACCAATATTAGGAGGGATCTACATGAGATATACGAACGGAAATTACGAAGCTTTTGCAAGAAGCAGAAAACCGAAAGATGTCGAAAAGAAAGAAGCCTATATTGTTGGTGGGGGATTAGCAGGACTTGCTGCGGCAGTCTTCTTGATCCGTGACGGCCATATGGCGGGTGAGAAAATCCACGTCCTTGAAGAACTTTCTTTATCAGGCGGTTCATTAGACGGAAAATTCATTCCCCATGATGGATTTGTGACCCGCGGCGGTCGAGAAATGGAAAATCATTTTGAGTGTCTGTGGGATCTATTTCGCTCGATTCCATCTTTGGAGGTGGAAGATGCTTCGGTGCTAGATGAGTTTTACTGGTTGGACCACGATGATCCAAATTCGTCTAACTGTCGGATCATTCACAATCGCGGCCAACGAGCAGCAGATGATGGAGAATTTACCTTGTCTGCGACAGCACAAAAGGAATTGACCCAATTATTTATGACTTCAGAAGATCAATTGATCGGGAAAAAAATCGAAGATGTTTTTGGCGAAGAATTCTTTGAATCTAATTTTTGGCTATACTGGTGTACGATGTTCGCCTTTGAAAAATGGCATTCGGCGATTGAAATGCGCCGCTATGTGTTGCGTTTTGTGCACCATATCGATGGCTTGCCTGATTTTACTGCGTTAAAATTTACCCGTTACAACCAATATGAGTCATTGGTCAAACCACTACTTGCTTATTTGGAAGAACAAGGAGTTGACTTCCAATATGAATGCACCGTCAGCAATATCGATGTTCGGATCGTGGGCGAGGAAAAAGTTGCTCAAAAACTTGTGCTAGAAAAAGCGGGGGCAATCGAAGAAATTCCTTTATCAGAAGATGACTTGGTCTTTGTTACCAACGGATCGATCACTGAAAGTTCCACGCAAGGGGACCATTATACTCCAGCGCCTATCTCAAAAGCACCTGGTGGCAGCTGGCGTTTATGGAAAAACTTGGCGGCGCAATCGCCTGAGTTTGGTCATCCAGAAGTCTTTTATGAAAACTTGCCTGAAGAAAGCTGGTTTGTGTCGGCAACCGTGACTTGGCAAAATTTTGATGTGGAACCTTATTTAGAAAAATTGACCCATCGCAAGTTACGAACAGGCAGAATCGTCACTGGCGGGATCATCACCATCAAAGATTCCAATTGGATGATGAGCTTTGCGACCCATCGCCAACCGCACTTTAAAGAACAAAAAGACCAACAAACGATCACATGGGTGTATGGCTTGTTGTCAAATACACCAGGAAACTACATCAAAAAACCAATTGAACAATGTTCTGGACAAGAAATCGTGCAAGAACTGCTTTACCATTTAGGCGTGCCGGAAGCAGAAATCCAACGCATTTCAAAAGAATCAAGTGTGGCAGTTCCAGTCTACATGCCGTTTATCACTTCTTACTTCATGCTGCGTGAACCAGGGGATCGGCCATTGGTTATTCCAAATGGCTCCAAAAACTTAGCGTTTATCGGTAATTTCGCAGAGACTGAACGAGACACTGTTTTTACAACAGAATATTCCGTTCGGACTGCAATGGAGGCTGTTTATCAGCTATTAGATGTGGAACGTGGGGTACCAGAAGTGTTTGCTTCCGCTTATGATCTACGTACTTTGGCCAAAGCTGTCTATTATCTGACCGATAAGAAAAAAATTACAGAAATGGAGCTGCCGTTTATCGAACGGAAACTCTTGGAAGGCTTCGTTAAGAAAACCGAACATACCTACATTGGCGATCTGTTGAAAGAAAACCATTTGATTTAAATAAAACGCAACGACAACGAGGCGAAAGAAGCTGCTCGTTGTCGTTGCGTTTTTTATTTACTTTTTAGCGCAGTTTGAACGAATCATTATTCCTCAGATAAAATCCGAACTTGGATCTCTGTCAAATAAGCTTGCTCGTCGCTAAGGGTCGTTTCGTGGATCGATCGTTCATAGAAGTAGTCATCGATTTGCCAGTGGTGCGTCGCAATCAGCTGCTTGAGTTTTTGATAGAACTGCTTCAATCCTTCGTCATCCCCCTGATAAATGGCGGTTAAATAGCATCCTGCTGGTTTCACGAAGGAAGTCCCTTGCGGCTCTTCTTGCCGCACGTAAACGTAGTCGATGTCTTGCGTATCGTCTTTGTTCGTCCGAATCATAAAACCGTACTCGTTATTCGAAAAAAGATAAGGCTGTGCCATCAATAGGTCGTAGGCTTGGGTGATCATCTCTGGGATGGAGCTGCCGTTTAATCTAGGACTAAGGGAGAAATATTCCTCTGGCTGTTCCTTCAAGGTGAAGGGGGAAGTTTTTTCTGCAGCCAGGCGCAAATCCGCAGCTTTTCGTTCGATGATTTTTTTGATGTTGGTCAACTGCTGAATTTTTTCATCGATGGTTTGCCGCTTGGCTTCCAATAAGTTTCTCATGGTCTCGGCATCCCCCTGCAGCGCTGTTTGGATCTCTTTTAAGGGCATCGATAATTCTTTCAATGACAGGATCAATCCGAGATCCAAAAGTTGATCAAGGGAATAATACCGATACCCGTTCTCGTCTTTGCTGTTTGGTTGAAATAGCCCAATCTCGTCATAATAGTGGAGTGTCCGAGGATTGATCCGCGCGAAGCGTGCCATTTCCGATACTTTTAATTTGGTTTTCATGAACATCCTCCTTGACTTTACAGTTACTGTAAACTTTATACTAAGGATAGTCAACTACTGGGAGGAAGATAGAATGAATAAAAAAGTAACGTATCGACCATTTAAACGAGAAGATCTGCCTGCGCTTGTGCAAGTGATTATTGATAGCTGGAACTACGACAAGCAATTTGACAAGAAGACCGCCAAGCACTTTGCTCATGTCTTTTTGTGTTATGAACTTGCCCGTGCGACCTATTCGCGGGTGGCTCTTTTAAATGGTGAAGCTGTCGGCATCTTGTTAGCAGACAGTAAAAGCGGGAAGAAGCTTCATCCAGCGCGCTATTGGGGGAAAACGATTTGGCATGCTTGCTGCTTACTGCTTACGAAAGAAGGGAGAAACACGCTGCTGCATTATGCCAAGGAGGTGGCTGAGTTAAATCAAGCGATGTTGAAAGACTTACAAACTCCTTTTCAGACCGAAGTTGGTTTGTTTGCCGTTAGTCCCAAAACACAAGGATTGGGTGTAGGCAAGCAGCTCTTTACTTCCTTTTTAGCGATGGTCCAGCAGGAAAAAACGGCTCCGTTTTTCCTTTATACCGATACCACCTGTAATTTCGGTTTTTATGAGCATATGGGCTTGAAGCGGGCAGCTGCTGTGAAACGCTGGATCAAAAAACCGATTAAGAAGGAAATCGAGTTTTATATCTATACTTCCTAAGAGTGCAGCGATGCACTCTTTTTTCATTGGCTAGTATGGTAAACTGGAAGCAAAGAAGGTCAAGGAAGCTGTTTTCGTTTTATGGAAACGGCGCTTATTTTGGTCGAAAGCGATAGATCATTCCGCTTTCGTAAAAAGGATGGGGAATGGGAAAGGATGGTTTATTTGGAGAAAAAGCAGATAGGGTTTATTTTAAGTGATATTGATGGGACGATCTTGGATCATAAGCATCAAATCGATCTGGATTTGATTGAAGAAATCAAACGATTGAAGCAGCAAGCGATTCCTTTTGTTTTGGCTTCTGCTCGCTCCCCGAAAGGAATGCTACCGATAGCTCAAGAATTAGGGATAGAAGACTGGCCCTTGGCTTGTTACAACGGTGCCCTGATTGGAGGGTACGATCAAAAGGGCACACTGGTACCGATTTTCAGTCATGAGGTCAAAAAAGCAGAAGCAAAAACTTTGGTTGCGCGCATCAAAGCTGATTTTCCTGGTGTTTCCATCAATGTCTACTCTGGTGATCAGTGGTATTGCGAAAGAGTGGACCAATGGGCACGAGCAGAAGCGGCGATCACCAAAGAGACTCCTGTAGAAACTTCATTAGAACAACTGTTGGCACAAGAAGCTTTTGAGGTTCATAAGTTTCTTTTGATCGGCACAACGGCAGAAATCCAAGCGCTTCATGCTGCCTGCCAGAACGCTGGATTTTTAGAAAGCGCCTTTTACTTATCCAAAGAGAATTATTTGGAAGTCACTCATCAAGCTGTGGGAAAAGATAAGGCGCTAAATGAATTGGCGGCCTATTTTCAAGTGCCGCTGGCGCAAACCTTAGCGATCGGCGATAATTTTAACGACCTGCCAATGATTGCTTCAGCTGGTATTGGTGTTGCGATGGAGAATGCGCCCGAATTGGTCAAAGCAAAAGCTGATTTTGTGACGACTAGCAATACAGACCATGGGGTTGCTGATGCGTTGCGGCGATTTGTCACAGAGTAGATAAAAAAACTAGGTTTTTTGAACAAATTGATTGACTTTCATTTCTACTCTCCTTAAACTTTTAGCTATACCTAAAAAGGTAAGTGTTTGTTGGAAAGAAGGAGAAAAATGAATAAGAAGACCGAGAAGACATTGACCAAATTTGCCGAGCCGTTGGGGCTCTCCGTTGATACTTCCACTGGGGTGATTTATGGAACGTATCATAGTTATAAACTTTTTTTAGTTCAAGAGAATAACAATAGTTATTCTCTAGTGGGTCATTTTTCACTTACCAAAGATGGCGAACTTCCCAACCAAGAAGAAGTCAAAGAAGTTTTAAGTGAGTCAAAAGAGATCATCGACTGTGTGATCCAAGGATATCAAGTTGCCTATACTTTACGCGGAGCGATGACTGCAGGGAAAACCGTGGACAAGTTACGTACTGCGTTGGACCAGTTGACGAATTTTTTGAAGACGAAAGGCTTCCAAAATGCTTGTACCTTCTGCGGCGCGGTCACTGAGCCCGTTTCGCTGTATGCGATTGGCGGCGCTCCCGTCATTGCCTGTGAAGCTTGCTTTAAGAAACAACAAGAAGCAGTCCTTGCGCAAGAACGGGAAAAAGGGCAGAAAAAAGAAAATTGGTTATCTGGAACCGTGGGTGCGTTTCTTGGCTCACTGATTGGTGCCGGCGCAATTATTTTATTAGGACAACTGGGGTATGTTGCTGCATTGTCTGGGATCGCGATGGCGATCTGTGCCATCAAAGGTTATGAATTATTAGGTGGAAAACTCAGCACAAAAGGTATTATTAGTAGTATTATCGTCATGATCATCATGGTCTATGTCGGGAATCGTATCGACTGGTCGATCAGTGTAGCGAATTATTACACGGACGTTGATGTCTTCTATGCCTTCCGTATTTTACCTGATTTGATTCGTGAAGGATATTTGGAAGCGAGTCAATATTACGGGAACTTAGGTCTGGTCTATCTCTTTACGGCGATTGGGGCTGTGCCAACTATTATCGCTACGGTACGAGAGGGGAAAGTGACGCGTCAAAGCTATAAAATGGAGTAATCCACGTTTCTATCCAAAGATAAAAAAACACAAAGCGAGATCTTTTTCGCTTTGTGTTTTTTGTTTTTGTGTCATAAATAATAACATGCAGTGTTAACATAAAAAATAAATAATAATAAAATGAGAAAAATAGCTTGCTTTTATAATTAATATTTATTAAAATCTTATTTACATTCAGAGCTTTGTAATAATTCTGAAAATTTTGGATTTTTATAAGGGGTAGGTAAGATGAAGAAAAAATGGGGATATGGTGTCGTCGCTGTTTGTGGAATCGTATTAGCAGGTTGCTCAACAGGAGGGACATCAAGTACAGGTGAAAGTTCAAGTGGTAGTGGGACAGCAGCTGCCGAACAAATTTTTAATGTTGTGGTTCAACAAGAAATGCCGAGTGCCGATCTATCCTTAGCCACCGATACGATCAGTTTCAGTGCTTTAAATAATGTGTATGAAGGGTTGTACCGCTTAGATGCTGATAGTAAGCCCGAACCAGCAGGTGCCGCCGAATTAGCGGAAGTCAGTGAAGATGGTCTGACCTATAAATTGAAATTACGTGAAGATGCCAAATGGTCAAATGGAGAACCAGTAACAGCAGCGGATTATGTCTTTGGCTGGCAACGCACTGTAAGTGCGGAAACAGGTTCTGAGTATGCGTACTTATTTGCGCCCGTAACCAATGCCGAAGCGATAACAGCAGGTGAAAAAGATGCCTCAGAATTAGGGATCAAAGCAGTCAGTGACTATGAATTAGAAATCACGCTGACGACACCTACGCCATACTTCCAATACTTATTGGCGTTTCCATCCTTCTTCCCACAAAGCCAAGCAGTCGTAGAAGACAACGGCGATCAATATGCTTCAACAAGCGACAATGCCGTTTACAATGGACCCTTTGTGTTGGCTGGCTTTGATGGGCCAGGAACCGATACAGAATGGTCATATGAAAAGAACGACCAATATTGGGACAAAGAGACGGTGAAACTTGATACCATCAATGTTAGTGTCGTAAAAGAATCATCGACCTCCTTGAATCTATTCCAAGATGGGCAAGCAGACGACGTCATCTTAACAGGAGAATTGGCACAGCAAATGGCCAATGATGAAGCGTTTGTGTCAGAACCATTAGCCCGTACTTCCTATATCGAGTTGAATCAGCGCGAAGAAGATTCGCCATTCCGCAATGAGGATCTGCGTAAAGCAATCTCTTATGCCATCGATCGTGATGCATTAGTGACATCGATTTTAGGGGACGGTTCATTGGCTTCCACAGGATTGATACCAAAAGGAATGACATTTAACCCAACTGATAATACTGATTTTGTCGATGAAGCGGAAAGTGTCATTGAATACGATCAAGAAAAGGCCAAAGAACATTGGGAAAAAGCCAAAGAGGCGTTAGGAATCGATTCCTTGAGCTTTGAAATTTTGGCTTCTGATACAGATTCAACCAAAAAGGCCATTGAGTATATTCAAAGTGCGATTCAAGACACGCTGGATGGGGTGAAAGTTAGCCTAAGTCCTGTTCCTTTCTCCGTTCGTTTAGATCGTTCAAACTCAGGTGACTTTGATGTCGTCATGGGTGGTTGGGGAGCTGACTATGCGGATGCTAGCAGCTTTACTGATTTGTTTGTTACCGACAATTCCTACAACCGCGGTCGTTGGACAAGTGAGGAGTACGATGCAGCAGTGAAATCGTCTGCCACGACAAACGCTGGCAATCCAGATGCTCGCTGGCAAGATTTGTTAGATGCAGAGAAAATCATTATGGATCAACAAGGGGTCATCCCTGTGTACCAAAACGTTGAAGCTCATTTACGTGCACCAAAAGTAAAAGGGGTCGTATCACACGGTGCTGGTGCGCAATATGACTACAAGTGGGCAGTTATTGAAGAATAAGCGCCTAAAGAAGAAACTGGTTTTGCGTGAGCAAGCCAGTTTTTTTTTGGGCTTTGTTCTTACTTACACAATGTTAGTAATGAGAGCGGATGCAATTGTTTATAAAAAAACAAAAAAAGTTGGCAAGGGATCAACGATCGACTTGCCAACCTCGTTTTTTGTTCATCTATTTCACAGAAATCCAGTGAAAGATTATTCGCTAACTGTTACGTCACCTGTTACAGAAGCGCCATCTTCGTCAAGTGTTGCTGAATCTTGGAATTCTTTTGAAGTGAATGTTACGTTACCTTCAACTTTTGCACCGTTCAATACAAAGCCGTTAGCATTCACTTCAACGTCACCTTTGATTACACCGTGAACGATGTTGAAGTTTTCTGAGTTAACGATCAATTTAGGAACAGTTACTGTGTATTCAGCTGTTACGTTGCGGTCTTCATCTTGTGAGTACAATGCAAATTTACGGTAGATATCAGCAGAGTCGTCACCTTTGTCGTGGAATTCGCCATCAACGGTTACGTCGTTATCAAATGTCATGTCGCCAGTTACAGCAACGATCCAGTTACCATCTGCGCTCAATGCTTTTTCGATCACTGAAGTTTGGTCACTGATAGAAGCAGTTGAAACAACGTCATCTGATGATTCAGTTGATGCAGCAGTTGAAGCTGCTGTTGATGATGAGCTTGCAGCTGTATCGTTATCTGAACTACATGCAGCTAAAAGAGTGCCTCCCATAAGCAATGATGCAGCGATTAAAGTGATTTTAGTTTTTTTCATGTTTCCTTCTCCTTTGTATTCCCATAGTTTTCTTAAAAACAAAATGATTATACCATACCGAGGTGAAGTTTGTGAAACAAAAAACATAAATGAGGAGAAATTTAATAAATAGCAGCCTAGGATTAAAAAAATTTCAAAAAAACTGGGAATAAATGAGTGACGCTTACGAATGAATGAGACATCTCATTCACAAAGAACTCTCCATTATGGAAGAAATGCCCTTCTTCTATAATGGAGGGGCATTACTACATGCGCTTTCGATCCGTCAACTGCTTGAACTTCGATACGATCAAATCCATGATGAACTGATACATAAAAGCATGGGTTTGAAAATGGGTTTGGTGAGGGAAGATGATTGCTTCTTGGACAAAGGGCAGTTCCGAGATCTGTGGATTAGCGGTGATCACGATGACTTTGGCTTTGGTTCGATCGAAGAAATCTTTCCGTGGTGTTCCATTTCGAATTTGCTGTTTCGTTAGGTAGTCACCGGAGTTGGTAAAAATGATAAACAGCGATTCTTCATCAGCGGTCTTGATGATTTCTTCCTGTACGAGATCGTCTTGGAAGGTCCGAATGAACTTGCCGTTGTATGCTAGTTTGATCTGGAAATCAATAGCAGCCGATTCTGAGAATAAAATTCCAAAAGCAAAGACATTTTTATGGGTCAAAATGGCTTTTGCGACCCGTTCGATGGCTGGCAGATCAAGATGATGACGCAGATAATCGATGTCTTGTACAACTGCGTCAAAATAGGAGTCTACGCCCTCTTGCTCTAAGGCAGACAAAATATTCGAACGATAATTCAGGGGATTGTTGAAGCGGTTTTCGATAAAGGCAGCGTTGTCTTTTAGATCGCCATAATCATCAAAGCCCAAGGTGCGAGCGAATTTTGAAACGGTTGACTTTGACACATGGCAAAGAGCAGCGAATTCACCAATGCTTAGAGTTTGGATCTGATCATAATGGTTGATCATGGTCAAACCGATATAGTAGTTGGTGGAATCAGTGGGTGCATTATTTAAAAGATTCAATAAACGAATGATTAAGAGGCCCATTTTCTTTCCTTTCTTGTAAGCAGTTTCCAAATTGCGAACTTTCGCAGGTGAGAGAAAAAAATCTGCTATAGTAACGCCATAAAGCGCTTTATAAATCAAACACGGGAGTGAGTCATTTGGCAAAAGATTATTCAAAACTTGCTAGTGAAATTATAGCACAGGTCGGTGGGGAACAAAATATCGTTAGCCTGTATCATTGCATCACTAGATTGCGTTTTAAGTTGAAAGATGTCGAGTTGGCACGAAAAAATAAGGATAAGATTCAGCAGCTGGATGGGGTATTGTCTGTCATTGAAGGAAATGGCCAGTTTCAAGTCGTGATCGGTAATCATGTAGCGGATGTTTTTCAAACGATCATGAGTAAGTATTCGATCCAAAATGCTTTGGAAAGTGATGGGGATGCCGAAGAATCAACAGAAAAACAAGGCAATGTATTTATCCGATTCTTCAATGTATTGTCTGCGATCTTTAATCCAATCATTGTTGCTCTTGCAGGGGCAGGGATGTTAAAAGCTTTGCTAGTTGTTTTTACAACCTATCATTTGATGGATGCGGAAGGAAGCACCTATAAAATATTAGCTGCTGCTGGCAATAGTGTCTTTTATTTCTTGCCTTTATTTTTAGCGATCAGTGCAGCGCGGATTTTCAAAGTCAATATGTTTATTGCTTTAGCAATCGTTGGGGCGTTGCTGGAGCCGAATTTTACAGCAATGGTGACGGAAAATGGTGTGACGGTCGATTTCTTTGGCATCCCAGCTGTGTTGATGGGGTATTCGGGTACCGTGATTCCAGCGATCGTTTCGATCTATATCTACTCGCACTTGGAACGACTACTCAAACGGATCATTCCTAAGAGTATCGAGATTTTTGCTCTATCACTAGTAGCTCTTTTGATCATGGTGCCTTTGACCGTTTTGATCATTGGACCGGTCGGTGTAATGCTTGGGGACGGTTTAGGCAATGCCATGAACTTTATCAGCGACAAGAGCGGGCTGTTGGCTGGCTTGTTGATCGGTGGCGGTTGGACATTCTTAGTAATGATCGGGATCCATTGGGGAGTTGTACCGATTATGGTCAATAACCTAGCGGTATATGGCTATGATACGCTGCGCCCGATGATCGCAGCAGCAACATTTGCGAGTGCTGGGGTTGCTTTAGGTGTGTTTTTACGCTCTCGCAGAAAAGAAACCAAAGGCCTGGCGCTATCTTCTTTGCTTCCAGCATTGCTTGGAGGAATTACAGAGCCAATCGTCTATGGACTTTCGGTAAAATTTAAAAAGCCGTTGATTGCTCAAACCATCGTTGGTGCCCTTGCTGGTGCGTTTATGGGAATGATGCAAACCAAGGCCATCGTCTATGTTTTCCCAGCATTGACGACATTGCCAGCTTTCTTTGGGGACACCTTTGTGTACTATTTGATCGGCATTGCCTTTGCGTTCTTCGGTACTGCTATTTTGACCTATGTATTAGGATTTGAAGAAACGCTAGAACCTGTTTTAGAAGAAGGTGCAGGGCTGCAAGTGATGACACCAGTTGCTGGTGAAGCGATCACGCTTGATGATGTCAAAGATGAAGTATTTTCTTCTCGAGCAATGGGGGATGGATTAGCCGTTTATCCATCAGCCGGCGATATTTATGCGCCACTTACTGGTACGGTTGTGACAGTTTTTCCAACTGGACATGCTTTTGGGATCCAATCAGCTGCTGGGACGGAAGTGTTGGTTCATATCGGCTTAGACACGGTTGATTTAGCAAAAGGCGTGTTTGAGATTTCGGTGAAACAAGGGGATCAAGTCGTGAAGGGGCAAAAAATTGGCACCTTTGACTTAGCAAAAATTATTGAAAAAGGATATGATCCGACAACCATGTTGGTCTTTACCAGTGTGATCAAAGAAGATGCATTGACAGTTGTGGATCAAGCGAAAAAAGACGTTACCGCTTTGGTAGCAAATGATTTATTAAAAGGAGCGATTTCATGAGTGTATTTCCAAAAAATTTCCTATGGGGCGGCGCGATCGCCGCAAATCAAGCCGAAGGAGCTTATTTGGAAGGAGGAAAAGGATTAAGTGTAGCAGATATTTTACCAGTTGGTGAAAAACGTATTGAGCAAGTTTCACTGCAGCTTGAAGAGGATAACTTTTATCCGAGCCATGAAGCCATCGACTTTTATCATCGGTACCCAGAAGACATTGAACTGTTTGCGGAAATGGGCTTGAAGTGTTTGCGTACCTCAATTGCTTGGAGTCGCATTTTTCCGAATGGGGATGAGACGGAACCCAATGAAGCAGGTTTACAATTTTATGATGATTTATTTGATGCCTTGAATGAAAAAGGGATCCAACCAGTTGTTACATTAGCTCATTTTGAGACGCCACTGCATTTGGTGACGAAATATGGTGGTTGGCAAAATCGTGCACTGATCGATTTTTTTGATCGGTATACAAAAGTGGTTTTTGCACGCTACAAAGGGAAAGTGAAATATTGGATGACTTTCAATGAAATCAACCATACCCATACGATCCCGTTACTCGCAGCAGGTATCGATGTGTTTTCTTTCGAGACTGAAGAAGAAAAATTACAGGCACTTTATCAAGCAAGTCATAATATGTTTGTTGCAAGTGCCAAAGCAGTTCTGAATGGGAAGGCAGTAGATGAAAACAATCAGATTGGCTGTATGCTGTCACTGAGTCCGATTTACCCTGCAACGTGCAACCCGCAAGATGTTTTTGAATCGTATCAACTGCGCCGTCGTTCCTTGTTCTATAGTGATGTGCAATTGCGAGGAGCATATCCGGAATACTTCGACCGCATCGTGAAGGATAATCATCTGTTGCTGGACATTACAGAAGAAGATCTAGCGATCATTAAAGCGGGGACCTGCGATTATTTAGGCTTTAGTTTTTACCGCAGCTCATTGCATGAAGCAGGCATGAAAATTTTAGGCAATACTGGCGGATTACTAGGGAAAAAGAATCCTTACCTAAAAGAAACTGCTTGGGGATGGCCGATCGATCCGCTGGCATTACGCTATGTTTGCAGCGAATTGACTGATCGCTATCAAAAACCATTATTTATCGTTGAAAATGGAATTGGTTTAAAGGATGTTGTCAATGAAGATGGATCGATCGTCGATGAAGAACGGATGGCCTATTTGAAAGACCATGTAGAAGCAATGGCGGAATCGATCAAAGATGGCGCAACGATTCTAGGCTATACATGGTGGGGACCGATCGATATCGTTTCTGCGGGGACAGGAGAGATGGAAAAACGATACGGCTTTATCTATGTCGATAAGCAAAATGATGGTAGCGGAGATCTTTCCCGCAAGAAAAAAGCTAGTTTTGCGTATTATCAGCAAGTGATCGCCACGAATGGGGAAGCGTTGGCGTACGAATCATTTTTGAAAGGCGGCAAGTAAAATGAAAAGTTATTTTCCAAAAGATTTCCTCTGGGG
>Ga0160505_100494_pt1 | contig 22604 bp, 14 predicted proteins | sample DIDeMG_FD_108225 | JGI IMG/M metagenome (GOLD analysis project Ga0160505, IMG submission 108225) | Enriched chicken feces microbial communities from UW Madison campus, WI, USA - DID2874_E49_Stillage MG | ecosystem: Host-associated > Birds > Digestive system > Large intestine > Fecal ... | reverse complement strand
TGCCAGTCTCATAGAGACAAATGTTTTTGAAATTTTATGTCTTCTTTGTATATCGTTTTGTTTTGTAAATTTTATGTAACTATTTGATGTAAGGACAATAAACTGATTATCTATCTATCTATCTATCTATCTAAGCGTCCACAATGGAAAATATTTTGAAATTCATGTCTTGTTTGTATATCCTTTTCTTCTTACTATTTTTGCTACGTACTTTCTAGATATAATGACAATAAACATAGATAGATAGATAGATAGATAGATAGATAATCAGTTTATTGTCCTTACATCAAATAGTTACATAAAAATTACAAAACAAAACGATATACAAAGAAGACATGAGCGACTGTCTGTCTATCCAATGGCATAAAAAGAAAACAAACTGCACGTATCTCGAAGAGACTGACAAGATATTCGATTTTTTAAACAACAAAAAAAAATGCATTACACCCACAATCTATAAACTAACAATTACTAAATTAACACCAATTGATAACTTTTTCTTATTTGCAAACACCATCTGGAGTGCATGCGGGACCATCACTGACTGACTGGAGATTGTTCTCGGAATTCTCATTTTTCCACTCAGTATATGACTTGTCCAGTGTTCTCAAAAAGGAAACGGGTTCCTGAGCACCAGAGACGGCATACTTTTTATCAAATACAAAAAATGGTACACCCTGCACACCATATCTTGTAGCTTCTCTGATATCAGCCTTGACAGCGGCAGCATATTTGTCGTCGGTCAGAGCCTTTTCAGTCTCGGCCTCAGTGAGACCGACCTCTTTGGCGACACTAAAAAGGTCGGACCGGTCGTTAAGGTTCTTACCATCTTGGAAAAAAGCTTTGAAAAAGATTTCCTCAGCATGATTACCAAGTCCCTTCTCCTGCGCAAGTTGTAAAACACGATGGGTATTGAAAGAGTTTGTATCTCTGACAATGTCAAAGTTGAAATCAATGCCAGCTTTTTTGCCAGTAACAAGCAAAGATTTATGCAGCTCTTTGCAGTGACTTACAGTCCAGCCTTTCTTTTCTGCCAGAAACTCGTAATGACTTTTAGTGATGTTTTCGGTGGGGATGGTAGGGTCGAGTTGGAAACTTTTCCAGACAAGCTCAACGTTGCTGGCATGCTTAAACTGGGAGAGGGCCTTTTCGTAGTTGCGCTTGCCAATAAAGCAGAAAGGACACATGACGTCACTCCAAACTTCGACTATCATTTTAGACATTGTGAATGATTTTTGTTAATGAACGTGAATAGAATAACAATGAGTTTAACAAGCTAGTGCTGGTGAATGGTGATCGTAAGTAAGAGTGGCTAGGTGATAAAAAAAAAATTAGTAAAAGGTATGGCGAAAATTTTGTTTTATATCTTTATTTTTTTGTTGCTAAACTCCGTGATGCCTTTAAATGCCGTTAATACTGCAAGCCAAAAAAAAACAACCCCCATAGCTGTTAAACCAGCTTCGAGCCAGATGCGCATTCAATTTCGGTCAATCACGTAATATTGGTTACAAACGTCTCTTTTAGGCACAACAAACAGTTTTGCTTTACTAATCAACGTTGAAAAACGCTGATTACGAATATTCAGGGCCACGGAGTTAGGCAAAGCACGATAGAAAAGGGGACCACTGTTTGAACAATGATTCAACGATTGCCACAATTATAACAGAAAATGATTTGCTCATGGATATCATAGAGTACTTTATTTTCACATGGCTTCAAGGCTGTTGCTTTCACAGTATATTAAAAACGCAGAGATCTAGCAAGTTGGAATAATTGCGCGCCGTAATCTAATTGATAGCTTGCCGTTTTTGAAGTATCTACTTAGTAAATTGCCTAAAACTTGAGAATTCTGGACAAGTGAGATGCAAAAATTGAATAAAAAAATTCTGTTCATTGTTTTCATAAGTTTAAATTCTTCTCTATGTTCAGCCGGGGGTGATACTGCAAATAAAAATATCATACCAAATTTTTGGTCTTAGGTGCCATGACACTTGTGATAGTAAACATATCACTATTATATCACGTGATATCAACAACACTATAAAACCCTCTTGCTACCACCACCACCAACCCACCACCAAAATTTAACCTGCCAACTTTTTCGCCACCAAGAACAACAACCAATTCAAAACCCACGGTCTAAGCTGTTCTTATTTGCAACACCAGATACAAATGAGACTCAGGCTGTAGAAATAATCGACTTATCAACTCTTTGACGCGTATTTTGTTAAGTGCTGGCACTTGGTTTGCACTCTTGTTGCAAATATCTGATGGTGGCAAGAATGCATTACCCTGCTTCTCTCACAAGCTCCCAAAAGGGGGGTTCTACCAAAATATCTTAGTTTTTACAACTTAACCTCTTACCAACCACTTTTTTTTTGTATTTTGTTATTTCTTTAAGTCCAGCAGCAACGACAGTAGCTAGTATAGCAACGTGACAAAGAACGAAGATATTTAAAACAAAGCAAAAAAAAAAAAAAAAAAAAAAAAAATTCTAATTTTTTTTTTTTTTTTTTTTTTTTTTTTTTTTTTTTTTTTTCTAATTTTTATTTTTTATTATAATTTTTTTTTTTTTTTTATATTTTTACAATAATATAAAAAAAAGAAAAAAAAAAAAAAAAATAAAAAAAAAAAAAAAAAAAAAAAAAAAAAAAAAAAAAACCAGAAATTATATTCAGTTAGAGATCGATTCCTTTTACTTTTTTACTCTATCTTTTGTTATTATTATCATTTTTTTATTTTCGTTGTGAATTTTCACCAGCAACATCAGAAACGCAATATAATATGTCAAACAAGATTGTGGTATGTCAGACAACAGCACTAACGGGTGTTTCGGAAACTAATTAGACTGGTTTAGGGCCCGATCTACAAGGATGTCATTGACGAGGTAATTAGAGAAGTCAGACAGGATTTTGAAGACGACGGTGTTGATGAGCAGACTCTCCAAGAGCTGAAAAGTGTGAGTGCTACTGTGACTGGGCATAAAACCTTTTATACTAACTTTTATATCAGTTATGGCAGAAGAGTCTGTCGGCCACTGGTGTTGCCAGTTTTCCATGGGACGAGAGTGCGGCTGAGGAAGAGGCACAGCTCCATCAGCAGCAGCAACAGGTGTTTAATAGCGCTGGTAACTCGATACCGATCCAGCTGCCTCATCTAGGCGATTACAACGCGGATATGCTTCTACGGAATAATGGTAACAGCCAAGCGAGTGGTGGGGGCACTTCGGGTGGGCTGGTCCTGCCGGGTGGCGGCCACATTGTGCAGACGGACGGTAGCAACGTGGAGCTGACGCGGACGCAGATTGACGACATTATGAATGCGGCTATTGCTAAAAAGCGTGTTGGCGAGACGGAGGAAGGCTTACAACTCGAGATTGAAATTCCTAAGCGGTTGTTAAAAAAGATTCAGCAGACAGATGGCAGTCTTGATGACTCCGATGATTCTGATGATGATGACGACGACGACCTGAATGGCAATGGTATGGTTAACAACAGCGGTGGTATGTCCGCCGCCCATAACAGTCACCTCGGTGGCGACAATGAGATTAATTCAGACCTTGATGACTCTGATGAGGACGGGGACGATGATGATGATGAAGACGAGCTGGAAAATGGTATGATTATGTTGTGTCTTTACGACAAGGTGCAGCGTGTCAAGAACAAGTGGAAGTACGTGCTCAAGGACGGCATTGCCAACATCAATGGTAAAGACTATCTTTTCTCAAAGGCAACCGGCGAGTCGGAGTGGTAATCTGTTTTCTTATGCGAAGCAAGAATGGATTGCGATGTTTCAGCCTTGGTCAAAGTCAAAGTTGGCAGCGGTATTGTTGCCATAACCACGCTGATCCTTATACACGAGTCATGTCCCCAGGTAGCCATGTCATTTTTTATTTTCATTTTTTTTTCTCTCTCTATTTCGACCCAATCATTCATCTTACAAATGGCGATGCCAATTAACGCTGCTCGCCTATTATACCGGGACTCTCCTCTGGGCCTGGAGTTGATTGTCCTACTTATCTTTATTCCAGTTCTTAATCAAAATATATATTAGGATAATAAACCAATTTATTATTAATATAATTATTGTTGCTTGTTGTTTTTTATATGCTTTCGATTTTTTTTTTTTAGAAGGTTGTAAAATCAGCAAAAGTCGCAGCTTTTAGATAATAGGCCTTGATACACGATAAACAGATTTATTTAAAAATCTATACTGTAACAAATTGAAAAACAGCACAACGACACTCATTTCTACCAAGCCGGTTTACCAATTTTCGGGTACGAGACGTGATTGCTGTCTGATCGGCATCTTACTAGATACACTTTATTTTCAACTAATATATATATATATATATATTCAAGCAAGCTAACCAAATGATCGAGGTCTAGTCCTTTTGAGTTGGTGGATCAAGATTAGTTGGCATGAGATTTGATAATTCTTGACATGACATTTAGACTGAATTTGGGCCTCTGAAGCCTTTTGCACCTGGTTTAGGTGTCATGTATTCAGAAGCTTCGCATAACATTAATTTTAACTCACAAGAAAAGTGTGTGTTCATAACAACTGTTGAATCTGGTTCTTGGATACAACTCACAAGCCCAATAAAAAAAATTTACATATACACATCTAATTTGGGCTAAAAGAATTGTGAGTATTTAGAGTACGGGGAACTGGAACCATGGTTGCAATTGCTTTGCATATGAACATTTGATAATAGATAAGGATGGTGCTCTTAAAGACAACTTTGTTGCCTTCTTTTTATTACATATTGCCATGTCTCGACAAATGACGAACATCAGGGATCTTAGTCAATAAGCTCTACAATAACCAGGCCTTCAAATTAGCGTTTTTCTGGCAACCTGTGAGTTTTCCGCAAGGTGATCACTTTGATGATTTTATTATAGTCGCTTCTTTTGTTTTGCATAGATACATGTATTACAAATAATGAAAACCAAAACAAAAAAAAAAAAAAAAAATACATTCATTTACAGTGCAATGAGAAAATCGCGGATGCGGGTGATAACCTCCTCCTGGGCCCCCGGGGCCGAGTGCTCGTTTATATTGTGCGTAGCGCCTTCGACAATGCCGGAGAGGGGACTCCAAATACTGGGGCTGGTGGCAACTTGAAAACGAGCCACAAGGGCGTGCTTGTCAACAGTTTTGGGCACAAATTCGTCGCTGCCAGAGTAGAGCACAAGCAGCTTGTCGGTTCGGCCCTTGGCGGCAATCTGGCCAAATGTCTTGGCAAAGTCGTCGGCCGTCAAGTCAGATGAGAAGTAATCATCGTCACCCCGGACGGCTAAGAGGGCCTTCCAACGGTAATTGGAGATAGGGGTATCGAAGAAATGAGAAAAGTAATGGGATGGAACCAGCTTATCTTTGTTGCCATTGTAATCCTCATCAAGCAATTTAGATACAGTTGCAAGTGATTCTTGCCAAAACTCGCGAGTGTTGCCTTCCATGGCGAGGAAGGCCTCGCGGTCCGAGACACTCGCCTGGATAATCGCACCATTGATTTTCGGACGATCGGTGACTTTGGTAAACTCATTGTCCAGGGTAAGATAGTGCATCACATCTTGACAACCGGTCGAGTGTCCCAGCAGGGCAACCTTGGCATAAGGCGAGCCAGCCCTTTTTCTCAGATCCGTGAAATACTTTACCGCAGCGGTGATGTCTTCGACGTCGCGGGCAAGCGAGCCGGTGCCCCATCCGGAGTAGGAAGAGCGAGTCTCAATCTGAACAAGGGTCCAGCCGTGTTTCGCCAGCAAATGTGACAGGGGGTCAATGTAGGGCACGGTGTCGAGACCATCGCCCAGCCCACCAATAAAGATGAGAAGGTTATCAAGGCCAGCATTGCTGGTACTAAATCGAAGACCTGGAGCGTATTCGTCAGATGAGGACATGATTGAATTGATAGAGTTGGTTGTTAAAGTGGTTTTATTGCCAGATGGCGGTCGTAGATAATGCAGATAATAAGAATAAATAAACAGAAAGAAAAAAAAAAAGAATGCAGCTCGGGTAATTAAACCTTTTTAATACTCTAAGCGCGTCGCGCACCAATCAGTTCCGTCTTCTACTGGGATTCTTGCGTTGTTTGCGCGGCGGCTTCAAGACCAAGACACGCTACGTTCACGTCAACAACGTTCTTGAGGGACTCACGCCATTTGGTCTCAAGATATTCAAATGTCACGCGCACATCGTTTTGCTGCGTTTCGCGCTCAATAGCAAGCTGGCGGACCCGGCCGCCGTCGGCCTGGAGCGCAAGTTCAAGGGCTTTGAGATCCTGTTCAAACTGGTCGTTTCCTAGAAGCCACTGGTTCTTGCCGTACTGGGTGAGTAGCTCGAGGTTCTCGCCGCGCTGCTGCGCGTAGAAGGCAAGGAGGTAGAGTTTGCGCGTGTCGGAGGTGTCCTTGTCAGTAAGAGTGTAGCGAGAAGCGTCAATGCCGGAGCCACCCTGGGTGGAAATGTTGGCCACGTAATCCTCAAGCTCAGATGACAAGCGCGAGGGGCGGATCGCTGGGAGATCCGGGTGCAGGCTGGCGGTCGTAGGGGATTCAACTTCATGCTCAATTAACTGAGCCACGGCGGCGCGCTCTTCTGCAGAAATCTCGGGATCAATGACCGAGAGTGCGTCCAGTTGGCTTGAGATCATTCTAGGTAGGGTTTAACGGTGTCTGTGGTGTCGGCTTGCCGGGGGTTGTTTCTCCGTGGTTGCGGTTGTCGTTGTTGTCGTTCTGAAAAATCCGTGAATTTAGAAATAAACAGAAATTTTTTTTTTTTGATTTTTTTTTTTTTGGTTTTTTGGTTTAAATTTACCCTGCTCAAACCGTGTGGTTTCCTTTGCTTTTTCTGGTTTTCTCCTTCTTCTCTCCGCCACTATCGACACCCTATCGCCATCCGTCGCCGCCATTCGGACCCTCAACCGAAACAGAACCACTTTATTGCACTCTACCACAATTACAATTTTCTACTAGAACCCGGCCCCAGCACACGCATACCCAGATACAGCCATGAGTTTTTTTTCTTCCATGTTTGGCGGCGGTAGTACCACTGTTAAGAAGGAGCTGCCAAAAAAGGCTATCGCGGACATGCGCGTCCAGATCGAAATGCTCCAAAAGAAGGCCAAGCACCTGGAAACCCAGATAGAAGAGCAGACCAACATTGCACGCAAGAATGTCACAACTAACAAAAACCGTAAGTGTTTTCATTGTTAATGGGCTATAGTGATCATGCATACTAACTACTATATTGTTTTTGTAGTTGCCAAGTCAGCGCTGAAAAGAAAGAAGATGCACGAGAGTAACCTGGAAAAGATCACGGGCCAAATAGATAGCTTGGAAAACAACCTGCTTGCCATTGAATCTGCTAACCTGAACTACGAGACTATGAAGGCCATGCAGCAGGGTGCCAAGGCTATGAAGCACATTCATGGCAATATGAATATTGATAAGGTTGATCAAACCATGGATGAGATTGAGGAACAGATTACATTGGGCCAGGAGATTTCCAACGCCATTTCACGGCCGATGGGTAATGAGGTTGATGAGGATGAGCTATTGGATGAGCTTGAGCAGCTAGAGCAAGAGACCCTGGAGGAGAAGATGGTTAGTGTTGGCAAGGCCCCTACGGGCAAGCTGCCCTCGGTGGGCGAGCCTACCAAGGCCAAGCCGATAGCACAGGAGGAAGACGATGAGGAGGAGGAGCTGAGAAAGCTTCAGGCCGAGATGGCTCTGTGATGCCGCTAATACAGTTTTCAGCGCCATCAAATTCATTACTACTATTATTACTATTACTGCTATGACTGCCATTACTGCTATTACTAGTACACCTCCTCTCCCATTTTTACTGTCATTTGCTCCATTAATATAAAGGATATACCTGATTCCATTGTTGTTTTGTTTATGAATATGATTATTACTATGTTTTTTTTTGTTTCTTTTTTTGTTCTTTTTTTCGTTTTCTTTTTCTACTGCTCTTTATTAACTGACCAAAACCCAAATTAAGAAAAACAAGATGATGACACCGAATGACTTGATCAACAGCCAACGGTTACTAGAAATGCGTGAATAGTACTTGAGCAATTCGCGTTGCGCACCGGAAACGTTCAGGGAGATGTCCTCTGTATCGGCATCAATCCGCTGGATAGTCTCACGTTGCTCCGCCACCATGGTTGCAAGTTGAGCAAAAATGCCACCAAGCTCTTGAATAGTACTTTCAATTGCCTCCACGGCGGTACCGCGCTGACTCAAATACATGTCCTGCTGTTCCTCTAACAGCGCTAAACTCTGTTGTTGTTCTGGTAACGCCAGGTAGTTTTCGTCACGCTCATAGCTATCGCCACCCCCATTGGCAAATGAATACGGGTTCTCGGAAACTTTGCCGCTTGGGTCGGGTGTGCGGTTGTTGGCTATTGGTGTGCGGGTGCGGGAGGCCGAGTAGAGTGGCGAATCCGGGTTCAGGTTCGATGCTTCCTTGACTGACGATGAGGCGGATGAGATGAACTGCTCAGTACGGTTCTTTGACGCCTGAATATTCTTGATGCGTACTTCTAATACCTGCTCAAATCCGGTAGTAACCTCGGAGAGCTTGCCCTGTAGCAGCACCACAACATTATTTGAATGCTCATTAAGCTGCGACTCACTTTTATTATTTTTACCACTGCCTCCCCAAGGATCGTTTTTGCTGTTATTAGCCTTGACAAACTGCTGTAATGCCGCAATACTCTGGTTGATTTTGGACACTTTTTGTTTAATCACAAATGTCAGTTCTGAGATTTCAACGGGCCGATCATCAAAAAGGGTTTTCCGTTTGGCTAGCTGCGCAAGCCGTTGTAGCATCGCAGTAGTCTCTGTAATTTCCTTTGAAATCTGTGACGCGCGAAAGGAAAATTCGCTCTTTGCCGTACGGTTACTGCTACCTTCAGGCTGCTGCTGGTGTTGAAGGAGACCTTGTTTGGCAGAGCCCCCCACGGTGTTGTTAAGCTTGGACATGGCAGCGACGCAGGAGCGGAACTCCTGCGACCGGTCCTGAACGGCAAAGTGGTGAATTTTGACACCTGTTGACGAGGAAGCCATTGTGTGTGTGTATGTGTGGGTTGGTGGGGGAAGAAGTAACAAAAGTCGTGGAGTTTGAAAAGGGGAAGGAAGGAAAATGTTGGTGGGAAAATGTCGCTACGTGGTGGAAACAAAGACAAAAAGACGGCTTACGCAGGATACGCAGGATACACAGAACAAAGGAATGGGTATTATATAATCAGATTATCACGACGCGCATCCCACGCGAATAGTCTGAGAAACGCCAACAAAGAAAACAAAGAAGGTGACAAATTGAACATACGTTGTATACTCATTTCAGCATGATTACAAAAAGTAACTGTCTCAATAGTTATATATGAATGGTTACGATATAAACGGTATACAGACCCTGGGAAATATTAATCCATCATTCGCAATCGGCAGCTGTAAGAGTGCGTTTGATTAATGCGTTGATTAAACAGTACTACATACTAGTATTAATGTTTATTATTCTGGTTTCATACATTTAACTTTTTTCAGTTGTTATGCATGAGCGTTTCAATTTAGATAGGAAGTGATGTTTTTTATTGTTATTATCATTATTAAAAAAATTTTTTTTTTTCTTTCTTACTGATAAGTAGGCTTTCCAGCGTGGGATTCAAATATCTTGACCAACTATCGCATATTCTCCACTGTTAGTTGGCCTAGCTTTTCTGGGCTTTTACGTACAGATCATCTCATGGAGATACACAGACTGCAGTGGTGAGCTTGGAAGGCGATTTTCAATAAACGAGCGGACTATTTACTACTACAGAATGTCAGAACACCAAGTGGTTGTCAAGGCAAATATACATATGCGACTCTGGGGAAATACTACTTGAGACACTATGTTGATAACCCGTATTTCTTGATTTTATGGGCTCTGTCACCATGCACATTTAGAACTCCAATGAGCAGTACAAGACCTTTGAGCCGTTGAAAAAAGGTATTTTAATTAGGGTCAAGTGCAGTTGCAAGTGAAATTGCAAGTGAAAAAGAACAAACCTGAGTAGAGACCTTCTTATATTTAAACCGATTGCTCAGTTGAATGGGCAAAAGTGGTATGAGCTGGAGTTGCCAAAGCGAATTGCCTAGGCAATAACGAAGGTGAAGTGAAATAGAAAACGAGGTCAATTCTTTTGCAATCTCATGATAATAGTTTGATAGAACAGGAATATCATCAAGTCTAGACCTTTTTACTGTTATTATAAATACAGTTGGTTTGTGTAGTTGCTAATTGGCAGCCTGTAATTGGTTCTTTTGTACTGTCACATGAACGGTGCTCTGTTTATACTATGGGTTACCCCAGGGTTTTGCAAACGTAAGCGCTTACGTGATTTGAATGGTAAAAAAGATGCCGAGGTTTAAAAGGAAAAAAAACGCAAAAAATCACCGACGGAAAGAAAGAAAAACGAGAGAAAACGGCACCTTTGGTAGCAGCAGCAACAACCTCAGAGAAAAAGAGAGAATAAACAAAAAAAAAAAAAAAAAAGAATTAAATCAAGTATAGAACGACTGACTACTGATGCTGGTAATACTGAGTCTTTTATCACTGTCGGACCCTTGCGTCAACTATACCCAACACCATGGGTACCTGAACTAAAACAACAGCAACAACAACAGCAGCAACAACAACTTATCCTTCTTGCCAGTGGTCACTTGTCATTAATGTCTTAAAAAAAATTTAAAAAGGAATTGAGTCTGTTCATTCATTTTTTTTTTTCACGTTTAAAAATGACCCTCGGTTTTTCCTGATTCCATTTTTTTATTATTTTTATTATTTTTATTTTTACTTTTTTCCAAATCCATAAATTGACACTTCTTTTCTTCTTCTTCTCCATTATTTCCCTTTTTTTAATTTCAAATTCATTAAACAACCAATTTCAGACATCTCCTCTTTTCCCTTTCGCACTACTTTCACAAGCAAAATGTCAGACCAGAAATCCTTCACTGTTGAAGTATGCATACCCCCTCGTTATTTAAATACCAGCCTTTATCCCCCACAATTCCCTGTTTCTCTTATCGCTAACACCCCTCCTAGGAAGTTTCTAAACACACCTCCCCCGACGACCTTTGGATCATCATTGACGGCGAAGTATACGACGTCACTAAATGGCAAAATAAGCACCCTGGCGGAAAGAAAATTTTAAACAAAGTTGCTGGTCAAGACGCTACAAAACAATTTCACCAATATCACGACGTTAAAAGAATAATGAAAAAGTACGGTGTCAAGTACAGAATTGGATCTGTTGCCGAGGCTAGCTCTAACAAGCAGCTCACTCCCGCTAAGCTTGCCGCTAATGATACTGCGGCCGACTCCACGTCCCATGAGGCCTTTGGCGATCTCATTCCCTACGCCGACCCCAGTTGGTACCAGGGCTACCACTCCCCCTACTACAACGAAACTCACGTTGCTCTCAGACAGGAGATTAGAGAATGGGTTGAAGAGTACGTGACTCCCAACATCGAGGATTGGGAGGAAGAGGGCAAGATTGACCCCGCTATTTACAAGCAGGCCGGTGAGCTTGGTATTCTCACCGGTGCCTGTGGCCTGCCTGAGTTCACCACCAAATACTCAACCAAGCGTCTCAAGTCTGTCAAGCCCGAGGAGTTTGATGCCTTCCACGAGCTTGTTATTGTTGACGAGATCTGCCGCTGCGGCTCAGGCGCATTTGCCTGGTTCCTGCTCGGCGGTCTTGGTATCGGTCTCCCCCCACTGTTCAACTTTGGCCAAGAGGCTGTCAAGCAGCGGGTTATTCCCGGCATTCTTGCCGGTGACAAGCGCATCTGTCTTTGTATCACCGAGCCCGACGCTGGCTCTGATGTCGCCAACATTCGCACCTCTGCCAAGAAGACCGAGGACGGCAAGCACTACATTGTCAATGGTGTCAAGAAGTGGATCACCAACGGTATCTTTGCCGACTACTTCAGCGTGGCTGTGCGCACGGGCAAGCCCGGCATGGGCGGCATCTCAATGCTGCTGATTGAAAAGACTTTCCCCGGTATCACTACGCGCAAGATCAAGACCCAAGGTATGGGCAACTCTGGCTCAACCTACATTGAGTTTGATAACGTCAAGGTCCCCGTGGAGAACATTATTGGCAAGGAAAACCAGGGCTTCAAGGTCATCATGTCCAACTTCAACCATGAGCGTATTGGCATTATCATCCAGGCCAACCGGTTCTCGCGCCTGCTGTACGAGGAGGCTGTTCGCCACGCACACCGCCGCAAGACCTTTGGTAAGCGCCTGATTGAGCACGATGTGATTCGCAACAAGCTCGCCAACATGGCCATCCGCTGCGAGGGTGTACACAACTGGCTTGAAAGTCTTGTCTACCAGACGACGCTTATGGACAGCAAGGAGGCCATGTTCAGACTTGGTGGCGCCATTGCCGGTGCCAAGGCGCTGGCAACCCAGACAATGGAGCTATGTGCGCGTGAGGCATCGCAGATCTTCGGTGGCTTGTCGTATACCCGCGGCGGCCAGGGCGGCGTGGTTGAGCGCCTCTACCGCGAGGTCCGTGCCTATGCTATTCCCGGTGGCTCTGAGGAAATCATGCTTGACTTGGCCATGCGCCAGGCCCTCAAGGTGCACGAAGTGCTCGGCTCAAAGTTATAAGCAACCATAAGTAGTATGTAATTTTATGTGTAATTGATCTTGTGAAAAATAAATCCTCCAAACCCGTTTTGTCATGACGCAGCAATTATAGTATAATTATTATTGCGGATGTGCACTAAAAAGGTGTCTATCTGGGAACCACGTCTGTATAGTGTAAAATGTGGGGTTGGATATAACCAGGGTGATATGGCATCAAGTTCTGGACTTTTTTTACGTTTTGGGTAGGAGTTTGCCATGTGACAGCCCTGCGCACTTGTCCTCGGCGGCGCTACCAAAGCTTAGTGGTGATTAGTAGTAGTTAATTATTAGGATTTGGCTGATGGAACTTGGTTGTTGAGACTTTTGATTTAAACTTTTTGCAATGATTTTGTGTTGGGTGTACAGAGATTCTCAAGATTCCCTCAAGGAGATCGGGATCTCTAAGGAAGTTTTAAACTGGGCCCATACAGAAATGGCTTCAATATGGTATATATGTAAAATAGGCTACTTTTTTTTTTTTTTTTTTTTTTTTTTTTATATTTTTTTTTTTTTTTTTTTTTATTTTTTTTTTTTTTATTTTGTTTTTTTTTTTTTTTTTTTTTTTTTTTTTTCTTGAATTTTTTATTTTTTATTTTTAGAATTGCTTATTTATTATATAGGCTCACAGAAACAAGTACAAGTTAAAAAAAAATCAAGTCCTAGTCAAATTCCGATCCATTCTCGCCGACTTTGGTGTTCATCAGCTTTGTAGTCCCTGATAGTGATCCTTGGACTATCTTTATGCGCACTAGGTATTGTTGTTATTGTACTGTAGTCCACACGGTCAGTTTTCGTTTATTCCAGCTGCAGGAACTTTCCGATTGCTTGAAGTCCATTCCATGTGTTTTAACAGCTTAGTGAGTTTTAACTTGGGTAATGTTTATGTCTCATCTTTTGACCTAGGAAGCAAAAAACGCATCTACAACTAGGCTGGATGAGTTTTGCACATTACATACCAGTTATCAAAATGGATACTTAGGGGGAATCGGTACCTTAATGCAACAAGATAAGACAGAATAAGTAACCTCACCAGTGGTTCTACAGTCACCCGGGGCAGTCTCCAGGTAATCATATTTGCCCCAAACAGCCTCGACAGTTTTTTTAATCTGAAGTCACAAAATTGAGGACTGAGCCAAGTAGCTGTCAAAAATTAAGACAAACAGATCTGTATAATACTTGCTACAAAGAGACACTGAAATTGAGCAACCCAGATCTCGCTCTGGTACCATGTTTGGTGTTGGGGATATGGAGGGAGCAGGTGTATGTATAATGAATACTTTTTGGTACATTTAGAAAAGTAAAATAAATAAAACCAGACTTCATAACTATTACATTTCATTTTTTCCTTTTCTTCATGAGTAGTTGCTAGTAGCGCCACAATTTAGAGTATGTTGTCCTGGTTTATGTCCACTCATACAGGGGTGAATATTGTCAAGCAAAAATTTTCTTTAGTTGAAAAAGAATAAAAGCATCAGTGTGGTAATGGAAATTAAATGTATCACGCAAAAAAGGAAAACTCGTGAAATTAAAAACTAAACTATGGTATCTGTTATGACAATAGAGCCAAGTACTGAAAACTAAATTAAACTGGAAATTGTTAGCATTAATAATGAAATCAAGCCACTATTTTGAATAGCCTTGCAAAAAATCCGATATCAAAATGCAGCATTACTACAAAAGCCAAAAAGAAAAAAAAAATGAAAAGGCTTTTTGGATAAATCTCGTAATGGCCAAACATCTTTTTTTTTTTCACTATTAATTTGAATTATTTTGGTCAACCCCAAGATTTCAAATGCAGAATACTGTCGATTTATTATTGAAAATACATTAACACTACCCAAGTCTAATACGAGTAATGGCTTACGACTTGAAATTTGATTAGTTTTATTTATGGCTATTTCACTGCTTGTAGAAAAAGTTTTGACAGCAAAGCTGTTAAAGTTTCATATAGTATGAGAGTGAAAACCTGGCTGATAACTACTATAACTTGCAATAGCTGAATTTTATATCATCTTAATCACGAAAAAACTATTAGCAGGTACCATGCTAATCTATTTACTAGATTCCAGGGCATTTAAGTAAATCTGTTACTTCAAGAATTGCAATTATACCATATCTAGCAGCACTCTCCTCCAAATAATTAAAACAGAATAAGCAAAAAAACTAAAGTAACACAGTTTTCCAATTATATTATTCCCAAAACAATGCCACTTTTTACTTAATTTTATATGTTACCACACATGGTTTAGCTAATTTCTTGACTTGTACATATTAACAAAAAGAACTACTCGTGAAAAAAGCCTGTGGTTGTTGGCGACAGTCTACAAAAAAAAAGCAGTAAACGGTTTTTAATTACAAAAATGGGCTTTGTGCAGACAATTATTTGAAATTAATATCATGGTCTCGATCACTTGAACTATCAAAGCCCAAGCTTGCATAGATTTGATCTTATCACTGTGCTGACAGTAAATAGATAGATAATCAGTTTATTATCTTTACATCAAATAGTTACATACAAAAATACAAACGAAACGATATACAAAGAAGACATGAAATTTCAAAAACATTTGTCTTTATGAGACTGGCAAAGTAGCGGTGTCAGTGCGCGCAATAAGTCGTGCTGGCAGTAATGAGATGTATTATCCTAGAATAACTCCATTCGGTTGGCATCTCTCGAAATTTATCTAGCCAACTAGGGAAGAGTAAAATCTTATCTAATGTTTGTGGCTGATTTAGCAAGGCTTGGAAAAATAGAAACAAAACCTTTTAAAGTACAAATAGTTATATGCAGATCTAATAAGAGCACGCCTTTGATATTATCCAAAGCTTTAGTCAATTGGGGGTACAGCCACATATATGATACAACTGTCGTCAATTCTAGCTTGCAATGGTGCTTTTTTGTCTTGGAAGCTTTGTGCGTTGCATTTTTTTTTTTGGCATGTTGTGCTTCTTGAGGAAAAGGTTATTTTGTAGTCTATTTCGCACTCTAATAACATGGTAGGGGGCCGTATGCTCTTTCGCCTAAAAAGAGTGACTTTTCCCTCCTTTTAATCATAATGCTCTAGTGTAGTTCAATTCATGATAGCTATCAGAATCACTAAATCTCATGCTTTGGAATGATTCCTTGTAAGGTCAGAGTTGCTGCTTTTCCCACCGATCTCCTTTTCCTGAAATACTAGCGCTCATGATAACAGGTCGTTTTCTTTTTTGAATCTAAGCGTGGCTACACTGTTGCTGAATAAACTCGATTGCAAATGATGACATTTTGCACGCAAATCTCACAAACCGTGTGTCTTATTATAGTTGATTTGGTGACACCATTTTCAGCCACAATTTTACTTTTCTCGGCTCCCCAAGTCCACTGGCGACAAGACCTGTACTAGGCTCAGAACAGTAGTCTACTGCACTTGCATCCAGCTTTCACAAAAAAAAAAAATTGCCTTTATTGGTCTTGTCCTGTTTGTGTTTATGTTGTACCACTATATACTTTTACATACATTCACTCAACTTGTCCACTGTTTGTGATCCCCAAGCTATTGTATACTCATAAAATTTAGCTGCTTTTGTGATCGCTTTCACCGACAACTAAAACTCTTCATGTCTTGGTATTTCTTGTCCAAGTATTTACCTCCTCGTGGCTTGTTAATACACCTTGGTTCTCTGGCTTGGAAACTATTGAACACTGCCTTGGTATCTGGATATAAATATCGGGAACTTTTCTCAATATTTGGAGGTCTATTCTTGCCTCAAAATCGATATCCCATATTTCAAAAGTACTCTTCACTTTAGTTATTTGATATAAGAAAAAAAAAAAGAAACGCTGGCTTACTAATATATCCCCATGTCCAACGAAGATAATAAGAAAGACAATGGTGGCTCAACCGATCACAAGTCGGTGAGCGTGACAATTAATGAGCTTGACCGCTCCTCTACTGACACTGACTCAAATAACGAAAAGAATCGTTTTCGTGACCATGCCGATCTCAATGGCTATGTACCCGAAGCCGATGTGAAACTTGTCACCAAGAGTGGTAATATTATCACAGCCAACAGCCAGGTTGTACGCACACACGCGTTTGACAATGACCAAGAGAGTGACAGTATTGACGACAATATATTTTTAGACCCTGAAATCGCCGAATTCTACCGTAACCTTTACGAAGATGCCCAGTACGAAGGCCGTCATGTCTTTGACCCCAATCTCACCTGGTCTAAAGAAGAGGAACGCAAAATTGTCTGGAAACTTGAGTGGCGCTGCTGTTTGCTTGCCTGCGTTATGTTTATGGCGCTTCAGCTTGACCGTGGCAACATTGGCCAGGCTCTCTCGGATAACATGCTCACCGACTTGAATCTTACGACCAATGATTACAACCTGGGTCAAACATTATTTTACATCTCATTTCTTTCCGCAGAACTGCCATCACAGCTCATCTCCAAAAAGCTTGGCCCCGACCGTTGGATTCCCATGCAAATCACTCTTTGGTCCATTGTTGCTATTTGCCAGTCTCGCCTTAGTGGCTTGGGTTCCTTTATTGCTACCCGGGTTTTACTCGGTCTTCTGGAAGGTGGGTTTATTCCTGATGCCATTCTTTGGATGTCTTATTTTTATACTGGCAAGGAACTTCCTATTCGGCTTTCTTACTTTTGGACGGCACTTTCCATTACGCAGATTTTTGCTTCTTTACTTGCTTTTGCATTGCTTCGCATGCGTGGTATCAACGGCTGGGAAGGATGGAGATGGCTCTTCCTTATAGAGGGTATTATGACTTTGCTTATTGGTCTTTCAGCTTTTTTTCTCATGCCAGCGTCGCCCGTTCAAACCAAAACATGGTTTAGGCCAAATGGCTGGTTCACGGACCGTGAAGAAAAAATTGTTGTTAATCGGGTTCTTCGAGATGACCCCTCTAAGGGTGACATGCACAATCGTCAGGCCATCACGCTGAAAATGCTTTGGCAGGGTATCTCTGACTATGATATGTGGCCTTTGTACTTGATTGGTCTCGTTTCTTTCATCCCCCTTAGCACTCCTGGATCTTACCTGACACTCACCTTGCGTTCTCTTGGTTTTAGTCCATTCAATACTAACTTGCTCACAATTCCTAATCATTTTATGCACATCATTTTTCTTCTCATCATCACCCGGCTTACAGAATATTTTAATGAGCGATCTTACATTGCTTGTCTTCAGCCTCTTTGGCTAATTCCTTGTCTTGGTGTTCTAAGATGGTGGTCCGGCTCGCTTGAAAACGTATGGGGTACTTATGCGGTTCTCACTACGCTCCTATCAGCTCCCTATATTCACTCAATTCTTGTGGGCTGGTGCTCGCGCAACTCTAATACGGTTAGTAATCGTACCATTTCTGCTGCTATTTACAACATGTTTGTTCAAGCCGGCGGTATAACGGCTTCCAACATTTACAGAAAGGACGACTTGCCCAAATATAAGCGTGGTAATACTCAGCTTTTTGCCATTTCATTTGCGTCGCTTGGAATTATTCTGCTTACCAAGGCTTACTACGTTTGGCGCAACAAGACAAGAGCCAAGATTTGGGAAGCCATGTCAAAGGAAGAGCAGGACGATTACAGAGCTACTACTGACCACAAGGGAAACAAAAGACTTGATTTTAGGTTTGTTCATTGAAAGTTCTCCATAGTATTGCAGGAGCTTTCCGTATTTTACATCAAAATGACAAAGAACTGCTGTTTCTTTTTTAAACTTATCTTTTTCTATAGTATCAAATCATTAAGACAAAAAATCTTCTTTTAAAACAATCAACCTACCAATCTACTTTATATCTCCGGATTTTGTAGTAAACATAATTATCTAGTATTAGAAATATTAAAATAGTTGCCAACGCCTTGGTACTACAACAATATGCAGTTTTTAGCGCTTATTTGGTTGTGGTACTGGTTATCTCTTGAAGAAAAAATATGTCTTAAAGAAGGCCCAGTAAAATAAAAGTGCAAATTGCCATCACATCAGTGGCTCAGTTTAATCGGACGGCACACATATGCATCTAGGGATTTTATTATAACGTCGAGGCCTTTGCCACCACCCTTTTCATAGGTATTTTTTTCTTCGCTTTGAGACTGTGCCCACTGATTTCAGCCACCAGAAAAAAAAATCAGTGTTACAAACAAAACAAGTGAAAAATAAGGTTATAAAATTAAGAGAGTGAAAAAACCGAAATAAATTAACAGTACACATGGACATTCATGTACTATTAAAGAGAGAAAAAAGTACCAAAAATGCAGTCAGCTTGGACTGATTCTATATGAATTATAAAACTTCTATAACAATTTTTTTTTAACTGATGGTGCATTCTTACCATAATTTATAGTTTATCCGAAATGCATCAACTAAAAATTGTGGACCTGAACCAACTAAAAAACAACATAATTTGTATTCACTTTATAACAGATTTAAAACTCAATTTTATTTATTAAAACACAAAAACTCAAGAAAGTAGCCGGTTTGAACTCTTGTTTAGTGGGCAAATCTAAAATCTAGTCTCTTGTTACCCTTATCCTTAGTTGTAGCTCTGTAGCTGTGCTGCTCTTCGAGGGTCATAGCATTCCAAATATTGTCACGAGATTTGTTTCTCCAAATGTAGTAGACTTTAGTCAACAAAAGTGCACCTAGAGAAGCCCAAGCAAGTGCAAACAGCTGCATGTTACCACGCTTGTACTTGGGTAGATCGTCCTTTCTGTAAATGTTTGATGAAATGATAGAGCCGGCTTGGACAAACATATTATAAAGTGCAGCAGAAGTAGTTCGTGAACGGACAGTGTTGGAGTTACGCGAACACCAAGAGACAAGAATGGCATGAATATAAGGAGCGGACAACAAAATTGTCATGACTGCATACGTGCCCCATACGTTTTCAAGCGAGCCGGACCACCATCTAAGAACACCAAGACAAGGAATAATCCAGAGCGGCTGGAGACATGAAATAAAAGTGCGTTCGTCAAAATATTCTGTCATCCAAGTGATAATCAACAAAAGAATGATGTGGGCGACATTGTTAGGAATGGTCAGCAAGTTAGTATTAAAGGGACTGAATCCAAGAGCACGCAAATTAAGTGTCAAGTAAGCACCTGCAGTACCAGTAGGGATATATGCAATTAAGCCAACAATATACAAAGGCCACAAATCATAGTCAGTAATAGACTGCCAAAGCATTTTTGGCGTGAGTGCCTGACGATTGTGCATGTCACCCTTAGAGGGGTCATCTCGAAGAACCCGATTAACAACAATTTTTTCTTCACGGTCCGTGAACCAACCCTTAGGACGGTACCAAGTCTTAGTTTGAACAGGAGAAGGAGGCATTAGGAAAAATGCAGAAATACCAATAATCAGAGTAACAACACCTTCAATAAGAAACAGCCATCTCCAGCCTTCCCAGCCGTTGATGCCACGCATGCGAAGTAGCGCAAAAGCAAGCAAAGAGGCAAGAATTTGCGTGACACTAAGAGCAGTCCAAAAAAATGAAAGACGGATGGGAAGCTCTTTACTTGTGTAAAAGTAAGAGAGCCAAAGAATAACATCAGGAATGAAACCACCTTCCAAAACTCCAAGAAGAACACGAGTAGCAACAAAAGAACCAAACCCGTTAAGACGAGACTGGCAAATAGCCACAATAGACCAAAGAGTAATTTGAGTGGGAATCCAACGATCAGGACCAAGCTTTTTGGAGATGAGCTGTGAGGGTAGTTCTGCGGAAAGGAAAGAAATATAGAAAAGGGTTTGTCCCAAATTATAGTTGTTGGTGGTCATGCCAAGATCTGTGAGCATGTTGTCTGAAAGAGCCTGGCCAATGTTGCCACGATCAAGCTGGAGAGCCATAAACATGACACAAGCAACGAGACAAACTCTAAATTCAAGCTTCCAGATAATCTTGCGTTCTTCCTCTTTCGTCCAGGTAAGCTCAGGATCAAATACGTGGCGGCCCTCGTACTGGGCATTTTCGTAAACATCACGGTAGTAGTTGGCTACTTCAGGATCAAGAAAAATGTTGTCGCGGATACCGCCCTCAATGTCAGAGTCGGAGTCAGCGGAAGTGACAATAACATTGCCCTCAGAGTCAATGACGTTGCCACTTTTAGTCACAAGTTTTGCATCATAGCCGGCAACATATTGATCTGCTTCATTCTTTGCGTGAGCTTTACTGTTAATGCGCGAAGACTTTTCGTCGTGGTCACTATCACCGTCGTGAAGGTAACTAACAGTGGATGTATGTGTATCCTTATTGTCAGCCATTTCAAGTGTTTATTTCTGTGCGTATCAATTGAAAATTGTAAACCAAAAAAGAAGCTGGTTGAAGATAACTGATGATTTTTTTAGAAATATTTCTTTCTGTAGTCTTTTCAAAATTGATTGATGATGAAAAAAAAGAATACTACAATTAGGAAAAGATTCACTGTATTTATACTTCGCAAACGCAGAGTTCTAATAGTCAGTAAAACCAGTACAAATGCTAGACTCAATAGTGTGGCTACAGCTATCTTAACACGAGTTGCCTATCGGCAATGGTAAAGCCACGGTAAATAGGGACGTCTATTTGGTAGCAAAAGAATAAAACAACTATAGTATTTGGGTATGTTTAAACATTCAATATAAGCTAGAATTAGGGGTGGAAATAAACTTTGTGCAGCGCATGCTAAGACACTTGTGTATTTGTCCTTGGTTTTCGTCATGCTACAGTGGCTATGAGCCAACTTATTTTTGAAAAAGCAAAGAAAATTGTGGCTGGCATATGAGATGATGAGTTCGTCATTTCATCTTTTTCATCTTGACAGAGCTCATTTGAAGCACAACAATTACAGAACATGAAAGAGGCGCTTCAATGACAAGATCTTATCAAAAATTTATCATTTCAAGCTCAGAACCAAGAAATGCTAAGGAGATTCGTCGCGTTCATGCTAAGATCTCACTGGTGAATTCTATTAGCTAAATTTGATGTAAGCCCTTTTCACCATAGTTTCTATCAACATCTATCTGAACTAGACCCAATCTTGAATATTATTCAAATGCCTCAGCCATTGAAACTCCAGCTTTTGCAAATCTTGCAGAGCTGGGTCAAATATAACATGTGTTTGTTGGAACTGTGTTACAAAAGCTTTAATTTTGCGCGGCTGCCAAGTCTTTTCTGGGTCCCAAATCTAAAATTGTATCATTTGGCCTACTTTTGACTACAAGTTTACAACCCACATCCTCAACCCCAAACTTTAGAGCTGAATCAGGGAAAAATAAAAAAAAACATGAAGGCCCTAACAAATGAATAAAAAAAAAAAAAGTGGCTATCAATACAGTATTTGTCATTTAGAAAAATGAGGAAGGACTTCCCAGCCAACGGCAAAGTTTTGACAAGACCTCATCAAGACGGATTGTTCAAGTCTCAAGTATTGCAGTACTCCATTATTTGTAAACATGCATCCATTATGTAAATAAAGATAAAAAATGATGAAGGGACTCTTTAGATTTTGACAGCTTGCTTTTTCTACTAATTCAAGAAGTCTGACAACAAGGATGTCAAGATACTACACAAAATATTGCTCAATAAATGAAACATGTCACTTATTTAAACTTGAATTATGCAAATTTGAGCTTCTAGGTGACATATAGAAACGGAAAACAATGAAATTTAATATTTGAATACATGGAACGGAGCAGTCTAATTAGAGTTGATAATTTGAACATCAAAAGGTAAGTGCCCAATCTCCGGTTATTTTAGTTCTCAAAAACAATATCCCTATCTGGGTTTTACATGATGGCTAATTTTCTTATTTTTTTTTTGGGGGGGGGGGGGGGGGTGGGATTTTGTTGTGGGGGGTTTTGGTTTTTTTTTACCCTCAATTTGTCTGTTGTTATTTTTTTAAAAAAACTATAAGGTGTTTTTTTTTTTTAAAATATA